>Ga0209711_10005161_pt1 | contig 10248 bp, 8 predicted proteins | sample ArcticOcean_MG_C_7_FD_187441 | JGI IMG/M metagenome (GOLD analysis project Ga0209711, IMG submission 187441) | Marine microbial communities from western Arctic Ocean - ArcticOcean_MG_CB11_88 (SPAdes) (version 2) | ecosystem: Environmental > Aquatic > Marine > Oceanic | place: Arctic Ocean... | reverse complement strand
GGCCACTAAGATGTTAAAGGCGACCACCCAAAAAATTGAAAGTTTAATTCATGATACACTTAACAGTCTACGCGAGCATGAATTGGACGAAGAATCGTACACGTTTGAAATCCATGAATTATTATCAATTACATCTAATAAATTTTCTCATCTATCAAAAAACAACAGAGTAAATATACTTTCCAGCCCTCACGACTCTTGTAAACTTGATAATTTAAAAGCCAACCTGCTATTACCAATCCTTGAGAACCTGGTTCAAAATGGCCTGGATGCCTCCCCTGATTCAAAAGTTTTTTTACAAGTGGAAAAAAAAGACGACTCCTTCCTTTTTAATGTGATGGATAATGGTCCAGGAGTTCCCGAGGTATTAAAAGACAAATTATTTTCCCCCATGCAGAGTAATAAAAAGAATGGGAGTGGAATTGGTCTCGCCATCTGCAAAGAATTAGCCGAGCAGATTAATGCAAAGATTACCCTGAAATCTAGTACTGATAAAGGTTCCACTTTCTGTATCCAATTTATCGTTAAGGGATAACCCCAAATAAAAAATTTGTCTTCAATCAATATTACCCCAATAATTTATATATGACCCCTTGCGCGTGTAAGCTTTGCTTGTACCTAACAATATTTGTTCATTTGTTTGGGATTTCGCATATTTCTTTTGGAAACCCAACCCTTCATTGGGCGACACCTTACTCGTCAAATGGTCCAATTTATTCATCACCAGCGATTGCCAATGATGGCACAGTCTACATCGGCTCCAATGATAAAAAACTGCATGCAATAAATGCAAATGGCACTGCAAAATGGACCTTCACTGCGGGCGACTGGATCGACTCCACCCCCACAATCGGGTCGGATGGTGTAATCTATGTGGGCTCATGGGACAACCAACTCTACGCCATCAATCCATCCGATGGCACAAAACTTTGGGATTTCAATACGAGTAGTAGCATCATTGCTTCGCCATCTGTGGCAGTCGATGGAAGAATTTACTTTGGCTCGAAAGACGATTTTTTCTATGCTCTTGAATCGAATGGTTCTCTTGCGTGGCAAATTTATATAGGCAACCCAATCTCATCCTCCGCCGCCTTGGGTCAAGATGGTACTATTTATTTCGGAGATGAAAATGGCACTTTCCATGCCCTTAATCAAGATGGGACCACCAAATGGACTTATGTTGTCGACGAGGTGGCAGATACAAATAAATCAATTCTCTCTTCCCCTGCAATTGATCTTTCGGGGAATATTTTTTTTGGGAGCGGAAATGGATATTGCTACTCAATTGCTGATAACGGAAGTTCAACATCCTTAAACTGGAAATACCAAACATCGGATCGAGTCGATGCATCTCCTGTCCTTGGGACGAACAATGAAGTATTTTTCATTTCTCGCGATGGATACTTACGATCGATTGATACGAGCACAGGAATTAATAACTGGGAAGGATTTGTTGGAGATGTCTTCTACAGTTCTCCAGTCGTAGATTCCAACGGACGAGTTTATGTGATTGGTTATACTGGTGCTGGGGAGAATCACCTCTTTGCCTATGATTCGGACGGAAGTAAAGCATGGGATACGAATAATTCTTCATCCCCACTTACAATTGGGGGCCTAGTCGATTCCTCCCTTGCCTTAGACGCAAGTGGGAATCTATTTTTTGGATGCTATGACCATAAAGTCTATGCAGTAAATGTGGGGTCGGGCTTAGCGGATACCGCATGGCCAGAGTTTCAAAGAAATGGAAGTCGCACCGGTGCTTGGCCCAGTTTTTCGGTTAATGTAATAATCGAACCCGAAGGTGCAGGTGAAGTTAATGGAACGGGAATCTACAACCAAGGTGCAAGTGCAACTTTAACAATAACCTCCGATTCTAGCAATGGGTATAGCTTTGAATTTTGGGGTAACGGACAAACTGGCTCATCCAACCCTCTGACCCTTGAGGTAAATTCCAATCTAAATTTAACTGCAAACTTTGGTCTCAATACATACAGCTTAACAGTAAATGCGGGAACTGGAGGAACCGCTACCGGTTCAGGGAACATTCTCCATGGAAACCTAATAACAATAACTGCCACTCCCAGTACTGGCTATTCTTTTACAGGTTGGACGGGTGATGGAATAACCGACCCAACCGCATCGACTACCACCGTTAACATGATTCAGGCACGGACCGTGACAGCAAATTTCGCCCTCAATACTTATTCAGTTAATGTCATTATCACTCCTAATAATGCTGGTTCAGTCAACGGTGCGGGCACATACAATCATGGCGATACCGTGACCCTGTCCGCCATTTCAAATACTGCAGATGGTTATACTTTTGACTATTGGAGTGGTTCATCAGTAGGAAGTGACAACCCTCTCACTTTTCAAATTAATTCCGATATGAACATCACTGCCAACTTTGACTTAAATTCCTACACATTAACTGTAAACACTGGAAATGGAGGTACTGCTACCGGGTCGGGCAATATCTCCCACGGTACTCATGCCGCCATAAATGCATCTCCAAGCATCGGATATTCATTTACTAATTGGACAGGAGATGGCATTTCTGATTCCTCTACAGCCTCTACCTCGGTACACATGACTGAGGCACGTACTGCAACCGCAAATTTCACCCCCCTTCAATATTCCATAAGCTCGCTTGCGGGGAATGGCGGAACTGTAAATGATGTAAATGGTTCCTATCCTTATCAATCCAATATCTCGATTGTGGCAACAGCAGGGACAGGTTACCGTTTTACTAACTGGACCCAGTCCAATACGGGTATCACCGATATAAACTCCTCAAGCACTACCCTGCTCATTGATAAAAATCAGGCAATTTTTGCAAACTTTACACCAATCAATTATGACTTGAATGTATCTACTGGGTCGGGCGGATCGATCTCTTCTTCTCCCCCTGGGAATTCTCAACCCTACAACAGCGTTATTACTTTTAATGCTACCCCTGATAGCGGTTATTACTTTACCAATTGGTCAGGGAGTGGAATTGAAGACATCAATTCCTCCACCACCACTTTAACCATTGCGGGAAATCATTCTATTCAAGCGAATTTTGCTTTGATTCCAAATAATCATTTCATTCTCGGTTTAAATTCGAACCCCAATTTTACAGCCTCCGATTTAAAGGGAGCTGGCGTGTATACAGCAAATGAAATTGTTGAAATTTCAGCAACACCGCAACTAGGATATACTTTCCTCAATTGGACCGGTGGAACTATTACTGATTTAAATTCTAGCGCTACTTCTTTAACTATCACCGAAGACTTGAACCTGACTGCTAACTTTACCCTAAACGAACACACCCTGATTCTGTCGGCTAACCAGGGTGGAGAAATCAATGATGTAAATACGACCCAAATTCATGGGGCATCTGTATCCATAAATGCGATACCAGATACTGGTTATACTTTTTTAAATTGGGAAGGAAGTGCCAATATTGAAGACCGATTTTCTGCATTAACTAATGTCTCCATGCTCGAAGATACAAACATAACCGCAACCTTTAAAATAATTGCCTACTCTATACAAATATCTACCGTCGGAAACGGGGTCGCCAATGGGACTGGAATATATTCGCATGGCGATACTATAACTTTTTTAGCCGCCCCATCGACTGGCTATAATTTTAAAGAATGGAGTGGAAGTGGAATTACTAATTCAAATAATTCGACTTTATCTTTAACCATAACCGAAGACCTGAATCTGACTGCAACTTTTTCACGAAGTTCATATTCCTTCAATTTATCTGCGGGAATTGGTGGGAGCGTTAATGATGTTAATTCGACTCAACTCTATGGAGAATTAGTTTCTTTAAATGCCGTGCCAGACACAGGCTATCGCTTCGCGAGCTGGGAGGGTAATTTTACCTTTACAGACCGGTTTTCAGCGTCCACTCAAGTCACCTTACTCGGCGATGCAAACATCAGCGCATCTTTTGCTCCACAATCATACACCATCAACATTTCAACAAAAGGAGAAGGTACGGCAACTGGCGCTGGAACATATAACTATGGAGACACCGTTAGTCTATTAGCCGAACCCACCACAGGTTATTATTTCTCACAGTGGAGTGGAGATGGAATTGAAGACTCCAACATTTCATCTCTTACTATTACGGTATCTGAGGATTTAAATATTACAGGGACTTTTCTAGAATCTCCGCATAAACTCAACGAAACCCTGGAGGTCAAACAATACCAAGCAAATTGGTATTCGAATAATTGGTTTGGGTATTTTTATCAAGCGAGTAACGGGTGGTGCTACCACTTCAATCTTGGTTGGTTATACCCAGAGTCGCAAACCGACGGTTCCTTATGGATATGGTCGCCGCAATTGAAATGGATATGGCTGAGTTCATCATCATATTCCGATAATTACGGGTGGTCAGGAAACGATAATAATTGGCTTTATTTTGATTTTATTTCTGAAGCAGGAGCCAAAATTTACAATTTCAAGAATGAAACCTGGAGTGAATTCGATAAAAATCAGGCAATTTCTATTATTGATATTTTATTTTAGAAATTTCAGGTAACATCGAACGATCTCCTACTTTCAATGGCATTTTTTAAAGTCATCTCGTCTGCGAATGTTACCCCTCCCCCACTAGGCAAACCAAATCCGATACGAGATACTTTGATTTCTTGATTTCCAATAATTTCCTCTTGTATGTAATGGCAAGTAGCTTCGCTTTCTAGATCATTGCCCAAAGCTAAAATTACTTCTTTTACACTGCCTTCTTTTATTCGTTTATCAAGAGTGGATAAATTAAGCTGTTCTGGACCAATCCGTCGAAGTGGGGAAAGTTTGCCCTGTAAAATATGATATAAACCTCGATAAGCACTCGAACGTTCGATCGCAAATAGGTCGGGTACCCGTTCGATCACGCAAATTGAATCGACCTCTCTATTCTCATCTAAGCAAATCGAACAAAGATCACCATCAGACAAATTTCCGCAATCTATACAGGGACCAATAGTACCTGCCGATTCCTGTAAATGTTCGACCAGTTGATGGAGTCTCTCTGGTTTCTCCACTAGTAAATGGAGTGCAATTCTCTCAGCTGACCGGAACCCAAGTCCTGGTAAACTTTTCAATAAACGAACTAACTGGTCGTAACCAGGCGTCACCGAATCAAATTCTTAGAAAAGGCCAGGCATTTGCATGCCTCCAGTCAATCCACTCATCGCATCATCACTCTTCTTTTTCGCCTTCTCGGTTGCATCCTGAATCGTTTGCAAAATTGCTTCAGAAACAAATTCAACATCTTCCTTGAGAAAATCAGGATCCAACTTGATCCCCTTAAACTCGCCTTGCCCAGATATTTGGATAGAAACCGCTCCACCTCCTCCCGAAACTTCAAGTATTTCTTCAGAAAGAAGAGCTTGGGCTTCTTCCATTTTCTGTTGCATTTTTTGAGCCTGCTTAAGTAATTTGCCAACGCCAACCATAATATTTTAAATTTTAATTTTCAATTAAGTGGAACTAAGAATTGAATCATATCCTACCTGGAAATTAGTAAACTGGGGAGACCAAGAGAGTTCATCCAATATTCGATTATTCGAAACTTTTCGATTGGGCGTACCCTCTTCATCGTCTTCTTTAAAAGAGGGTTCAGTCACCTGAAATTTTTCGGCAAGCCATGAAACTATTTGACCTCTCGTGGCATGGTCACCATCAGATACATTATATATCCGCCCGATATTGGACTCATCGGCTTCTAAGCAATCTAGAATAGCTCTAACCGCATCATCTCGGTGGATGAGATTTAAAATACGATCCGCATTACCTTGCAATTCTTGGCCGGTTTTAACTTTATCAATTAGTAAGTGTCTACCGGGCCCGTATAAACCACCTAATCTTAAAATAAAACTTCTCTTCACTGAAGAAACTGGCGGAAAACATTTTTGCTCAGCAGCTAAGAGTAACCCACCTTTTTCCGAAACTCCTGCACAAGAAGCAGTTTCGTCTACGAATCTTTTCTCAGTCTGAGGATACACTGAAATACTACTAGTAAAAACAAAACTACCGACACTCCCTTGTTCCAACCATTTCATCACGGAATCCTGTCCCTCTATATAAGAAGAAATATACCCTTGATTATCGGGAGAAGAAGCACCAACACAATTGACTACAAATTCCTGATTTGGGTCTAATTGCCCGTGCCAACAATCATCCTGTAGCTGTGCCTCTACGACTTGAGACACGCCAAGCGATCGAAGATTTTGAGCAGTATCTGCGTTTCTAGTTAACGCGGATACATTCCAGCCTTTTCTGACATATTGCTCAGCAAGTGCTGTTCCTAAATATCCACAACCTAATATCGTAACTGATTTATTCACTAATCACATTATACCTAAATTTTATCATAAAAGTCAAGATTGAGTCTAAAAACGATCTTGCTTGAACTCTCTCACTATTTACGGGTAAAAGCGTCTTTATGCATATATTATTTGTTTGTTGGGGAAATATTTGTCGTTCACCTGCGGCAGAAGCCACATTTCGAAAGCTTTTAAAAGAACGTTCTCTTGAAGATCAGATTACTTGTGACTCGGCCGGCACCATTGGTCAACATCAAGGCAATCCACCTGACCCAAGGATGCAAAAAGCAGCACAAGCCAGAGACTTGCCTATAGGAGGAACAGCTAGAATGGCTCACGATCAAGATTTCCATGAGGCTGATCTATTACTCACCATGGACCATTTTAATTTTTCAGAACTTTCCAAACTTGCACCCGCACCAGGACTTCAATCAAAAATTAAACCATTTTGTGATTATGTTCGACCGGATGTAAACGAAGTCCCAGATCCTTATTACGGTGGCGATTCTGGCTTCGAAAATGTTCTCAATCTCCTTGAGGAAGGATGCTTCAACCTCCTCAATGAACTGGAAGAAGAATTGTCCCAAAAGTAATTGTATCCCATTGGAAGACTTGCCCTTCATTTTAGATTCCATTGCAGAAACTTCTGGCCAGCCTTTACGATTTAAAAATATAAGCCCAGTCTCCGGTGGCTGCATCAATCAGTGTTTTAAAATAGAAGGCGTAGATTCTTCCTGCGTCTTTCTCAAAAAAAACCGCAAGTCTTTCCTTCCCTTTTTCAAAGCTGAAGCTCAAGCACTCAGAGAAATTAAAGCAACTGACACAGTGCAGGTTCCCCAGGTCATAAGTTTTGGAGAATCCGAGAGTTCCTCTTTTCTTGTCCTCGAATTCTTGACCGAAGGAAGAGCGGCCCGAAATGGACAATATCAACTCGGCGAGCAACTCGCTCAAATGCATCTCCACCCCAAAGAATATTTTGGATGGGAACAAGATAATTGCATTGGAGCCACCCCACAACCAAACCCTTCCTCCACTGACTGGATTTCATTTTATCGAGACCATCGCCTTCATCACCAATTCAACTTAGCCAAAAAAAAAGGTCGGACCTTTGATGGAAAAATCGACCTCCTCGACAACTTGGAGGCTTTTTTTGTTGGCTATTCCCCCCACCCCTCCGTACTCCACGGTGACTTATGGGGAGGAAATACGGGCTATACACAAACGGGAGATCCCTTTATTTTTGATCCCGCGACCTACTACGGAGATCGTGAGACTGACCTCGCCTTCACTTATATGTTTGGTGGTTTTGATTCCTCTTTCTACCAAGGATATGAGCAAGTTTCCCCTCTCCATAAAGGTTTTCAAACTCGAAAAATTCTTTATAATCTTTACCACGAGCTTAATCACTTTAATTTATTTGGTAGTGGATACGCAAATTCAGCTCAATCAAGTATTAACCAATTACTTAAGATAATCCCTTGATCGACGATATAAACCAAATTCTCCTCACCCAAGAGGTGATCAAAAAACGAGTCCAAGAGCTTGGAAAAGAAATTGATCAACATTACCGGGATCGTGAAATCATAATCATTACCCTCCTGGATGGGGCTATTGTATTCACTGCAGACTTAATTCGTAATTTAGCAATCCCTTTACGTTTAGATTGTTTACGAGTTTCAAGCTATGGAAATTCAACCGATCCAGAAACAGCACCCCGAATCTTAAGTTCCCTCAAATCGGATGTCCGAGACAAGCATGTATTATTAGTGGATGATATTTTAGATACTGGAAACACTCTTCAGCGTGTATGGGATGAAGTCTCATCTAAACAACCTGCTTCTGTGCATAGTTGCGTTTTTTTAGACAAACCTGAACGCAGAGAAAATGGCTTCAAGGCAGATTGGGTTGGATTTTCTATCCCAGATGAATTTGTGGTTGGATATGGCCTTGATTATGCAGGGCGTTATAGACAACTTCCCTATGTCGCTTCCTTAAAACCTTCTGTGTATCGCTAAGATTAACTCATAAAAATCTACATTTTGAATAACCCAATTAGAAAAATTTACGACTGGACTCTCTCTCTTGCAAAAAAGAAAACCTCTGGTATCTGGCTTGCTGTTCTTTCATTTGCAGAAGCAAGTTTCTTCCCGATTCCGCCAGATATCTTACTCATTCCACTATGCTTGGGAGCACTTCGTAAAGCACTTTATTTTGCCACAATTTGTTCGGTCGCTTCGGTTCTTGGCGGACTCGCCGGATATGCAATTGGTTATTTTGCGTGGGATGGATTACAGGGGTACTTCTATCAATATGTACCTGGTTTCACCGAGAAAAAATTTACCCGTATAGCTGAATGGTATGCTGAATGGGGATGGCCCTTGGTTTTCCTGGCTGGATTTTCCCCGATCCCTTACAAAATTTTTACGATTGCCAGTGGAGTTTTAGGCATGGCCCTGCTACCCTTCACCTTGGCTTCCGCAGTCAGTCGATCCGCCCGCTTTTTTCTAGTCGCACTCCTAATCGCTAAGTTCGGGGAACCAATGAAAGAACAAATCGATAAACACTTTAACAAATTAGCGTTTATATTTGGCCTTCTTTTAGTCGGTGGTTTCCTCGTTTTAAAATTACTAATTAAGCATTAATAAACTGCTCATTATTGTTTAGGAAAACTTAATCAATTCCTGTTCGGTTTGAATAATAAATTGAACCGAGAAAACAAATTTATTCCGTCTTAAGTCTCTCCATGTATTCACTTACATTACAAGTGAGCATACGAGTTTTATTAGGCGACACCTCCAATACCTTGGTAACTACGCTATCAAGAAATGATCGATCGTGACTAACGATTAATGCCGTTCCGTCAAAAATATTTAACGCTTCCTGCAAGACTTCCTTACTACGAATGTCCAAGTGATTGGTCGGTTCATCCATAATTAAAAAATTACAGGGTTTCATCAACAACTTCGCTAATGCAACTCGATTTCTTTCTCCACCAGAAAGAACCGAGGTTTTTTTAAAGACATCATTCCCACTAAATAAAAGTGCCCCCAAGGCCGCCCGTGGATTAGCTCCCGGATTATCATGCAAGGCTTCCTCCACCTCTGCCAGTACTTCATTTTCTGGATTTAATTCTTCCGCCTGGTGCTGAGCAAAATACCCAATTACGGTATTTACCCCCACATCACGGACACCATCCTGATGAGGTTCAACCCCGGCTAAGATTCGAGCCAAGGTTGACTTACCCGCTCCATTTACTCCGACCACCGCAATCCGATCCCCCTTTTCAATTCGTAAATCCAAACCATTAAACACCTCCAATTCGCCATAGGCTTTACGTAAATTTGCAATCTCTACTACTTTATGGCTCGCAGGAGGCGAAGTGGGGAAACGAAAATATATTTTTTTCTCTTCCACTTCTGGCTTTATAATTTCCATTTTTTCTAACACCTTAATACGACTTTGCACCATCGCCGCTTTTTTAATGTTGGAGCGAAATCGATTAATAAATTCTTTCTCCTTTTCGATTTCCTTCTTTTGACTCACATGGGTCTTTCTTTGCCTTTCTTTGCGGGCCGCACTTTCTTTAATGTAAAAAGTATAATTCCCCTTATAATTAATAAGCCTACCCATTTTAAGTTCCATCGTCCGATCTGTCACCATTTCCAAAAATGCACGATCGTGGGAAATTACTAAAATAGCACCTTGGTAATGTTTGAGATAATGCTCCAGCCAATTTTGTGCGACCACATCCAAGTGGTTCGTCGGTTCGTCAAGAATTAACAAAGACGGCCCCTGTAAAAGTAATTTACCCAGTGCTATTCTCATCTGCCACCCCCCGGAAAATTCATCCAACTGTCGATCCATATCGGCCTGGGAAAACCCCATTCCTGTGAAAACTTTGTCGACCCGGTCATTCATT
>Ga0209711_10005154_pt1 | contig 10265 bp, 9 predicted proteins | sample ArcticOcean_MG_C_7_FD_187441 | JGI IMG/M metagenome (GOLD analysis project Ga0209711, IMG submission 187441) | Marine microbial communities from western Arctic Ocean - ArcticOcean_MG_CB11_88 (SPAdes) (version 2) | ecosystem: Environmental > Aquatic > Marine > Oceanic | place: Arctic Ocean... | reverse complement strand
TTATCCAGGACCTCAAGGAATGTATTACTGTTCTGTTGGTGGTAAAAATACTCATGGTAGAGATTTTGTAGAAGAGCATGCTGATTTATGTATTCAAGCAGGGATTAATTTTGAAGGAATAAATCAAGAAGTTGCTTGTGGACAATGGGAATTTCAATTGTTTGCAAAAGGAGCTAAAAGAGCGGGAGATGAACTTTGGATTGCTCGTTATTTATTAGATAGACTTTCAGAGGATTATAATTACTATATTGATTACCATCCGAAACCAGTTAAAGGAGATTGGAATGGTTCTGGTATGCATGCTAATTTTTCTAATACTACATTAAGAGAATGTGGTAGTCAGGAAACTTATGAAACAATTTGTGAAGCTTTCCGTCCTGTAACAAAAGAACATATTGCTGTTTATGGTGAATATAACGACCAAAGGTTAACTGGTTTGCATGAAACGGCTTCTATTAACGACTTTAGTTATGGTGTTTCAGATAGAGGAGCATCTATTCGAATTCCAATTATTACAGTAGAAAACGGATGGAAAGGTTGGTTGGAAGATAGAAGACCTGCTTCAAATGGAGACCCTTATAAAATTGCTGGAAGAATTATAAAAACAGTAAAAACCGCAAAGGTTTAATCTATTAACAATTAGTTTGTTGTAAGTCTAATATTCCAATTTAGATGAGTTTGTAAATTATTCCGTATTTTAGCGGGAATTATAAAAAGAAAAAGATAATGAAAATCAATTATAAATTTTTAATATTTAGTTTAATATTAACACTATTTTCTACTAGTTCTCTTCTAGCACAAAGAAAGAGTAGGGTAGTTCAGAAAGCAGATAAAGCTTTTGCTGCTGAAATGTATTTTGAAGCTGCCGAACTTTATAAGAAAGGCTATAAGAAGACAAAAAACAAAGCTATTAAAGCGGAAATATTATTTCAACAAGCGGAATGTTACCGTTTGTTTGGTAAATTCAAAAAAGCTTCTAACTTTTATAAGAAGGCTATAAAATCAAAATACGATAACGGAAATGCTATTGCTATTTTAAGATATGCTGAAATGCTGATGGTTAATGGTAGTTATGAAAAAGCATTAGAACAGTATAAAAAGTACTCCAAAAAAGCTCCTACTGATACTAAGGCCGAAAAAGGAATTAAATCTTGTCAGTTTGCTATAAATTGGGAAGCAAATCCTACTAGATATGTTATTAGTAAGTCAGATGTTTTAAGTTCCCCGAATAGTGATTTTTCTCCTGCATTTGGAAACAGAGATTACACTAAAATCTATTTTATTTCTTCTAGAAAAGGTTCTTCAAATAATAAGATTGATGAGAGAACTGGAGAGTTCTTTACTGATATTTACAGTTCATCATTGAATAAAAAAGGTAAATGGAGTAAGCCAAAAGCAGAATTAGAACCTATTAATACTGAAAATCATGAAGGGACTTTATGTTTAAATCAAAATGGTACTACTATGTTTTTTACAACTTGTCAAATAGAAAACAAGAAAGAATTAGGTTGTGATATTTCTATTTCTCAATTGAAAGGGAAATTATGGGGATCTTTAAATAAATTAGAAATCAAGGTAGATAGTAACACTACACTTGGTCACCCTACCATTTCTTCAGATGAAAAATATGTTATTTTCTCTGCAGATATGAAAGGAGGGTATGGAGGGAAAGATTTATGGATGGCTACTAAAGTGGCTAGAGGTCAGTGGAGTGAGCCAGCAAATTTAGGTCCAGCAATTAATACAGATGGTGATGAGATGTTTCCATTCTTACATGTAGATGGTTCGTTGTATTTTGCTTCTAACGGACATATAGGTATGGGAGGTTTAGATATTTATAAATCTGATTTAAATGAGAATGGCATCTATGTTTCTGCTCTTAATTTAAAATACCCTATTAATTCTTCTGCAGATGATTTTGGTATGATTGTAGAAAGAAAAAATGAAAGAGGTTATTTTACTTCTAATAGAAGGTCTTTTACAGATATAGAAGGTATTGTTAAAAAATCGAATGGTTCTGATAATATTTATATTTTTGAATTACCCCCATTAGTTTTGACTTTACAAGGTGTTATTACGGATATTAAAACGGGAGCTATAGTATCAGGAGCATCTGTTAAATTAGTAGGAGATGATGATTCTGCTTTAGAAGTAACAACTGATAATACAGGAAGTTATAATTTCGATTTGACCCCACTAACATCTTATGAAATTGTTGTTTCAAGAGAAGGGTATTTAAATAATAAAGTTTCTGAAACTACGGTAGGGATTGAAGTAAATACGGATTTAATTAAAGATATAAATTTAGATCCTATATTTAAGGATATTCATTTACCAAGAATCTATTATGATTTCTCAAAATGGGAGTTAAGAGACACATCAAAGTTAGATCTTGATAGGGTCTATGATATTATGATAAACAGTCCTGAAATTGTCATTCAATTAAATTCACATACAGATTTTCGTGGAGATGATTTACCTAACATACAGTTATCACAAAATCGTGCAGACGCATGTGTTAATTACTTAATAGATAAAGGTATCGCAAGTGATAGAATGATTTCTAATGGAAAAGGTGAATCTGAACCTTATGTTATTACTAAAGTTGATGAAGATAAATATAAAAAAGGGATATTTAAAAAGAAGATTTTTCAAGAGGGTGATGTTTTGACAACTAGCTATATTAATAGTTTGAAGAAAATTGAGTATAAAGAAATTGCTCATCAATTCAACAGAAGGACTACATTTAATGTGATTAGTCAAAGTTACGATCCATTATTTGAGAGATTATTTAAAAACAGTATTTCAAATTTCCCAAAAATTAATCAAACTAAATCTAAGAATAATATAGCAGATTTTATTTGGAAGGTAGAAAATGATACTGAATTTCTATTAACAGTATATTACAATGGTCTGATTGGAGGTAGTAAAAACATATTACCAGGGGAAACTGAATCTATTATATTAATTCCTGGTAACTATAGAGTGGTTGCTGGTAATTTTGATGGGTCAACTTTAGCTACTCCTTTTTCAGGATCTAAGGTGATGCTTGAGGGTAATGAAGCATATACACGATTTATCATTAATAATACTAATTAGAACTTGAATAAATATTAAAAAGCATCCTTTAATTGGATGTTTTTTTTTATCATAATATGAAAGAAAACAGATATAATCAGAGAGGAGTTTCTGCAGATAAAGAAGATGTACATAATGCAATTAAAAATGTAGATAAGGGTTTGTTCCCTAAAGCATTTTGTAAAATTGTTCCAGATTACTTAAGTGGAGATAAAGATTATTGTCTTATTATGCATGCGGACGGTGCGGGTACAAAATCTTCTTTAGCTTATATGTATTGGAAAGAAACAGGAGATATTTCTGTTTGGAAAGGTATAGCTCAAGATGCTTTAATTATGAATATTGATGACTTACTTTGTGTAGGTGCTACTGAGAATATCATGTTGTCTTCTACTATTGGTAGAAATAAAAACTTAATTAATGGAGATGTTCTTTCTGAAATTATAAATGGTACAGAAGAATTACTTTTTGAATATAAAAAGTATGGAGTAAATATTATTTCAACAGGAGGAGAAACAGCTGATGTTGGTGATTTAGTTAGAACCATAATAGTAGATTCTACTGTGGTATCGAGAATGAAAAGATCAGATGTTATTAATAATGCTAATATTAAGGGTGGGAATGTAATTGTTGGTTTATCGTCTTTTGGTATCGCAACTTATGAGACTGAATATAATGGGGGAATGGGTAGTAATGGATTAACCTCTGCTCGTCATGATGTTTTTTCTAAAGTGCTTGCTGAGAAATTTCCAGAAAGTTATGATCCTTCTGTTCCTGAAAATTTAGTTTATTCTGGTACTAAAAAATTAACTGATAAGATTGAAGGAACGAATTTAGATGCTGGCAAATTAGTACTTTCTCCAACAAGAACTTATGCTCCTATTATTAAAGAAATTTTAGATAAGTTTAGAGATAGAATAGATGGTATGGTACATTGTAGTGGTGGTGCTCAAACTAAAGTATTGCATTTTGTAAATAATGTCCATATTATAAAAGATAATTTATTTGCATTACCACCTCTTTTTAAAATGATACAGCAAGAATCAGACACAGATTGGAAAGAAATGTATAAGGTATTTAATATGGGACATAGAATGGAGTTGTATGTTTCTCCAGAAATTGCAGAAGATATTATTCAGATTTCTAAATCTTATAATGTAGATGCTAAAATTGTAGGTAGAGTAGAAAAAAGTAAAACAAAACAACTTACTATAAATAGTGAATATGGGGAGTTTATATATAATTAATGTATGTTAGATAAATTAAAAGCAATTAACGATAGGTTTGAAGAGGTAGAAAGATTAATTTCTTCTCCTGATGCAATGAATGATATGAAACTTTATGTTAAGTTAAATAAGGAATATAAAGAATTAGGACCTATTGTAACAGCTTATCTTGAATATAAAGATATTATTTCAAATATCACTTCTTCAAAAGCAATTTTGAAAGAGGATGATCTTGAAATGAAGGAAATGGCAAAAATGGAGTTAGACGAATTACTTGCTAGAAAAGAAGAAATAGATGAGGAAATTAAGATTTTATTGATTCCTACAGATCCTGAAGATTCTAAGAATGCAGTAATGGAAATAAGAGCTGGTGCTGGTGGAGATGAAGCTAGTATTTTTGCAGGTGATTTATATAGAATGTATTCTGCTTTTGCTTCTGATAAAGGGTGGCAATTAGAGTTAGTAGATATTGCAGAAGGAACTTCTGGAGGTTATAAAGAAATTATTGTAAATGTAATTGGTGAAGATGTTTATGGTCAACTAAAATTTGAATCTGGTGTACATAGGGTTCAGAGAGTGCCTCAAACAGAAACTCAAGGTAGGGTTCATACTTCTGCTGCATCTGTTATTGTGCTTCCTGAAGCAGAGGAGTTTGATATTGATTTAAAAACATCTGATATTAGAAAAGATACTTATTGTTCTTCAGGTCCTGGTGGTCAGTCTGTAAATACAACTTATTCTGCAGTGAGATTAACTCATATTCCTACAGGAGTTGTTGCTCAGTGTCAAGATCAAAAATCTCAACTAAAAAATTACGATAAAGCTTTAAAAGTTTTGCGTTCTAGAATCTACGAAATTGAACTGCAAAAGAAATTAGAGGAAGATGCAAAGCATAGAAAGTCAATGGTTTCGTCTGGAGATAGATCCGCTAAAATACGAACGTATAATTACCCTCAAGGTAGGGTTACAGAACACAGAATAGGATTAACAAAATATAATTTGCAAGCAACTATGGGAGGTGATATTCAGGAGTTTATTGATGAGTTGCAAATTGCAGAAAATGCAGAAAAGTTAAAAGAAGGTACATCAATATCAAGTTAATAAGATGAAAAAGATATTTATTGTATTTGTATTTTGATGATAGAAACTGTAGAAAAGAAAATGATAGTAAATGAATAGAGAAGATCTAGTACATCAAATAAAATCTAAAAGGTCTTTCCTTTGTATCGGTTTAGATACGGATATTAAAAAAATTCCTACACACTTATTGGAGTTAGAGGATCCTATTTTTGAATTCAATAAACAAATAATTGACGCTACTAAGGATTTGTGTGTAGCTTACAAGCCTAATATTGCATTTTACGAAAGTTTAGGGGTGTCTGGTTGGGTTTCGTTACAAAAAACTTTAGATTATATTCCAAAGAATATTTTTACGATTGCAGATGCTAAAAGAGGAGATATTGGAAATACTTCTAACATGTATGCTCGTGCTTTCTTTGAAAAAATGAACTTTGATTCCGTTACAGTTGCTCCTTATATGGGCTCAGATTCTGTTACTCCTTTTTTAGAATTTAAAGATAAATGGGCAATTGTTTTGGCTTTAACTTCCAATAAAGGTGGTTTAGATTTTCAGAAAATAGAAAATAAAAATGGTAAACAATTATTCGAACAAGTTTTAGAAACTTCTCAAAATTGGGGTACAGATAAAAATATGATGTATGTTGTGGGTGCTACAAGGGCCGAACAGCTTTCGGAAATTAGAGTAATTATCCCAAATCACTTTTTGTTAGTTCCTGGTGTTGGTGCACAAGGTGGTTCGGTAGAAGAGGTTGCTAAATATGGTATGAATGCTGATTGTGGGCTTTTAGTAAACTCTTCAAGAGGAATTATCTATGCCTCTTCTGATATTGATTTTGCGGAAAAAGCAAGAGAGGAAGCAGAGAAATTACAACATAAAATGGATATTCTTTTATCTGAAAAAGGAATTTAATACCAAATTTGGTATACACAATAACCTACCCATTCTTTTATTAATATTTCCCATCTTTCGTAGGAGGCAGAGTTAGGTAATAAAATATATTCCAAATCTAATGTTATATTTTTTAGAGTATAATCTGTTGAGAAGGGATCTACTTTCATGTAGTTATTAGTAAAACAGTAAGATGCTCTTTTCATGTGCCATGAGGAAGTGATAAGTAGGATATTTATTTCTCCTTTATTTTTCAAAAGTTCAGAAGTAAACTTAGCATTCTCCCAAGTGTTTCTGGATTTACTTTCAGTTATTATATCCTCTTTAGGGATATCACATGTTAGTAGAAAATCTTTGGACCAATTAGCTTCTTTGTATCCTTCATTTATCAATTGTCCGTTACCACCGCTAATTATTATTTTTTCTATTTTCCCTAGCTTATAAAGTTGAATGGCGTAAAATAATCTATCTCCCGAATCATTCAACTCTATTCTTTTGTCCCTTTCATCATAGCCTGAAAATCCTCCTAAAACTACTCCGTAATCATATTTTTTTTGGATTTCAGAAACTGAAATAGGATTTTCTTCCCAACATCTGTAGGCTGTGTCTAATATATATCCATTACCAAAAAACCAATATACACAAACTGATATTATAAGTAGTGTCTTTCTTTTTTTCTTGAAAATTAAGGAGGATATAATGAGTAATAAAATCCAAAAAGTTGGTTTTATTAGAAATAATAATATTTTAGATAGGATAAAAAACATGTTTTTTTTCGTTTTCAAAGATAGTTTTTATATTTTTAAACTTTATATGAAAGAAGATTTTTTGCAATATATATGGGAGAATTCCTTATTTAAATCTGATAATTTAATTTCTTCAGAGGGAGAAAGTATTATCATACATGATATTGGAGTCAGAAATAAAAATGCTGGTCCTGATTTTGTGAATGCTGAGATTACTATTAATGAAATTAAGTGGTTTGGAAATGTTGAAATTCATATTAAATCTTCTTTATGGAATGCTCATTCTCACTCTAATGACCCTGCTTATAATAATGTAATTCTGCATGTTGTTTTAGAAAATAATTGTAGGGTTAAAACTTTAGAAAATAGGGTTATTCCTAATTTAGAGATGAGAGATTTGTTATTTAAAGAAATAGAGAATAACTATCTTAATTTTATAAATAAAGAGGATTTTCCTATTTGTAATTCTCAAATAAAAGAGGTGGATTCTTCTGTTATTTCTTGTCAATTAGCTAAAGTTTTGCAGGAGAGGTTATTGTATAAGTCTGAAATAATTGAGAAGTTATTGGTGGATACCAAACAAGATTGGGAGTCGGTATTATATGTTTTAATTTTAAAATCCTTTGGGTTGAAAGTGAATAGTTTACCAATGGAAATTTTATCTAGACTTCTTCCTTATTCTGTTATCAGAAAGCATAAAAATAATATTTTTCAATTAGAGTCTTTATTTTTTGGGGTAGCTGGTTTCTTAAAATCTCCTAATGATGTTTATTCTGACACATTAAAGAAAGAGTTTACTTATTTAAAACATAAATATAATTTGGAAGAAATGGATGTTTCTTCTTGGAAGTTTTTAAGATTGCGTCCTGCAAATTTCCCAACTATTCGTTTGGCTCAGTTGTCCGTATTATTTTCTAATTCGGAAAGTTTGTTTTCTAAATTTAGAAATTCTAAATCAGTAAAAGAAATAAAAAAATTATTTAATGTAGAAGTATCTGTTTATTGGGAGAGTCATTATGTTTTGGGAAAGAGTTCTGTATTAAAACCTAAGAGATTAGGTTTGTCTACTGTTAATGTTATTATTATAAATAGTATTGTTCCTCTTTTTTATTTATATGAAAAGATTCATTCTGAGAATTCTTCTTTATCAATTGATATTTTAAAAAAATTAAAATCTGAAAAAAACACTATAGTTTCTAAGTTCAAACAGTTTCCAATTAAGTTAAATACGGCAGCTAAAAGTCAGTCTGTAATTCATCTTTATAATAACTATTGTTCTCAAAAAAAATGTTTAAATTGCGATATCGGAATTCATCTATTAAAACACTAATGAAATTATTTAAGATACTATTTGAAAAACATTTTTTTGGTGTTAGTTCTTGGTGGGCCTCTAAATTAGGAATTAAGTCCTCTTTTATTAGATTGTTTTTTATTTACGGAGCGTTTGCTGCTCATTTTACTATTTATATTTATTTAATTATGGTTTTTATTCTAAAGATTCGAAATCATTTTAAGTACAGAAGAAAAAGTGTTTTTGATTTATAGAATATGAAAAAAACAATTGACTTTTCAGGAATTTATTTCGCCTTATTTTTATCTATCTTATCAGGACAACTTTTTTATTGTTGTAAGTTTTATTACCTTTGCTTATGCTAAATTGCTTATCACAAATTTCAAAACTAAATCATGTGTTTAATCTATAATGAATAATAGAAAACAATTTCTAGGTGTATGTGTTTGGTTGTCAGATAATTTCGGATTAGATTTAGGGGGTGTGAGAATTGTATTCATGGTTGGAATTCTTTTCTTAGGGTTGTCTCCTTTACTATATTTTCTTTTATACTTAATTAAACCAAAAAAATACTAATGAAAGTGTTAATCACAGGCAGTAATGGTCTATTAGGTCAAAAACTTTTACATAAATTAAGAGAAGATAGTTCGGTAGAATTAATTGCAACTTCTATAGGTGAAAATAGAGTTTCTGAAAAAGAGGGGTACAAATACATCTCTTTAGATATTACTAATCAGAAAGAGGTTGAAAGAGTTATTTTATCTGAAAAACCAAATGTAATAATAAACACAGCAGCTATGACTAATGTAGATGCTTGTGAAGACAATAAAGTGGAGTGTAATGCACTTAATATAGATTCTGTAAGATACTTTTCAGATAGTGCTATTAAAATTGATGCTCACTTTATTCATATTTCAACAGACTTTATTTTTGACGGAGAAAATGGCCCTTATAGTGAGGATGCTGTTCCTAATCCATTGTCTTATTATGGGCTCTCTAAGTTAAAATCGGAAACTATTTTATTGGAATCTACTTGTAGGTGGACGATACTTAGAACGATAATTATTTTTGGTGTTGCTGAAAAATTGAGTAAAAGAAATCTTGTTTTATGGGCAAAAGGAGCTTTAGAAAAAGGGGATCCTTTAAATATAATTGACGATCAATTTCGCGCTCCAACTCTTGCGGAAGATTTAGCAGATGCTTGTATTTTATCTTTTAAGAAAGAAAAGTTGGGTGTGTATAATGCATCCGGAAAAGACATAATGAGTATTTATGAAATTGTAGAGCAAATTGCAAAACATTATAATTATTCTACTGAAAACATGAATAGAATTTCTACCGCAACTTTAAATCAAACTGCAGGAAGACCACCAAAAACAGGATTTATTTTAGATAAAGCAAATAAAGAATTAGGATACCACCCTCATTCTTTTAAGGAGTGTTTAACAATAATAGATAAACAACTAAACAATTAAAAACTATAAAATGAGTAAAAAACTACTACTACTATTTATTACTACTTTTTCTTTTCTAACTTCTACTTTTTCTCAGTTTGATGTTAAGGAAAAAATCACAAATTTATCAGAGGATATTAATGATGGGAAAATATCTCTTATTGTTTCAGGAGGAGAAGTTCCTTATGAATATTTTTGGTCTAATTCTTCTACTCCTTTAACTTCTCATTTTGCAGAAAAACTAACTGAGGGTGTTGAATATTCTGTAACTATTACAGATGCTAATGGACTGAAGACAGAAAAGAAGTATATTGTTGAAACAGAGTCATTTCAAGAAGATATAAATAATGCATTTATACCAGTTGTAAGTTTTTTGGATAAAATAATTTTTTGGGATCCATTTTATTCTTTGGGTTTATATGATAATATAATCAGAGATTCTTCTGGAGAAATTTTGAAAAATGAAAATGGAACAAATAAAACGACTAAAATACCAATTGT
>Ga0209711_10005152_pt1 | contig 10267 bp, 13 predicted proteins | sample ArcticOcean_MG_C_7_FD_187441 | JGI IMG/M metagenome (GOLD analysis project Ga0209711, IMG submission 187441) | Marine microbial communities from western Arctic Ocean - ArcticOcean_MG_CB11_88 (SPAdes) (version 2) | ecosystem: Environmental > Aquatic > Marine > Oceanic | place: Arctic Ocean... | reverse complement strand
CGCAGGCCGGCTTTAAAGGGGATGTTATCAATTGAGAGCGGTCCAACGCTAGCGGATTCACTCCCGATTGATGTTATTACCTCACAGGTTCAAACGGGGTTCGTGCGCCTGAATAATGTATCATGTGCAGCTCTGCATTGTGTTTTTCAGGCGTGTGAAGCGACCATGTCGAGTTCACGTTTGGGAGATGTTAATAGGCACGATGATTTTCGTTTTTGCGCCTGAAATAAACCCGGCAGGCTAGAGATGAGTATTTATAACCATTTCCAATCATTAGCACTTGCCGTCAGTAAAGGACATAAAGCACAGCGTACGCAAGAGCGTTTTAAGCGAAGAGGCTCGGTATAACCAGGCTTGATCAAAAAATTTATACATAGACTTTATACATAGACTTTATACACAGACGCAGACACAGACATAGACGGAGTCGACTAGCATGAAGCACATCCTAAGCCTTTTCCTTATCCTGGCACTATCAGCCTGCTCTGAATACCTGCCAATTGCCGGGGGTGAATTAGAAGGGACAGTGTCACCACTGCCGGCGGATTGGCGCGAACTGGCCACGGCTAACATCATACAACTGGAATCAACAGGCGAAGCGCGCTACTCCGTCAACCTCTGGATGGTCGAGGTCGATGGCGCTCCCCACGTCTTCGCCGGTGATAACCAAACACAGTGGGTAAAAAACATCACCGGAAACCAGAATGTTAGGCTAAAAATAGGCGAGGCAATTTTTGAGCTTCGCGCACACAGGGTTAACGATGCAGGTGTCTTTGAGACCTTCGCCCAGACCTGGGAATCAAAATATGGCAATCGACCCAGAAACGAGAACGTTGACGAAACCTTTCTTTTCAGACTCTCACCCAGAGGCGTCTAGGCAGTTTTCCTGCTTCAGCCGACACCTTTCGGCACCGGCGCGACATACCTGACGTTGCTAGATCGAGTTCAAGGCAGCGTCATCAAAGAAACCGGCTAGCGTCGAATACTCGGTCGTTACCTTGTATTGCGGGAACTCATCAATGACATTCTGCGGCGCCCTGAACAGGAAGCCTGCATCCGCCTCTTCCAGCATAGAGGTATCGTTATAGGAATCCCCTGCCGCAAAAACGGTATATTTTAACTGTTTTAGCGCTTTCACTGACTCGCGCTTCGGGTCTTTCTGGCGAAGCAGATAATCTGTCACGCGACCATCATCAGATACTTCGAGCTTATGGCAAAACAACGTCGGCCAAGCCAATTGAGCCATTAAAGGCTTAGCGAATTCATAAAAAGTATCAGAGAGAATAATGACCTGAAACTTCTCTCGCAGACTGTCAAGAAACGCTCTAGCACCCGGCATCGGCGCAAGGTCTGCGATCACCGCCTGAATGGCAGCCAGGTCTAAATTATTCTCATCAAGAATCCTAAGGCGCTGCTGCATTAACTCGTCGTAGTTAGGTATATCCCGTGTCGTGGCTTTCAGGGCGTCTATACCGGTTTTTTCTGCGAATTTAATCCAAATTTCGGGAACAAGGACCCCTTCCAGGTCAAGGCAAACTACTTGCATGATTTTCCTAACGAATAATAGTCGCGGCATTCTTTCAGTGAAAGGCTCCTGAATCAATCCTGAACCAAACTAAAGCGACCTAAAGCTACCTAAAGCTACCTAGAGATACCACATACAGGTACCGCCTACAGGTACCAACTACAGATACCAACTACAGATACCACCTACAGATACCAACTACAGATACCAACTACAGATAACACTTACAGGACGGGTAGCACGATATCGTCAAACAAATGATCAACATCCTGACGAGTCTGGGCCTCGAATGCCTGATCTATGAGCTCACGCTTCAGATGCGGCGCAAACAATTCTATAAAGTCGTACATATATCCGCGCAGGAAGGTGCCACGTCGGCAGCCAATCATTGTGGTACTGGGCGCGAAAAGGTGACTGGCGCTTAACGCCACCAGGTCAGGATCTTGTAATTCATCGTGGGCCATATCGGCAATAATACCGATACCCAGTCCTAACCGCACATAGGTCTTGATGACATCAGCATCTGTTGCCGTAAAAACCACCTTGGGTTGCAGTCCTTCGTTCTGAAATGCTTCATCAAGTTTGCTTCGACCGGTGAACCCGAACACATAAGTCACTATCGGGTGCTCGGCAATATCTTTGAGGGTCAGCCATGTCTTCTCAGCCAGAGCGTGTCCCTTTGGCACAATGATAGATCGGTTCCAGTTGTAGCAAGGCAACATCACAAGGTCACCAAACAGTTCCAGACCTTCTGTCGCGATTGCAAAATCCACTTCACCATTCGCCGCCAGTTCCGCAATTTGCAGGGGACTTCCCTGATGCATGTGCAGTGAGACCTCAGGGTACTGACCTATAAATGAAGAAATGACGTTAGGTAAAGCGTAACGCGCCTGCGTGTGGGTCGTCGCGATTGAAAGACTGCCGGTTTTCTCATCCCTGAATTCATGCGCGGCCTGTTTGATACTCTCAACTTTTCTAAGGATCTGACCTGCTTGCTCAATGATCGTATGCCCGACCGGGGTGATGTGTGTCAGGTGCTTGCCGCTACGAGCGAATATTTCTACCCCCAACTCGTCTTCAAGCAAGCGAACCTGTTTGCTGATACCGGGTTGTGAAGTATAAAGGCTCTGGGCGGTCGCAGACACGTTAAGACCGTGGTGAGCGACCTCCCAGATATACCTGAGTTGCTGTAATTTCATGGCTATCCTGACAACGGGCAGATTGATCACTTATACGCGGATAGAATAAAAATATCTAGAAATATCCTTTTGCGATATAAATGGGACCCAACGTTATTCGTTCGTCACGCCATTAGGCACGTGACCGGTGGTGACGACATCCCCCGCCAACCTGCAGTGCTCCGCCTGGTCATCAAAGAAAACATCCGCCCTGTACGCGGCCAGAAATTCGGCTTTTTGCATACCACCCAAAAAAAGACTTTCATTTAGACGAATACCCCATGACCTTAACGTTTTAATCACTCTTTCGTGCGCCGGTGCCGACCTTGCTGTCACTAACGCCGTTCGGATAGGGCAATCGCGGCCCCCGAACTCCTGTTGCAGGGTATGCAATGCCGCTAGAAAGGGTTTAAAAGGTCCGCCGATCATCGGCTCATTGGCTAGGCCCCGCTCGGATGCAATAAACCCATCAAGCCCATGCTCCTGGTAGACTCGTTCGGACTCATCTGAAAATAGAACTGCATCACCATCGAATGCGAACCGTAATTCTTCATTGCTGGATTCAACTGCAGGGCCCGCAATAATGCTGGCCGCTGCAATACCGGCTTCGAGCGCGTCTATCACATCCTGCTGGTGAGTGGATAAAAACAACTGGCAGCCGAACGGCTTCATATATTTGTACGGTGACCCACCTCCGGTGAAGGCCGCTCGACGTATTGGCAGGTTATGATGCTCAATGGACTTAAATACGCGCAGACCGGTATCCGCGGTGTTGCGGGAAAGCAGGATGACTTCTACTCGCTCCTTTTGTTGCAGTAACGCGTTAATACCAAGCAGTTTCCTCACCAGCTGAAACGCATCACCCGGCGCAAGGGGGTCCTCTTCATGGGCAATCTGGTAGCGTGCGTAGGAGGCAACCCCCTCTTCACGATAGACTTGATCACCTTCGGTCAGGTCAAATAAGGCACTGCTTGAGATGGCAACGACCAGTCTATTCAAAGTACCTGTTACTCCCGATCACCTTTGAGCGTTAAACTACACAGATCACAACAGTATAGCCCGTCGGGCAGACAGATGATCGGTTATGACAAAGGTCACCTACAGGCAGGCGGCATTAATGATAGAGAACCACTAATGGTAGAGAAGCACTAATGGTAGATAAGTCAAAATCTGTCAGGACGAACAGCACAGAAGTAAGCCAGTTCCTGGCAAAAGTCGCGAAAACGCCGGTCCGAACAGACGCTGAAGCCGACGGTCGATTATTGTTCGCAATGGACGCCACGGCCTCAAGAGAAACAACTTGGGACAAGGCCTGCCACCTTCAGGGGCAAATGTTTCAGGCGACAGAGGGTGTCGGTAGCCTGGCGGTGCAGCTTTGCTATTACCGTGGATTCAACGAGTTTCACTCGAGCGCCTGGTGTCGTTCAGCCACTCTGTTACTCAATGAGATGAGTGGTGTCAGGTGCCTCGGGGGGCACACGCAGATTAATCGGGTGCTTGACCACGCGATGAAAGAACACAAAATCAAACGACTCAAGGCCATTGTCTTCGTTGGCGACGCCCTGGAGGAGTCAGCAGATCATTTATGCCACCAGGCGGGTCAACTAGGTGTCCTAAATGTTCCACTCTTCATGTTTCAGGAAGGATCTAATCCCAAGGTTAAATCTGCGTACCAGCAAATGGCACAGTTATCCGGTGGTGCCTACTCGCCATTCAATTTGCAGAGTGCCGGTGAACTAAAAGATCTTTTGGCGGCTGTCGCAGTATTCGCAGCTGGCGGCAAGTCGGCATTGAAAAGACTCACCGCGCTTTCGCCGCCCGCGGCATTATTAACCCAACAACTTAAAGACTAGGAGATTCCCCTGGCCCGTTTACTTGTCATCGCGATTATCGCTTTTCTTGTCTTTGTTGCCCTACGTGGCTTTCTGGCGAAGAAAAACCTTACGGTGCGGCAATTTTTTTCAATCTACCTCGCCACAATTTTCGGACTCGTCCTACTTTTTCTAGGCGCAACCGGCCGGCTAAACCCGCTTTACGCCGTATTCGGGGCAGTTTTTCCGTTTCTCTTGCGGTCAGCTTCGTTAATCATGCGGGGCGCCCAGTTTGCATCCGTATTTCGAACGCTGAAAGCAGCGATGGGCGCCAATGTCGGGCCACCACCACAGACCAGTGAAATTTCGTCCCGATACATACACATGATCCTTTTCCACGAGACGGGCATGATGGATGGCACGGTTCTGGAAGGCCAGTTCAAGGACACAAAACTATCCCAACTTGAACTGGATCAGCTAAAAGAACTGCTCAGGGAAATTGGCAATGACGCTGATTCGTCTAACTTGCTAACGGCTTACCTGGACCGTGAGCACACGGCGTGGCGACCAGACGACGCGCGCACTGAAACTTTTACCGGCAGTGATGACATGTCAGCATCGCAGGCACTCGACATACTGGGCCTAAAAGAGGATGCGACAAAAGAAGAAATTGTTCAGGCGCACCGACGCATGATGCAGAAAGTTCACCCTGACAGAGGTGGATCAACCTACTTGGCCACCAAGATCAATGCGGCAAAAGATCTTCTCACAAAGATTCGCCCTTGAGATTTTTTTAAATAATTTTATTTTATATTTAAATACAAATAGTTATAGATACAAGTTAATGTTTTATCTTAGGTTTAAACCCGAAAGCAAAACAAGAAGTTAACCCAATGACGAACGAAAACAATCAACCTGAAATTCACTATCTCGGTTTCAATTCAAGATTCGTCGCGTTTCTAATAGACAGCACAGCGGCGTCTCTCCTGATGGCGCCTTTTGTCTCCCACCTTATCGGTGACCTGGTACTTTCAGACAAGGATCTTTCTAATCAATCCGAGTTATTGGCGTTACTGGGGTCCATGGCCACCAGGCTATCGGTAGATCTCGTATTTATGGGCACTATTTTTATTCTGTTCTGGATTTATAAAAATTCAACACCAGGGAAAATGTTGTTCAAATCAGTGATCGTCGACGCAAACACCTTATCAGCGCCCTCCACCTCTCAGAACATCATCCGATACCTTGGGTATTTCCTTAGTTTTTTACCGCTGGGGCTGGGCTTCTTATGGATCGCTTTTGATCAACGCAAACAGGGCTGGCATGACAAATTAGCTGGCACCGTTGTCATCATTGGCAAGCCAAGGCCACGGGGGACAAAACAAAACGGTGAAACAGATAGAGACGACTGATAGCTTCAGAAAGTTTGTGACAAGGCACTGGCCTTCAGGCGAGGTGCAATGGTTCAAGAACCTGGCCAGCGTGGGGTGGGTCGGTGCCGACTGGCCGATAGAGTTCGGGGGAACCGGCTGGTCAAGACAAGCACAGGTGAACTTCGTTAGGGTTTTATCGGAGTATCAATGTCCGGTAATGCCTGACTCGGTGAACGTGATTGCCCCCATGCTGCTGACCTATGGTTCAACAGCACAAAAGCAATATTTTCTCCCCCGAATTCAAGCATCGCCAGGGGCTTACACTTTTCAGGTACAGCGTAACAACGGCCCCGGCTGTCTATTGAACCAGGACTCAGGCAGCCTGTTTTTAATCAATGACGCTGGCTCGGTGACTTCTTTCGGCGCAGCTGGAGACGCCACGACGATCCTTGCAGCGAGTTACTCAACGCTCTGGCTGCTCTACGAAAAGTTATTAGGTTTAACTCATCTGCGGAAAGTGAGTGAGTACTGGGAGGAAGAATATTCAACTGAAGTGGCACGCATCGAGATCGACACGTTGTCACTCACCGCCTTTTTCTTACAGCAAACGGGCAAAGCCGACAAACAAATAGGCCTACGGGTTAACCGTGATCGTGACGACCTGTATGGCAGCCTGTTCCAGTCACTTGGTTACTACGCGCTGCTTTCCCCTGATGCTACGCTCGGCTCCAACGAACCCCTGCCGTTTTCGGCGGAACGTGAATACCTGCAAGCCCTAAGGAAGCAGGTTGCTCGAGACAATATGATTCAACAAGATCAGTTATATGAAGAGTATGTGAATTATGAAGACACCTAGCCTGATCATTTTTGACCTGGATGGCACCCTACTGGATACCCTGGCAAGTATCGCGCGCGCCTTTAATGAAGCACTCAGCGCATCCGGTTACCCAACCCACCCGACAGAAGCTTTTCGCTATATCATTGGAGATGGCGCTAGCGTAGCAGCACAGCGATGCCTACCAAGCGATCATCAAACGGAATTTGATATCAAGCATTGTGTCGAGCAGTTCCAACAACATTACGAGCAACTCTGGGAAACAGCATCGCCCTACCGGGATATTTCGACTCTTTTATCCTCACTACCGCCTGAAATGAAGCTCGCCGTCCTATCCAACAAAGACGACCGTTTCACCCAACGCTGCGTTGAACACTTCTTCCCCGACACTTTCGATTACGTCCTGGGACACCGACCAGATATTCCCCACAAACCCAACCCACAGGGTGGCAATAAGTTGATGGGCGACCTTGGGATCTCCAGCGCATCGACATGGCTGATCGGCGATACCGCGACAGACATGAACACCGCAGCAGCTTGCAAGATCTCAGGCGTTGGTGTGTTATGGGGTTTCAGGGACAAAGCTGAGCTAGTCTCCTCCGGGGCGAAAGAAATCGTTGACGCGCCCATGCAAATACTTGACCTGTTCGATTGAATTCTTTTACGCCAATATCAGGAGAAGACCATGACTTCGATTGATCACAACCTAGTACCTTCCGATCTCGATAGTTTCTGGATGCCATTTACCGCGTCCAGAAATTTTAAGGAAGCGCCTCGATTTATCGTTTCGGCAGATGGGATGTACTACAAGGATTCTAACGGGCACGAGATACTCGATGGCTCTGCTGGGTTGTGGTGCGTCAATGCAGGACACAGGCGCGAACATATTAACCAGGCCATCGCAGACCAGCTTAAAGAACTAGATTTTGCCCATAGCTTCAACAGCGGGCACCCGCATGCCTTTAACTATGCCCATCGGCTGGTAAAACACTTCCCAGACCCTCTAAATCATGTTTTCTTTACTAATTCAGGATCCGAGTCAGTAGATACCGCCCTTAAAATTGCCCTCGCCTACCACAGGCTAAAAAAACAAGGTTCAAGGCAGCGATTGATTGGTCGCGAAAAGGCTTATCACGGCATGGGGTTTGGTGGTCTTTCAGTGGGCGGCCTGGTGAAAAACCGACAAGCGTTTGGCCTCTTGTTGCCCGGAACTGATCACATCAGGCACACACTTGATCTGGAACGCAGCGCATTTTCCCGCGGCTTGCCCGAAGATGGCGCAGAGTTGGCAGAGGATCTTGAAAGACTGGTTCAACTCCATGGTGCTGAAAACATCGCAGCACTCATCGTTGAACCCGTCGCTGGTGCCGGCGGCGTTATCATGCCGCCACAGGGATACCTGCAACGACTCAGAGATATCTGCAGCAATAACGGTATTCTGCTGATTTTTGACGAGGTCATTACCGCCTTTGGTCGACTCGGCGCGATGAGTGCCGCAGAAAAGTTTGGCGTAACTCCCGACATCATCACAACGGCAAAGGGAATTACTAACGCCACTGTACCCATGGGCGGTGTTCTGGTGACAGACGATATCTATGACACCTTCATGTCACAGTCAGACCCAGGGGTAGAACTTAGCCATGGCTATACCTACTCGGGGCACCCACTCGCTTGCGCGGCAGCGGCAGCAGCACTTGATATATACGAAGCAGAAAAACTCTTTTCACGCGCGGAGATACTGGGCGAGCACTGGATGGATGAAGCGCTTTCCCTAAAAGGGGAATCAAACGTTATTGATGTACGCTGCTTGCCCCTGATCGGCGCGATTGAAATAGCGCCAAGGCCCGGCGCGCCGATGCAAAGAGGTATCGAGATCGCAAAAAAATGTTACGACAAAGGCCTTTGGGCTAGAAACATCGGCGATGCCATCGTGCTTTCACCACCCCTGATTATTACCAAAGAACAGATCACAGAAGTGTTCGGCATCATCCAGGAATCAATTAGGGAAACCGACTAAACCATGCTTGGCGCTAAACCATCCTTGGGCTAAACCATGCTTGGCGGCATCGCCGGGTTATTAGGCAAATGCTCGAATTTACCGGCGTCTCGCTGCTTTTCATAACAAACAACTATAGGTTCTAGATCCACAGGGGAGGCGCCGTGCAAGATCACGCCGTCGCAACCCAGGTCCAGTTGGTGATTGATCGCCGCGACACATTGATCCGGCGTGCCCGTTGCGGAGGCAGCCAACCAATCTTCGGGGATCAGACCCGCAACTTGTTGTAGCTGCTCGGTCGTTCCATTTTGGTCCAAGGCACCCTGAAAATTTGCAACCAGGTCACTTTCCCTGAATTTTTTTAGTATGCCAGGATCCCAATCGTTAGTGCTGACCATCAGGTCGCCATAAGCTTGAAGATAGGTCGCCATCCGGCCCACAGTTTTCTTTAGGCGCACCTCTGGCGATAGGTGATCACCTATCGTCGCGAAACACGACCACACCCTGACGTCATCGGGGTTCCGGCCGGCTTCCTCTGCTGCACGTTTTACCGTCTGGACGGCACGGACTGTCGTTTCGTCAGTAAAAAAGGTGTGCAAAACCACGGCATCAAAGGCCCGCCCGCCCAAAGCCAGCGAATTGGGCCCAAACGCCGTAAAGGTGAGCGGTATGTACTCATCGAACCCCGAGTCAAGCCTTAGCACAGGCCAACTGCCAGCAGGCCCCTTGTGCCCGACGATAGTTTCTCCCCGATGCAGCCTGCGCATGATGCCCACAAAGTCCTCGATCTCTGCGGTTTTGATTCGCGGTAAACCAAACGCATCAAACATCATATCGATACCCCTTCCCAAACCCAGGGAGAAACGCCCTCCGGTCAGGAAATGCATGGTAGATGCATAGGCACCCGTCACGATGGGATGGCGGGTATTGTGATTGGTTGCCGCCGTCGCAATACCTATTTTTTCAGACACGGCACCTACTGCACCGCTAATCGTTGCGGCTTCCTTGATATTAAACCGCTCAGAAATGAAGCAATTGCCGATCCCAAGACGTTCGGCGTGAACAACTTCATCGATCAGGTCACGAGGGCTGGTTGGTGCGCCGGGAAGGGTATAGAAAGCTAGCTCGTTCATCATCGAAAATAGGCTCCTTGAAACACAGCAAATAGAGGACCCCCATTAGATCTAATTAACTGACGCTGGGCAACAAACAGGAGTTGTGTCACTCTTACCCTCCCCGTCGCAAACCTACAAAAAATTATGGAAATTAAAGACAAGACCATCGTAATCACCGGCGGTGCCAGTGGTATCGGTAGGGCAATGGCCAGAAGATTCACCAATGAAGGCGCTAAACAGATCGTTATCGCGGATCTGAACGCCGATGGACTCCAGGTGGTAGCAGACGAGATTGGCGCGCGAGCCATTCCTACCAATGTCTCTGTTGAAGCCGAAGTAAAGCACCTTATCGAGACAGCCGAACATGACTATGGCCAGATTGACCTGTTGTGTAATAACGCTGGTATCGGCGTCGGCGGTGGTCCCGAGACGCC
>Ga0209711_10005151_pt1 | contig 10267 bp, 7 predicted proteins | sample ArcticOcean_MG_C_7_FD_187441 | JGI IMG/M metagenome (GOLD analysis project Ga0209711, IMG submission 187441) | Marine microbial communities from western Arctic Ocean - ArcticOcean_MG_CB11_88 (SPAdes) (version 2) | ecosystem: Environmental > Aquatic > Marine > Oceanic | place: Arctic Ocean... | reverse complement strand
GAACAATTCATGTAAAGGCTGGTCAATTAGAAACACAGATGGAGAACCTTAAATCTAAATTAATTGAATTATCTGAAAAGGATGAATCAGATTCATCAACTAACCTGAAGCAATTAGTAAAGGATTTTAAAATTCGTAAAACAGAAAAGTCTTCTAGTAAGTTAAAAAGTGAAGCTGATGATTTTTATTTAACTATACTTGAAAACCTAATGGGTGAAGATGGTATTAAAAATTTAGCAGTAAGATCTATACTTCCTTCATTTAATAATCATATATTATTAATGGGTAGAGAAATGGGGATTCCTTTTGGTATTAGATTTAATGAAAAGTTTTATTGTACACTCCATCACCTAGGAACCGAAATTAGTGCAAAGACATTAAGTACAGGAGAAAAGAAAAAAGTAGACTTTGTAATTATTATGGCTTTAATGAAAATGATTAAAGTTAGATTTCCTTCTCTAAATATTCTATTCTTAGATGAAATCTTTTCTTCTATTGATTCAGATGGTGTATATCATATAATTAATATCTTACATGATACTATACAAGATATTGGATTAAATACATTTGTAATTAATCATACAGTATTACCTAGTGAATATTTTGATAAAAAGTTAGAAATTACAAAAGATGCAGGTTTTAGCGAATTTACAATTGAAACTATTGGATAAATATAATACAAGAAAAATTAAAAATGACTAATGTCAGCATATAATCAAGAATTTAATAAGGATAATACTATACTGCGTTATATTATAGTAGCTCTCTTGGCAGAATTAAAAGATAAAGTCTATTATTATAATCAAATAGATGAAGATAATTTAAAGAAAATTCCAGTACCTTTCTTTTATTCAATAACAGGAGACGGTAGATTTTTAATGGATAATTTTTTGTTTGATGCAGAAGCTAATGGTAAGGCTATTGGTGATTATGAAGTTGTACCAAGAGGTATAATACAGTTAACTGGTATATCCATAGATTCGGGTAATCAAACAAATAAGTTTGCTAGAAGTGAGTTTGTACAAGAATGGGAAGGAATCTTAAAAACTTTTTCAATGGAGACAAACTTTCTTCCTCTTAGTATGTCTTTTGACTGTACTGTAGTATGCTCTTCTAATTTAGAAATGTTAAAGGTAACAGAATCTTTAATGAGCAGACTTTATAAAAATACACTATTTCAAATTGATTTAGGCATGATGAGGGTTGCTGGAACATTTGCAGTCCCAGAAGATTATACTCAGAATAAATTATTTGAATTTCAGCTAAATGACAAAAAAGAATGGAGTGTAACATTTCCTATTGAAGTATCTTCTTTCATGCCAGTATTTGAAAGTGGAGTTTTAACTCCTGAGGTAAGTCTTATGACTAAGGAAGCTATTAAAGCTAATCCTAATGCACAAGGTGTAGGTATGCTAAGAGCAGGTGCAAATAATGAATTAGGTATATTCTTTGGTGGAATATTTCAGAAGTTTGAAATTACACAAGAAAGTATATTAAAAGTTCAGCCGAGTGGACTACTAAGTAATAAAGGTTATATTAACCCAGATGCTATACAAACTGGCGGTCCTTATACTGAATCGTCAATAACATCAGCTCCAATAATTCCAGAATCATTAGAAAGCTTAAATTATAGAAATGCTAACGCAGAACCTAAGGTAGACGAATCAGGTTTAGGGAGTGTAGACGATGGCTTTGGCGGGTGATACAATTAATCAAAGAGACTTATAATATATAAAACAAATCAAATAGTGCAATATGGAAAACATAGTTAACGAAGGACAAACACAAGTTTATGCAGATGGGGCAATTGATGCTCAGCCTGGTGTAAATACTAGTGCTCCTTATCTCAATAATCCTAAGCAACAATTATTGGATATAATCCATGTATTGTTTAAGCAAAGTGGCAAAATGTCAGATGTAGTTCCAACTGGACAAAACCAAAGTAGTAAAATCACTCACGGTGGTGCCATGACAGACCAACAAGTTATGACAATCCTAGTAGGAATGGGTATTCCACAGCAGATGGCAATGAGCGGTATTGCAAAATACCATGCAATAAGTAGTCAGTCTAATATATACACTGAAAATAACAATCAAAAAAATCATAATAAAATGAAATTTACATTAACAGACCTATACGAAAACGTTGTGGATAGTATTAATGGACTAAAGGCAATGGATAATGACAATTCCAGAGTTTCGTATTCTGTTAAAGAATCTTTAACGATTTTAGAAAATGCAATAGCTGCATTTCCAATGAAACTGAAAAATGCAGACTTTTCTGCTATTAGCGAGGAATTAGAAAATTCAGTTAACCCAGATCTTAAATTTAAAATTGCAAGAAACTTGTATACTAAATTAGCACAGTCAACTTGGTTAAATCCAATTTCTGAATTAAGAGAGTATATAATGGAATCATACAATAATGCTAAATGGGAATTTAGAATTAGTGAATCTATTGCAAGAACAGAAAATCAAAAAGGAAAATTAATAGAATCACTTAATTCCGATTTAGTTTCTTTGCTAAATGAATCAGATGTAAAATCTAAATTTTCTATCGTTGCTGCAAAGCACCCATGGTCAATAGATGCTAAGCAAATAGTAAATGAAATGAATGCTGAAGATCAAAAGGTTGCATCTACTGCAAACGGTAAAGTTGTATCTGTTCTTTCTCCAGTATTAGAATCTGAAGAAGGTTTAACATTCCACTTACACGGAAAAAATTATACTTATAATGGAACTAACATTACTGAAGCTAATGTAACTGATCCAAGGTTCTTCGATGTATCTGAAGGTTTAAATATGTTTTCAAGAAACGGAAACATTCTTTCATTACATGGAGAAAATAATAAATCATTAGAATATAACATTACTGAAGGAACTTTAACAATGGGTAAAGTTAATATGACTAACTACAGTATAATTGAATTAAAAGAAGCTTTATTGGCAACTAACTTCTCAGGATATAGAAACCAATGGCAAAATGATAAAATTTGCAAATTCTTTGAATCAATTGATTTACTTGCTGAAATGGACAATTTTACAACCATCCAAAATCAAGAATTTGTAGATGTATTTTTAACAATGATTGGAGTAAGCGAAGGATTCTTTATTAATAAAGTAAATCCTGGAATGCAACTAAATGAAATGTTAAAAATAGATACTGCTACAAAAACAGTTGAAGTAGTAAAAGAATTTATTAACTTTGATGTTTCTCCAATTCTTTCAGAAAAATTAATTGCAGAAAATAATGATAAAGCAATCGAGGAAAGCAAAAGAAAGGATCTTACTGATTCTATTTCTTTCTTAGAAGAAAAGAAATCTGAAGTTGAAGCTGCTATTAAAAAGTTAGGTGAAACTGAAGAATTAACTGAAGCTTTAAATTTATTAGCTGAAGAGTTAAATGGAAAGGAAAAAGAATTAGCTAATTCATATATTTCTGAAAAAAAAACTAAAGACGATTATTTAAATGATGGTTTCGTAGAAGCATCAGTTAAAACGGCTAGTCAAGGTCTTAAAGTAAGACAAGAAGTATTAGTTTCTGCTGAAGAATATGCTTCATTAGGTGATGATGATATGTTAAGTGTAATTATTCCTAAGAATGGAAAAAGTATAGTAATGCCTAAAGGTGATTTAGAAGTTAAAATTTAAACTGTAACTCTACATCTAATAACAATAATTAGAGGACCGATTGAATTAAACAATCGGTCCTTTCTTGTATATAATAATAAATAAAACAAAGTTAATGGCAAGGAAAAGAAATTATTTAAACAATCGAGATTTATTAGATCAAATTGTTTTATCAAAAGAGCAAGACGAGTTAACACCAAAGGCCTTAGAATTCCTAATGTTATTAGCTGATAAGTGTTCTAGAAAATTAACATATAGAAATCCAGAAGATAGGCAAGATTGTATTGCTTATGCTTATATGGATCTTTATAGATATTGGAGAAATTTTAATCCTGAAAAAAGTACTAATGCGTTTGCTTACTTTACTGAAATAGCAAAAAGAGGATTCGCAAAAGGTTGGAATAAATTACATCCAAAGAAATATCATGGTACTGTATCAATTAATGGTAGTGCTGACAGTGAAGGAATTTATACAATATAGTTAATTGCCTATGAGCATTAAAAAGGTAAAACCTAATTCAAAGTCTGGATTTAAACAAGGTTATTATAAACCTAAATACCCTCAAAAGTATAGAGGCGAAGGCCCAATTATATATAGAAGTAGTTGGGAAAGAAAATTTTGTTATTGGTGCGATCATAATATGGATGTGATTTACTGGATATCAGAACCTTTCTCTATACCTTATTTTAATTTGTTAGATAATAAGTTTCATAAGTATTATCCTGATTTTTTCTTTAAAATGAAAAAAGGAGACAAGACTCAAGAATATGTAGTAGAAATAAAACCTAAGGCTCAATTACAAAAACCTAAGGAACCTAAAAGAAAAACGGCAAAGGCGCTAAAGAATTTTAAATATGCATATGAATCATATGTTAGAAATTTATGTAAAACTAATGCACTAAATAAAATGGCAAAAGAAAGAAATTGTAAAGTAATGCTATTAACTGAAGATTCAAAATTATTCTAATGGCTTTAATAGGATCATTTACAGAAGACTTAAAACTTTATCTTGCAGAAAGTAAAGGTAGAACTCGTGCGTCTAAACAATCACAAATTGATATACCTAGAATTTCTGCAAAGTCTGATGGTGTTTTAAATCCTGGTAAAATGTATAGTTTTTATTATTACACTAAAGATGAGGCTTTTTATGATTCACACCCACTAGTTATAGGTTTAGGAGAATCTGATAATGGACACCAATTAGGTATTAATTTACATTATATGCCGTATGAAGCAAGAATACCTTTTTTAACAGAACTTACAGTATCATTAAAAACACAAATAGCAGCTTTAACTAAAGGTAAAGCATTAGGTAATCCTGAATCACAGGCACCTATTACAGCCTTTAGGTGGGAATTTGTCAAACAAGCATTTGGCAAAAAATATAATTTAACTTACTGTACAAGACAGTATATAATAAAGAAAATGAAAAACCCTTATGTTTTAGGATATGAGGATTGGTATGTTGGGGGAGTTAATAATGAAAGCGATTTTTATGGTGGAAATATTAATCAAGCCCAAGCATTATACTATAAGAATATATAAACTAATAAAAAAATAGATTATGGCAGGTTTTACAGATAGAAGAGGTCCTTTAAGTACGGGAAATCCAGTAAGAAGACTTCTAAAAGATCTTTCTAATTTAGGAATGGCATACGATGATATGATCATTCGTAATTCACGAGCAGTAGGCTTTACTGAAAATCAAATGGGTTATTCGTTTAATCCAATGGGATCAGATGGTGATGATATGTATGGAGCATTTGCTGCACTGTCATTAACTGATACAAACTTAAAAAAGAATATTGCATTCTTTGATCAAGACTATGTTAGAAAAAGAGATCAACTTAGAACCTTTGCAGTACAAGATGAAATAGAAGATATCTTAGATGTATTAACTGATGAAGCAATTGTATTTGATGAATCAAATTATATGGCTTATGCAGAATTTAATGGTCATATTGGAGAGTCAATAGAAGAAGAGATTAATGATGTATATAATAATATCTATAATTACTTTGGATTTAATGATATGGTTGCTCCTTGGAATTATTTTAGAAAATGGTTAATAGACGGTTATCTTGCATTTGAAATAGTTTATAATGATAAGCAAACAGAAATTATCGGTTTTAAAGAATTAGATCCAATTTCATTAATGCCAGGTATTGATACTGATGATGGTAAAAAAGTTTGGATTCAATATAAAGGTGAAGGTGCAAAGGAAAGAACATTATGGGATTCTCAAATAATATACATTTCATATTCTTCAGTAAATTCTCCAATGAGAATATCTTATGTTGAAAGATTAATAAGATCTTTTAATCTTTTAAGAATAATGGAACATAGTAGAATTATCTGGGCTGTATCTAATGCTTCATTTAAAACACAGTTTACAATACCAGTCGGTGGTAAATCTAAAACAAGAGCAAAGCAATCTCTAGCAACATTAATGAATTCATATCGTGAGGTTGTAGACTTTAACTTTGAAAGTGGTGAGATTCAAACCAACGGTAAACCAATGATGCCGTTCAATAAAGAATACTGGTTACCTTCTAAAGATGGTGAATCACCAGAAATACAAACTATCGGTGGAGACGGTCCTGATTTAGGTGATACTGAATCTTTGAAATATTTTTCTGATAAATTACAATTAGCCTCTAAGATACCATTTTCTAGGTTTGATAGAGAAGGTGGTAATACTTATGACATGGAAGCAAGTGGTATGTTAAGAGATGAAATTAAGTTTGGTAGATTTATTTCAAGGTTAAGATCTATATTCCAAGAAATATTAGTTAAACCTGTATATCTTCAGATGTGTCTTAATCATCCAGAATTAAAAAATGATATTGCATTTAAAGCAGGTTTAGGATTAAACTTCATGAAGGATAATGTATTTGAAGAAATGAAAGAAATGGAACTTCAAACTAAACGTGTTGATTTTATAGGTAATATGAAAACACAATTAAGTACAATGACCGCTGATATGGAAGAAATACCATATTTTGATTTAGGATTCTTAATTAAGAGATATGGTGGATTTACACGTGATGATATTAAAGCCAATGCTCGAGCTAAGGAACGTACGGACTTAGAAGCAGATGGTTATAAAGAAGAAGATATTGAAAAGATCTTGTTAGGGGCTAATCCTAAAGATTTTAAGCCTGAGAAGAAAGATGATGGTATAGATGATGATCCGTTAGCGGATATCTAAAAACTATTAAGAGTTATAATATATAAAACAAATTAATACTAGAAAGATGTCAAATAAGAAACTTTTAATTCTAGAAAGATCTAAGTCTAATTTAAGTATGACAAAAGATGCCGATGGCTCTGTTGTCCTTGAAGGTGTATTTACAGAGATTGGAGTAAAGAATAAAAATAACAGAATATATGAAGAAGCTGAAGTTCTTCCTCATATTAAAGAATTACAAGAAAAAGTAAAAACTAACAAATTGTTAGGTGAACTTGACCACCCTAAAGATTTTGATATTAGTCTTTCAAATGTTTCTCATGTCATAGAGGATTTAAAATATGATGAAGGTAAGAAACAAGTATTAGGAAGAATCAGATTACTAAATACATCAAAAGGAAAAGAGGCTCAAGCATTAATAGAGGATGGTATCCCATTACATATTTCAAGTAGAGCTGCTGGTACTGTTGATGAAGCTGGTAAAGTTAAAATTAAAAAATTCTTTACATATGACTTAGTAGCTGATCCTGGCTTTGAAAATGCTGAATTATCAAAAGTAAACGAATCTTATGGATTCGGTGATACTGAAGGTTTATACATTTATGAAATGGCAGAAACTGAAGAAGAAATAAATAAAACAAATAAAACAGATCTAATAATGGAAAATACATCAGACAAATTTGTAACTGTTGAAGATTTTAATAAGTACACCGAGTACGTTAAAAATACTTTAGACAGTGTTAAGGAATCTGCAAATTCTAACAATGACGAATTAATGGAAAAGCTAGTTAAATATACTGAGCATATTGCAGAGAAAGTAAATCAAGTAACTGATTATACTGAATACTTATCAGAAAATCTTGACAAAGGAATATCTTACTCTGACTATTTAGCAGAGAATATCGATAAGATTAAAAATTACGCTTCTTATTTAGGAGAAGAGCTAGACAGTTCTATTCAATATACTGAGCATGTTGCTGAACAGGCAGATAAAGGAATTGAGTATTCTAATTACTTAGGAGAAAAATTAGAAAAAGGAATTGAATACTCTGAGTATGTTGCTGAAACTGTTGATAAGAATATTGCTTATTCAGAATATCTTGGTGAAAATTTAACTAAGTCTATTAAATACTCTGAGTATATTGCTGAAAATGCAAATACTGTTAAAGGTGAATCAATTAATGAAGAAACTGTAGTTGAATCAATAAATGAATCAGTTAAAGAAGAAAAGGTATCTTATAAAGATGCAATAAGTGAAAAACTATCTAACTTAATTTCTAAAGCAGAAGCTAAGTCAATTACTGAAATGCACTTTATGAATTTCTTATCAGAATCTAAAAAGAATGAATTTGATTCTTTAGCTGAAGATAAAAGAAACTTAATAGTTGAATCAATGAATGGAAATTCTATTATGTCAACTATACAAGCTGAAAACATTTGGGATTCATGTTTTATAACTGAAAGAAAGGAAATTAACTTTATTGATGATATGCCAGAAAAATTCAGATCTAAATGGGATAATCTTTCTGAAAACAGAAAAGAACAAATCATATCAGAATCTAGATTCCACCCTGTAGGTAATCAATACGGAATTAATAACTTCTGGCAAACAAGAGATCTTAGAGATACTCAAATGAATTTAGAAACACTAAACGAAAATAAAACTGCTGCTGAGGCTGCTCAAGTAAAAGCTGAGCCATTATTAAATGAAAGCTTCTCTGCAGATTTAATCGAAAAAATGAAATTCAGATTAAATAGATAATCATTTAATCTAAACAATATAATCGAATAGTCAAGAAGAAAAGGACTTAGGCGATTAAAAACGGAATATTAATAGTATTCCACAAATGCGAAAAATAATTTTAAATAATGTACGCAAAACAATTAATCAATGAGGCTGAGGTTCAAAAGACTTGGGGACCTGTTATTGAGGAAAGTACTGGAATTACTGAAAAATCTAAGTTATCTTGGATGTCTAAGTATTGCCATTACCACAACCTTAATGAAAGTGTTTACAATACTGTACACCTTAACCCGAACATGAATGTTCAAAGTATGGGGAACGTAACATTGCCAGGAAACCCTGGATCAATGAATGCTTTCCCAGCACAAGCAACTGGATCTGGTGACAGACCTTTTTCTTTGTTACCACTTGCAATGCAAGTAGCAGCACAGACTGTAGGTTTAGACTTAGTACCTGTTGTACCAATGCAAGGCCCTATGGGAGTATTAACTTACTTAGACTTTGTATACGGTGGAGGTAGAGGATCAGGAGCACCAATTAACGGTGGACTTGATACAACTGCTTCTCCATTACTAATTAAATTCAACGTTGCTACTATTCTTGTAGCAAATGGTGGTGCTGCCACTACTTTTGTTGTGAATGATGTAGTTTATGCTGATGGAGCTAATTCATCAACTGCTGCAACTACTCCAATTGCTAATGATTTAAAAGCTGCTAACTACGAATTAACTTTTGTAGGAGCTTCAAGAATAGATGGTTTTCCAATATTCAGAGTAAGAGCTAATAATTCTGCAATTATTGCTAACCCTGCTGGTGCAGGTACTGCGTTAGTAGGTTTCCCATCATATAACGGTGGATTTACTTATGCACAAGGTGCTGAAACTGCTAGTTCAACTATATACAATTCTATCGTAGGTGGTGGAGCTTTATATGGTGCTGTAAGAGCTGCTGCTCCTGCTGTAAGAGCTGGATCATCTGTAGTATTAGGTGCTGCTGGAATGTTACAAATTGGAACAATTGCTGCTGTATCTGGATTAGGATTAGTAAAAGCTTTAGAAGACCATATTACTGGTTTCTCAGGTAATGCTTTCCAACCTGCAAACGACCCTGCTACAGGATCGCCTGCATTTGCTAACCAGAATATTAACGGTGTAGATCCTTACCAAAGAGGTGTAGGTGAATCAACTGTTGATAACATCATGGGACTAAGTTTATTCAACAAGTCTATAGCTGCTGAAACTTTCCAAGTTGCTGCTGCTGTGACTAGAGAACAAGTTCAAGATCTGAAGCAATTCGGAATTGACGCTGTTGCTCAAGTTGAAGCTGTATTGGTAAATGAGTTAACTCAATCTATCAACAGATACATCTTAGACAGAATCTTTAGAAATGGTGTAACTAACGCTGCTAACGTGCAAGCTGTAAATGGTACTAGTTTATCAGAACAGTTTAACGCTGCTGGAGCTGTAGCTGGTGCTGCAATTCCTTTAGGACTTGGTAATACTACTAATATTCCTGTTGCTACTGTAGCTCCATTCCCAGTACAGACTAACGTACTAGGTGGTGGAAATACTCAAGGAACACTACAACGTAGAGTTTATACTAAAATTCTTGCTGCAAGTAACTTAATTGCTACTAGAGGAAGAAGAGGACCTGCAACGTTTGCAGTAACAGGTGGAGAAATGGCAACTGCTCTTCAATCTGT
>Ga0209711_10005150_pt1 | contig 10268 bp, 10 predicted proteins | sample ArcticOcean_MG_C_7_FD_187441 | JGI IMG/M metagenome (GOLD analysis project Ga0209711, IMG submission 187441) | Marine microbial communities from western Arctic Ocean - ArcticOcean_MG_CB11_88 (SPAdes) (version 2) | ecosystem: Environmental > Aquatic > Marine > Oceanic | place: Arctic Ocean... | reverse complement strand
AGATCCAATTGAACTGTAAAATCGTCCCATTGAACACTACAGCGGTTTTGATTTTTGGACCACTGGTAGTGATGCTTTCCTCTAAAAGTCCAGGAAAGGAAATTGGTTTCTTTATAAGCTTCATAGTCCAAAGCATTAAGCATTTTATAGGCTAACTTATCGGCAGCTACACCTTGTTTTCCCGATGGGACCTCTTCATTGTAAGTAAAATAAAAAGCGCCACAGAACAGAACAAGGAGAATAATAAGCGTAAGCACTGACAGCACTAAAATTTTGAATATCTTTTTCAACAAGAATGTTTTCACCAAAGATAAATGTATCTCTCTTTCGTTTGCTTCCTGTGCATGATTTTTATAACAGAAAACGCCCCTAAAATTAATTAGTGAAGGTAATCACACAAACAAACGCAAGTCTTCACTTACTTCATTAGAAGCTTGTTTCATTCTTGGTAGAGTGTATTGTAACTTACTGAAGATGATATGCCTGTTGTTTAAAAGAAAACCCTCCGCTCGGGAGGGTTTATTTACAATTAGTTAAATCTTGCCAAAGTATTTATGTAGTAGTTTTGGATATATTCCACTTTACCTCTGTCCTTTATATAATCACCGAAGCCTTTGGAGTCTCTGAATTTCCTCTCTAATAGCACTAAGTCATTTAAACCTTTTCCATAAACTACAATACTATGAGTTGCTCCTGGAGTTCCTCCAGCATCAATTGAAAGTAACCCCATTCTTCTATCTCCAAGTATTGATTTGTTCTGTTTTACTATTTTATCAAAAGCTAATTTAAACTTAGCAGGTTCATGAACTTTTAAATCAAAAATTTTCGCAGATTTATTTTTACTTACGTCACCTTCGGAGAATCCAAGAGATGTTATTACACTACTATCGTTTGCAAAACTTAAATGATTATTTAATTGTTCTAGATAAGCAGTCCATTCAGAATCCGTTTTTTCTTGTTTTGTGCCAAAATTTTCAGGATCTCCCCACGCAAGTATTCTATGAGTTACTCCATTTTTAAACTGAACAGATTGTAGCATGACACCACTACCTTCATTCCATTCTTGGCCTTCAGCAAAATCACTGAATAAGTTCAATACAGAAGGCGCATGACCAGGCATAACCTTCATATTGTATATACGCCCTGAAGTTTGGGCATTTACAAATACAAATGATAGTAAAAGTACTATTGATAAAATATTTTTCATTTTAATTGATTTATGATTAATAAATATCTAATATAAGAAACTCTAAAGTATATAGTAAACTACTATATACTTTAGTGGCGTTTTCTTTTAAACCACTGGTATATCATCTTCATTAAGTAATGAAGTGCCTTTAGAGCAATTGCAAATTTTTATTACTTTGCAAATAAATATCTTACAGAGATTATGAAAAAATACTTGATAAAATATATTTTTGAATTTTTGGTTATAGTAATGGGTATTTCAGTTTCATTTTGGTTGAATAATTGGAGTGAATCTGTAAAAGAAAATAATATTGAAAAGGATTTAGTAAACCTATTGATTATAGACATAGAAAATAAAAGGAATGAGAACAAAAATGATATTGGCATTTTTAATAGAGCGATAGAAACATTTGAACGAGTCATAAATACTTGGGAAACAACAAATAAAATTGATTCAACTGATCTAAAATCTACATTAAATTATTTAAGATTTGACACTCCCTATTTCAATGAAAATTCACCAATATATAATAGCCTATCAAACACAAAATTATGGGACAATCTTCCATATGATTTAGTTAATAAAATAAATGATTTATACCGAAGAAGTTATGCTGAATTGAAATTAAAATTCTCAAAAATAAGTGAGAATGGGACATATTGTAAATTACATTTTTTACTTCCCAATGATTTAATAGATTTAAATAGAGAAACAGAAAAGATATATAAAATTGCTCAAAAAGTTGATGAGGAATATATCTTGTACACAAAACTATTATTGTACAATGTTGAAGATATAAAATCATTAACAGAAGGAATTGTTGTTAAAACAGAAAGTATATTGAAAGATTTGAAAACCCATAATAATAAACAACAGGCATATAATCTTCAGTAAGTTCTTGGATTTGTGATTCTCTAGGAATAGTTTTATGTTTGAGTATTATTAACCATAAATCAAATTAAAATGAAAAAATTATTATTCGTTAATTTATTAATCGCTTGTTTTTTTAGCCTATCATTAACCGCTCAAAGTAATCCTAATTGGGAGTATTGGGTTACAGGAAAAGTTGAGGTTAAAAGGGCAGCTTCAGCAGAGTTTGAGAAGACTGCAGCTCTTAAAACAAAAAAATATAATAACACTCTTGAAACAGCTATTACTACTTATAAAGTTATGGACGGTCCAGACCAGGGAAAGTATGAGAGAATTCAAGGGTATAAAGATATAAACTGGTTTAATTCAAATATGTCCTCAAGTGCTGGAACTAAATTCTGGATGAAAAATGTATCTAAATTTGTTGAAAATTATGAAGGACGAAAAGTATGGTGGAGAATTAAAAACTTATGTCATAATTGGGATCCTGAATCTAAACCAAAAAAACATATAATTAAATTAATAAGAATCATTAAGCCAGGAAAAACGGCTGACTTTTGGAGATTTGCAAATAGAATAGCAAAAGTATATGAAGAGCATCAATATACTGGAGTTCAAGGTGTTTTTAAAATTGCATCTGGTGGAAATGAAAACGAAATTATTTTTATAGATACATTTGATGACTTTGCAGATCAGGGGAAATTTCCAAATACTGATAAAAATTTAAAAGAATTATATAATGAAATGTATAATAGGTCCTACGACAAAGACTTAGAAACTTACAACAATGCAATGGAAATGTGGGGAAGACAAACTGAGAGAATGAATTTAGTTCCAGCTCTAACAACAGAATTATAAAATAACACCATATTTTAAATACTAACGTCACTAATTAGCTTTAGTGGCGTTTTCTTTTAAACCACAGGCATATCCTCTTAATTAAGTTCTGGGATTACAATACACTTTACCAAGAATGAAACAAGCTACTAATGAAGTAAGTGAATATTTGCCTCTGTTTGTGTGATAGATTAGTTTTTTTAACAAATTTTTAAAGAAATATTATAAAAGCATTATGAGAGTTCTTTTTTAAAGAATAGTAATATCGCATATGATTTGTTTCATTATTTAGATTTTAGTTAAAGTTGAATGCGTCACTAATTAGCTTTAGTGGCGTTTTCTTTTAAACCACAGGCATATCATCTTCAGTAAGTTCAAGGATTTCTAAACCTCTTAAATAGGTTATCCCCCATCATTTTCGAGTTGTAAATACTTAAACCATTGATATCACAGGGCTTAACTAGGTTATGTGGGGGTACTTTTGTTTACACTTTGGTAAAAGTGCGGGGTTCTAGAGAAAGTGCTACTTACATGAAATCAAAATATTCAATTTTTGGTCATTTATAGCAGTTTTTATTCATTTTTGGTCATTTTTGGTCATTTTTTGATATTTTTGGCCATATTTTTACCATTTTTGAAAAACACATTTTGATAATAATGCTTGAATTAGGCTCTGATTAAATTCAGACGGTTTTTCATTACATTTAACAATCTTAAAGTTAGAAAGTTGAAAAAAATAGCTCTTTACTCATTATGTCTTGTTTTATTCTTTTGTTCTAAAGATGAAGAAACACAAGCACCAACTAATACTGTTCAAACTACAACGCCTGAACCAGTTGTTACTCAATATACTTTAACAGTAACTGCAAGTGAAGGTAGAAGTTTATCCGCAGGTGGGACATTTGATGATGGAACCTCCGTTTCAGTTTCAGCTACTGCCAATGAAGGATATGAATTTATAGGGTGGTCCGATGGTGAAACAAGTCAAATAAAAAATTTAATTGTTTCTGAAAACACCTCTATTACTTCGCAATTCTTACCTCTTGAATTTGATGTAAATTAATACTCAACAATTTATAAATATTTTTAAAAAAAACAAATCCAAGAACTTCCTCTTTAAACTATGTAAGTTTAAATAAGTTTTTGTAAAATTTATTTTATCTTTAGTTAACGTATAAAAAACTCAAATTCCGAAATATATTTGAAATTATTGTTATTGTTTTTTCAGTAACATTTTCATTTTATATTCAAGAAAAATCAAACCGATGAAATTTTACACCTCTTCTATACTTATACTTTTTACCGTTATGCTTTTTGGACAAAAAACTATTCCCCTTTGGCCGGAGGGTATTCCAAATCAAAATCCCTCAAAAGAGAAAGAAAATATCGTAAATAGTGATATTATAAGGATTGATAATGTTCAAACGCCCACATTAGAAGTTTATTTGCCCGCAAAAGCAAATCATACGGGAAGAGCAGTTGTTATATGTCCAGGTGGAGGATATAAAATATTAGCCTACGATTGGGAAGGAACCGATATTGCAAAGTGGTTTAATTCCAAAGGTATTGCTGCTTTTGTTCTCAAATATCGCCTTCCAGGATCTCCCTCGCTGATTGAGCCGCATTTAGCTCCCTTACAAGATGCACAGCGCGCCATGAGAATCGTTCGCGAAAATTCAGAAGAGTGGAATATAGATCCTACTCAAATTGGAATTATGGGCTTTTCTGCTGGCGGACACTTAGCCTCAACTTTAGGAACCCATTACGACGAAAACACTATAAAAGAAGCGAATGACAATCCTCTAAACAAGATTAGTGCAAGGCCTGACTTTATGGTGTTGGTTTATCCTGTTATTACATTTGATGAAAAGTATTATCATGGTGGATCTAAAAACGCACTTATTGGAAAAAATGCTTCCCAAGAAATTATTGATCACTTTTCTAATAACCTCCAAGTTTCAAAAGATACACCCGCAACATTTTTGATTCATTCAGCAGATGATAGTGCGGTGCCTTATAAGAATAGCATGCTGTTTTATGATGCCCTACAAAAACACAAAGTAGCCTCAGAATTACATATTTACCCAAAAGGAGGACATGGATATTCACTCGCTATAGGAAAAGGAAGCCTTCAAGGGTGGACCGATCGATTGTATGAATGGATCAATGAACTAGAATAAAAAATCCCGTTTTTTACTTTAAAAAATTATAGAATGAAAAAAGCACCTATAGAAGTTTTTGATTCCTGGGTAACCCTAGGAAAAGATGAAGGCATGCAGCCCATAACAAGTGTCGTTAATAAAACCATTTCTCACGTTATTTTATATTAAGATAGGAGCAGGTAGAAGGTTATCACTATGGGAGTATTTTGTACCCTTAATCAAAAAGGGGGTAATACTAAATGTTCAGACCAATGATGGAAAGGCTTTAAAGGTCACCTAACTAAGGACAGATTAAAAATATAAATAATCAGCTAAAAAACAATTTTTTAAGTAAACAAAAATATTCATTTTTTGATCAATTTTAACTAATTTTGAACGTTTTTGATCATTTTTAGCCTTTTTTGATCAATTTTGAGTTATTTTAGATAAAACACTTATTCAATATTTTCCTTCTCAAAAACAACATCAAACCTATCATCTTTTTGGTTTTTAATCTTTGACCAAGGGGATCTTGCATAAGCTTGCTCAAAACATCTATGCTTAATTATTTATATTTACAACAATATAGAATTATGTCCATAAAAAACAATCCAGAAAATTATTCCTGTATGCCTAAACTTTTCAAGTCTAAACTAAGAATATCTCTTTATGTGAATTTTTTTGTGATGAACTTAATGATTTTTCTTATTTCGCTAAATGTTTCCGGTCAACATCAACACGATCATGGAGAACTTCATCATTGGGAAATTCCAAGCAAAAATCCAGATAGAATCATGCTCACATTCCATGGAGACCCTTCTTCATCAAGAGCCGTAACCTGGCGAACAGATACAAGCATAAAAAAAGCATTTGCTCAGATTTCGGAAGCAACAGTAAACTCAAATTTTACAGAAAATACTGAAGTATATAATGCTGTAAAAGAGCCTTTTGATTTAGGACTTTATAAAGGAAATAACTCTTTAAAAGTTAACTATCACAGTGTAGTGTTTAAAAAACTAAAGCCAAATAAACTCTATGTTTACAGAGTTGGAGATGGCAATAAATACTGGTCCGAATGGATTCAATTTAAAACAGCTAAAAAAGAGTATGCACCTACAAAATTTGTCTACTTTGGTGATGCCCAGAACGATGTACTTTCTCATTGGTCACGTGTTATTAGAATGGCTTATCAAACAGCTCCAGATGCTTCTTTTGTAATCCATGCTGGCGATCTTATTAATAGTGCTCACAGTGACTATGAGTGGGCCCAGTGGTATAAAGCGGGAGGGTTTATCCACAGTCAATGGACTGCAATACCTGTAGTTGGAAATCATGAATTTAGACCCTTAAATAATGGGAAAGAAAGAAAACTTGCCATTCAATGGAAACCTCAATTTACACTACCAGTTGAAAAAGAATTAAACACAAAATTACACGAAACAGTCTATACAGTAGATTATCAAGATATAAGAATTATTGTACTCAATTCTAACGGTAAACTAGAAGAGCAAACTAAATACATCGATCAACAGTTAAAAGCATCTTCTGCCAAATGGAATATTATTACATGTCATCATTCGGTATTTTCTCCTGCAAAAGGACGTGATTTCGAGTATGCACGAAAAAAATGGAAACCACTATTTGATAAATATAATGTCGATATAGTACTTAATGGTCATGATCACACATATGCTCGTGGTCATACTCCTAAGATTTCAACAAATAATGATGGTGAAAATATAGGCACCATGTATATTACTTCTGTTAGTGGCCCCAAACAATATCCATTGGATAAACAACAGATTCTGGGTTATTCAAAGCAAGGTTACCAATTAGATAAATCAGCTGAGCAAACCCAATTTTTCCAAGTCATTACTGTAAATGAGGACAAATTAACCTATGTAGCTTATAATGCATTAGGAGAAGAATACGACCGGGCTGTTATCACAAAAGATTTTGATACGGGACAAAAGAAACTATTGCAAATGAAAAAAAATAATTAAGTAATTTTCATCCTTTTTTTTAAACTTTTTTAAGGATATGCTTTATTTAAAAGATTCCGTTAAAGCTTCTTTTATTCTTGGTAAAGTTTATTTTGAGCCTATTTGAACTTACTGAATAAACAAAGGAAAGTCTTCACATACTACATTAGTAGCTTGTGGATGATTCTTTGCCCTACTGTTTTATGAATATTGCAGATATATTGAGATCAGAATTAACAGTTACGTTAAGTGGATTTTCTGAAGAATCAATTCCCATCCATTCTGAAAAAACATATTCTTGATCTGGTTTAGCAGAAATTGTTAAAGTTGATCCCGCTTTAAAGTATCCTCCATAGGTGCTAACTGTTCCTCCATCAGAAGAAGCAATAGCTATATTATAAAATACTCCTGAATTAGCTGAACTGTCATTCGTTATTTCAGGGGAACAGTTAGCCAATAAAAAGATTGATAAAACTAGAAATAGCTTTTTGATAATAATGCTTTTTTAATATTTAAATATAGTTGAAAAATCTTAACATCTTGTTTTTTTTCTTTTTAAGCACAGAACATGCTAAAGATAATATGTTTACGGTTTAGATTTTGTGCTTTTTTTCTATTCTATTCCAAGTTTTTCCAAACAACTCGTATATACCAATTGAACTTATATAGAAATACTTATTTACTCCATCTGATTCATAATGGAAGGTGACTTCATTTTTTGTTGAAGAAGGCATAATAGTAATAACTTTGTCTTCTAATTTAATAATCTTTGTTTTTTGTGTCTTAACAGCCTCCTTAAACAATTCAAATAAATCATTTATATCATCTGAAGTTGATTGAAATGTTAGAATTGTTCTTTCTTCTTCTTTATCATAATCACTGTTAGTCCAAATTAATTGGTGATATTCCCTCCCATTAACATCAGGTAACTTACCTAAGCTTACTCCTCCATTTACTCTTCCTAAAAAATATATAATATGTAACCCAATATGCTCCCCCAAATTATCATTATAAGCTTTAGTTATTTGAGCATATGTAAATATCGGAAGCAGAAATAAAAAGAGTTTTTTCATTTAATATTTAAAGATCTAATCTATTAAATCTATCCCAAAGAAGAGAAATATGCCTGTGGTTTAAGTATTCACACTCCGGCTTAATCTTCAAGAGGTGTTATTTTGTTATTCTATAACCTAAAACTTCAAAAGTTCCTGCTGCAATACCTGATACTTTATCATCTTCAATGTTTAATTCAAAATCTATTTGATTACCATCTAAAAAAGCTTCTATTATAAATGTGGTATGATCAATTTCATATGAAGAAAGTATTTCCATATCATTTTCAACACCACCTATTTCATAAATTATTGTGGAGATATAATTGTCATTATTTTTAAAAATACTTAAGACAGCTGGCACATCACCCGCACCGTCTACATCAAGAACTTTAACTTGAAATACTCCAACGTATGGATTAAAATCTTGGCTTTTAAATACTGAACAAGAAATAAACCCTGTAAGAAGAAATAACAAAAAAATATTTTTCATTTTAAGAGTTGAATATGCTGATAATATAAAAATTAGTTTTGTTTTCAATCTTATTGATTTATGATTAATAATACTCAAACGTAAAAAAATAATTGAAAAATCACAAATCCAAGAACTTAATTAATAAACAACGGCAAGTCTTCACTTACTTCATTAGTAGCTTGTTTCATTCTTGGTAAGATGTATTGTAGAACTTACTGAAGATAATATGCCTATGACTTCATTAAAATTGACTATTACATTATTGATTTATAAACAGCTCTTCTGAATTCCTTTTGAGTATCAGTATTTGAAACACCTTGTCTTGACCTAGAAAGAAATAGTGCAAATAATTTTTTTTCGGGATCAATCCAAAAATGAGTATTGTGGTAACCAGACCATCCAAATATTCCTTTAGAAGAGTTAGTGTCATCTATTTCTGGATTTTCTAAAACAAAAAGTGAGAATCCATAATAAAATCCTAATTTACGTGTGTCTGCGAATTCTTCATTTGGATATGATTGTGAATATTTTTTTGTCATTAAATTAATACTATTCTGGCTTATAATTTTTTTGCCATCATAAGAGCCCCCATTTAAAAGCATTTTACAAAAATTTGAATAATCTCCTAATGTTGAGACTAATCCTTCTCCACCAAAATAGGCTTCATTATTTTTTTCATAAGACAATTCATTTAACTCATAAGTGAACCCTTTTAATGCTCCCGTATTTATAAAAAGAGGCTGAAACCTGCCCCTTTCCTCTTCAGTTAGATGAAATTTTGTTTCATTCATTTCAAGTGGATCGAACAACTCTTTTTTCAAAAACTCAAAAAAAGTTTGATTTGAAACAACTTCAATAACTCGCCCAAGAACCGCTTGATTTAATCCATAAAAATATTTTAATCCAGGTTCGAATTTTAAAACAACTTCAGATAGGTCATTGGTAAATTCTTCCAAGTTATTATATTTAATAGAATTTGTATAACCATATCCATATCCAGGATTACTATAATAACCTAAGCCTGATCTGTGAGTTAGGAGATCTATGATTTTAATTTGATTTTCACAAGTTTGAATTCCACTTTCAGTCTCACAATTCATATTCTTCATTGCTGGAATATATTTAGAAACGTTATCTGTTAATTTAATTAGACCCCTTTCTAAAAGAATCATTGTGGCTACTGTTGTTATTGGTTTTGACATTGACCAAATTGGAAAAAGCGTCTCTTTATATGGTTTATAACTTTTACCAGATATATTTTTATCTCCCACTTTACCGGAGTTTTGAATATTGAAATAAACCACACTACCTTCTTTATAAACTAATGCCACATTACTTCCTGTGATTTCATCGCTAATTAATTGTTTTTGTAAAATTTTTATCTCATTGAATTGAGAAAAGCTTAGAGAGTTAACTAAAATAAATAAGAGAATAAAGTATTTCATTTCAAATGAATTTATGATTTATAAGCAACTAATATAAGAAACTCTACAATATCTCTACTCCGTATTTTTTCTTCTTGAACTTACTGAACAAACAAAGGCAAGTCTTCACATACTTCATTAGTAACTTGTTTCATTCTTGGTAAAGTGTATTTTAAACCCAGAACTTACTGAAGATGACATGCCTGTGGTTTAAAAGAAAACGTTCTTAAAGTAATGTGCTGAGATAAACTCCAGCTGCGGTAATTAGAGTTACGATAATAACATATAAAACACCCGC
>Ga0209711_10005148_pt1 | contig 10270 bp, 9 predicted proteins | sample ArcticOcean_MG_C_7_FD_187441 | JGI IMG/M metagenome (GOLD analysis project Ga0209711, IMG submission 187441) | Marine microbial communities from western Arctic Ocean - ArcticOcean_MG_CB11_88 (SPAdes) (version 2) | ecosystem: Environmental > Aquatic > Marine > Oceanic | place: Arctic Ocean... | reverse complement strand
AAATTGACGGGTCTATATTGTCAGAATAAATAGCAAAAATACTACCAACAGATACTCCTGTAAAAAGAGAATTAAAAAATTTGTAGACAATGAAATTTCTATGATTTATCTGAAGGGTTGATGTCATAATTTTCTTCTAATAGTAAGTTAATCTTCTCACTTTAGCAATTTGTTTTGCTAATCGGATAACTTGTTTTGTATAACCAAACTCATTATCATACCAGATGTAAAGTACGGTATCTTCTCCATCTTCTGTTACAATAGTTGCATTACTGTCAAAAACAGAACAACAAGTATTTCCTATAATATCAGAAGAAACTAAATCAGTTTCTACTTGATAGTTAATTTGATTTACTAAATCCCCATGTAAAGCAGCTTCTCTCATTGTCATGTTCATATCTGCCACAGAAGTAGAGTTATTTAAAGTAAGTTTTAAAATAGCTAACGACACATTAGGAGTAGGAACTCTTACTGCATTTGCAGAAAGTTTACCTTCTAATGACGGAATAACCTTAGTTACAGCTTTACCCGCACCCGTTGAAGTAATAACCATATTAATGGCTGCAGACCTACCTCTTCTTGGTTTGCTGTGCATATTGTCTAATAAGTTCTGATCGTTTGTGTAAGAATGAACTGTTTCTAAATGACCTTTATTTACTCCATATTTATTTTCTACAATATGTAGAATAGGTGCAATACAGTTAGTTGTGCAACTTGCAGCTGAAAATATATCTGTATTTTCTAAATCTAAACCTGAAGAGTTGATACCATAAACAATATTAGGAATTCCTTTTCCAGGGGCAGTTAATAAAACTTTACTTACTCCCTTAGACTGTAAGTGACGAGATAAAGCTTCTTTATCAGTAAAAGCTCCTGTATTATCAATCAATAATGCGTCTTCAATTCCGTGTTGAGTATAGTCGATATCTTCTGGGTTTCCTCCGTCAATAAATTTAATTACTTGTCCGTTTACTATCATAGATTTGTTTTCTAAATCTACATCTACAACTCCTTTAAATGAACCATGTACAGAATCGTTTCTTAATAAATCGGCTCTTTTAATAATCTGAGCATCTGTAAGTTTTCTCACTACAATTGCTTTCAGTCTTAATTGTTGTCCTTTCCCTGCTTGTTTAATAAGTTCTCTAGCGGCTAATCTTCCAATTCTACCAAATCCAAAAAGTATTACATCTTTTGCTCTGTTAACATTTTCTGTAGACCCGACTATATGACTAAGTTTTTCGGATAAAAATACATTTGCGTTAGTAGCATTTTCTTCAATATATTCTGCTGTAAGTAGTCCTATATCAATTTTACTAGCAGCTAAATCCATTTTCAACATTTCAGAAGCTAATAATGTTGCTGTTTCTACATTATTTTCTCTACCAACTATATTGTTAGCGTAAGAAAAGTAATTCATTAACTCTGAAACACCAATTTCTAAAATATGCTTTCTGAAAAGTACTAACTCAATTCCTTTGTCGTACATTAAAGTACCTACAGAGTTTAATAAGTCTACTCCTGATTTTTCTTTATTTACCCAGTTGTTTAGTTGTTTATCGTAAGATATAGCCATCTTTAATTTTTTAAAATTTAATTGTGGCAAAAATAGTATTATCTATTAAATAATAAATAGCTTTTTAAACCTTATTTATATTCCACATAAATCTGTATTTTTACAGCCTATTAAAATACAATAAATGGAAGTAGATTTTTACAAATTTCAGGCTACAGGGAACGACTTTATAATGATTGATGACCGAGAGGAATCATTTGATATGAATGACGATAGTCTAATAAAATCGTTATGCGAAAGAAGATTTGGTATAGGTGCAGACGGTTTAATACTGCTACGAAATCATGAAAGTTATGCTTTTGAAATGATCTTTTTTAACTCAACAGGAGAACGATCTACCTTCTGTGGTAATGGAGGTAGATGTATTTTGTCATTTGCTCATTTCTTAGAAATATTTAAAGAGAAGTGTGAGTTTATGGCTTATGATGGAGTTCATGAAGGAATTGTAAAAGGGGATATGGTTTCGTTGAAAATGGCAGATATTACAGAAGTTAATGTTAGAGAGGATTCTATTGTTTTAGATACAGGTTCTCCACATTTGGTAAAAGTGGTAGATAATGTACAATCAATAAATGTACTTAATAAAGGTAAAAAACTTAGGTTCTCTAAGGAATTTGGAGATTATGGTATTAATGTAAATTTTGTAGAAGTAAATGAGAATATTTCTATAAGAACTTATGAAAGGGGAGATGAAATGGAGTCTTTATCCTGCGGAACAGGAAGTGTAGCTACTGCAATTGCACTATATGAAATAGGTAAAACAGATGATACAAATATTACTATAAATACTACAGGAGGTAAATTAGAAGTTTCTTTTCAGCATGATGGGAAAAGTTATATAAATATTTGGTTGAGTGGAGAGGCGAGTATAGTTTTTTCTGGAGAGTTTGAATGCTAAAAGGAAAAAATATAGAATTACGTTATTTGCAGCAATCAGATTTAGAGTTTTTGTATGATTTAGAAAATGATGAAAAACTATGGGTGTATGGTAGTGAAAGGCAACATTTTTCTAAAAAAACATTATCTGATTATATTCATAATGCAAAACAAGATATAGAAATTAGTAAGCAAGTTCGTTTTGTAATTTCTTATAAAGGAAAAGCTGTTGGAATGATTGATTTGTACGACTACAATGGTCAGTCATCAGGAATTGGAGTGATAGTTCTGCAGGACTACCAAAAAAAAGGATTTGCAAAGGAATCTTTATCTTTATTGACCGATTATGCTTTTAGTAATTTGAAATTAAAAAAACTATTCTGCAGCATTACTCTCAACAATATAGCTAGCATAAAACTATTTACTTCTTTCGGATTTAAATTAAAAAGCACTATAAAGGGGATAAATTATTATATCTTTACACAATGAGATACCTATTTCTTTTAATATTTCCTCTTTTTTTTTCGTGTAATAACGTTTCTGTTTCAAAAGTAAATCATTCTGAAAATAACATTTACTTAAACCATAACGATAGTGTTTCCTATGTAGGAAAAGAAACATGTAAGCAATGTCATTTCGATATTTATAATTCCTATATGGAAACAGGTATGGGGAAGTCGTTTGCTGTTGCAACAAAAAGTAAATCTGTACTAGATAAAAATAACAATCCTTTAATTTATGATGAGGTAAAAAACTTGTATTACCAAGCAATCTGGAAGTCTGATTCCCTTTACATATTGGAGTTTCGTTTAACAAATAAAGATACTACCCATAAACTATTGCAAAAAATAGATTTTGTAATTGGATCCGGACAACATACCAATTCTCATATATTCAGTATTAACGGTTATTTACATCAAGCTCCTTATACCTTTTATACTCAGGAAGAAAAGGGAGATTTACCTCCTGGTTATGAGGATGGAAAAAATAGTCGTTTTTCTCGTGAAATAGGGTTGGAGTGTATGAGTTGTCATAATGCTTACTCTAATCATGAGTCAGAAAGTTTGAACAAGTTTAGTTCTGTTCCTAATGGAATTGATTGTGAAAGATGTCATGGACCAGGAGAGGTTCATGTAAAAGAAAAGATGTCTGGAAATATTATTGATACTTCCAAATACATTGATTACACCATTGTAAACCCATCAAAACTAAAAAAAGAGTTGCAGTTCGATATTTGCAGAAGATGTCATTTACAGGGAACTTCTGTGTTAAAAAACAAAAAGAATTGGAATGATTTTATACCAGGAACTATTTTATCAGAAACAATGGAAACTTACCTTCCAAGATATGAAAATGACGAGACCTTCATCATGGCTTCTCATGTTGATAGGTTACAACAGTCAGAGTGTTATACTAAAGGAAATATCACCTGTGTTAGTTGTCATAATCCACATAAAAGTGTAACTACTTTAGCAGATAATTATTTTAACAATAAATGTATGGACTGCCATAATGTGTGTGAGGAAACAATAGATAATACAGATTGTATTTCTTGTCACATGCCAAAATCATCTTCATCAGATATTCCTCATGTATCTATAACAGACCATAAAATAGCAGTAGCATCTAAAAGTATTGAAGGTGAAGAAAAAGGAGCATTTTTAGGTTTAGTTTGCATTAACAACGATAAACCTACTAACTTAAGTAAAGCAAAGGCGTATTTAAAACATTTTGAAAGTTTTGATGCAAACTCTATTCTATTAGATTCTGCGAAAATGTTTCTGGATAAGTGTGATAAAGAGGAGTCCTACCCATTTTATATACAGTACTATTATTTACAAAAAGATTATAAAAAATTAATAAATTACTCTAAATCTAAAGATTTAGATAAGTTTCATAATTTATTTACAAACAATATATTAAGTGTTACATTTTCCAGAATTGCAGATTCTTATTCACACTTTAATTTTAATGAAAAATCATATTCCTATTATTTAAAATCTTTAGATTATTCAGAACTGAATTTAGATTATCAATTAAAAACAGCAGTTTTAGAACTAAAAATGTCTAAGTTTGAAACTGCTAAAAACAGATTAAGTAACATTATAAAACTAAACCCTAATTTTGAGAAAGCTTATTTTAATTTAGGCTCTATTTATTTAAATGTAGATAAGGATTATCAGAAGGCAAGAAAATTTTTTGAAAAATCTATATCTTTGAATCCTGACTATAAAATGGCAATAGAAAATTTAGAATATATAAATAGAAATGAATAAAAATAAATCTTCTTTAAAAAGATACTTTTTACTATTACTAGTTTTACTAACTATATATTCTTCTTGGTCTTTGTTTGTAAGTAAAAATTTTGCACTTCATTCTGACTCAGGAACTGAAATGAGATTTGAAATTGAAGATAACTCTACATTAGAAAATATTATTACTATTCTTAAAAACAAAGGAAGAATAAGTCATGTTTGGTCCTTTGAATTCATGGCTAAAATAAAGAGATACGATAACAATATACAAAGTGGAATAGTAACACTTAAAGGTGACTACACAAATAATGAATTGATAAACCAATTACGGAATCCAAACAGAAAAATTATTAATTTACAGATACCAGAAAATGTAAGGTTAATAGAGAATATGATAACTATTTTAGAAGATTCAATAGGATTTGAAAAGGGAGAGTTAAAATCTTATTTAGATACATCTAGCTTTTTATCAGATAATAATTTAACAATTGAAACTCTGCCTTCTCTTTTTATACCCAACACTTACCAAATTTATGATAATATATCTGTTTCTTCTTTTTTAAAAAGAATAAAAAATGAATATAATATTTTCTGGAATAAGGAACGAATATTACTTTGTAATGAATTAGGTATTACAAAAATAGAGGTGAGTGTATTGGCTTCTATAGTAGAACAAGAACAAGATAAGAAAATAGATGAACGACCAAAAATTGCTCGTTTGTACCTTAATAGATTAAACAATCCGTCTTTGTTTCCTTACTTACAAGCTGATCCTACAGTAAAATTTGCAAATAAAGATTTCGGTATAAAACAACTTTTAAATAAACACACAAGAATTGACAACCCTTATAATACTTATAAAAACAAAGGACTACCTCCAGGACCAATTTGCATACCTTCTATCCATGCAATTGATGCTGTTTTAAACGCTAGTAAACACAATTTTTATTTTATGTGTGCTGGTAGTAATGGAGATGGTTATCATGAATTTACTTCTACTAATTCACAACATAATAAGAAGAAAGTAGCCTACAAAAAGTATCAAGGATTAAAATAAATATCATCTCAAATATTTTGTTATTTTTGTTGTCCTAAAAAACAAGTAAAAATGACACAGATAAAATTTGGAACAGATGGTTGGAGAGCAATTGTTGCAAAAGAATTTACAACTGACAATGTAGCTAGGGTAAGTTTAGCTGTTGCAGATTTTTTGAATAGAAAAGAAGATAATCCATCAGTAGTAATAGGTCACGATTGTAGATTTGCTGGAGAGATGTTTGCAGAAACTGCTGCAAAAGTATTAGCAGAAAAAGGAGTGAAAGTTCTTTTAGCTAAAAACTTTGTATCTACACCAATGGTTTCCCTAGGAGTTGTGAATTATAAAGCTAGTATTGGTATTGTAATTACAGCATCTCATAATCCTCCATCTTATAACGGATACAAACTAAAAGGTGATTTTGGAGGACCCTTATTACCAAATGACATAACATCTGTAGAAAATTTAATTCCTGAACTTAACTCTGTTGATTTGGACAGTATAAAAATGGAGGACTTAGTTAGAGATGAGAAAGTAGAATACATTAATTTAGAAGATGATTATTGTAAACATGCTGAAAATTCATTTGATTTAGATTCAATCCGAAATTCTGATTTAAAATTAGCTTATGACTCCATGTTTGGAGCTGGAAAAAATGTTGTAAGCAGATTACTTCCTGATGCATTACAAATACATTCGGATGATAACCCTGGTTTTCATGGACAAGCTCCAGAACCAATACACAGAAATTTATTAGAGTTTTCTGATTTAATTAAATCAAAAGGAAATATTGATTGTGGGCTTGCCACAGATGGAGATGCAGACAGGATAGGACTTTACAATTCCAAAGGAGAGTTTATTGATTCTCATCACATTATTTTACTTCTTATACATTATCTTGTAAAATACAAAGGAATGAAAGGTAAGGTAGTAACTGCTTTTTCTTGTTCAGTTAAAGTAGAACAAATGTGTAAACATTACGGATTAGAACAAGAAACAGTACAGATTGGTTTTAAACATATTGCTGGTAAAATGGTAACGGAAGATGTTTTGTTAGGTGGGGAAGAAAGTGGTGGAATTGCAACAACAGGGCATATACCTGAAAGAGATGGAATATGGATGGGGTTAATTCTTTTTGAATTCATGGCCAATTCAGGAAAAACATTAGATGATTTAATTAAGGAAGTGTATGATATTGTAGGTCCTTTCTCTTTCGAAAGAATTGATTTGCGTATTGATAATGACATAAAAGAATCTATAATACAGAACTGTAAGGAAGGTAAGTACACTTCATTTGGAAAATACAACATTGAAAGGATAGATACTACAGATGGATTTAAATTCTTTTTTGATGATGATACATGGTTAATGATTCGTGCTTCAGGAACGGAACCTGTTTTAAGAACTTATGCAGAAGGCTCTTCTCAAGAAAAATGTTTCGATATATTAGAAGATGCTAGAAAAACTCTTTTAGGATAAGTTTTCAATTTAAAAAATGAAAGAATGACTTTCAATCTGAAAATAGGAGATTCTATAATTTTAAAAAAAGATAGAACTAAAGCAGTAATTATATCTGCTATTGGAGATAGAAAATTTAAAATTATTGACAATCATGGCTTTGAATATTTAGTTTATTCCTCCGAAATTTTACCATTAAATTTAGAAACAGACAACTATAAGGCGTATGGAACATCTTTTGAAGTAAAAGATGAAGATGTTCGAAAAGATAAAGAAAGTCCTTTATTCACTAATAAAACGGATAGTAGAGGTAAAATTAGAATAGATTTACATATTGAGCAACTAACTTCCTATTATGTGCATATGCAGAATTATGAAATTGTACAAATGCAAATAGAGTATTGTAAAAAAGAATTAGACTTAGCTATGTTAAAAGCAAAACACTCACTAGAAATTGTTCATGGAATAGGGGAAGGAGTTTTAAAAGAAGAAGTTCATAAATTATTGAGATTATACAACCTTAGTTATTTCGAATCTAATAATGGAGGATCTACAGAAGTAATGTTGTAACTAATTAACTCCTCTTTCTTCAATCCTTTTTATAACTTTTGATATCTGACTATAGTCAATACGCTTAGCAAGAATCTTCTTTCCCTTATCTAATAAGTAAATTACTGGAGTAGAGTAAATATCATACTCATCTCTCCAATTACTAGAAGCAGCAGGATTCCCTTCTGGATCATATTGAATATCTCCAACATTAGTCCAATCTCCAATTTCTTGATTAATAATAAATTCATTCCATTTTACTTCATCAAATTCAGTTTGAACAGAATATACTTTAATGTCTATAGTTTTGTGATTAGAAAAAAGTTTAGGTTCTGATATTAATGAATCCACTACTGTTTTTATTTTAGGTAATTCTTTTTTACAGTGTCCACAATCAGGACCGAAAAATACAAGTAAAGTGTATCTAGAATCTATGTCGTATAGTCTTTGGATTATTCCCTTATTATCTGTCATAAAAGGATTTCCTAATTGATTTAAAAATGGAGGAGCAGGTCTTCCAATTAAATTAGGAGCAATTTTTTCTGCTCTTTCTTCAATTTTATCTAATTGTTTTTCATTTATCCAATCTGCTTCACCGGTCATATAGTAATTTTCTACCATATGTACAAAGACAGCATCCATTCCCATTATTTTTGATCGTTCATAAGTAGATGTGATATATGATACTACATATTGAAAGATATCTTTATTCTGTCTAGATAGTTTTACTAGAATATCTGCAGATTTCTTAATAGAATCAGGATCTTGAACAGTTAATTTATTTAAATAAGTATCCATTTTATTAAAAAATATAGGTGTTCGCAACATTCTTTGATCTGTAAAATCCATATTATCCCAATAGTGCTCTTTATAATATGTAAACTGAAATATTTGCTTTTCTTGCTTAGTTAATTTTTCTGTAGATTCAGGAACAATAGGGTCAGTAGTAGCTATAATAACTTTTGTGAAAAATATATCATTGTATTCCTCTTCAAAATTAGATTTAAATAATTTTACTTCCGTATCAATATTACTAATTTCCTTAATTATTTCTTCTTTTTCCTTCTCATTAGCTGAAGATTCTTTTTGTCGTAATGGTGTTACTTGTTTTTGTTTTTGAGTAATGAATTTTAAGTACTCATAAAAGGGAGTATTTTCTTTACTATTTTTAAATTCCATAAGCTCAATCAGATTATTTACATCAGTAGAAAACGAAAAGAATTGCTCTGAAATTACTATATCAAAATACTGTTGATTAGGTAAAACTATCATGTACATTCCTCCCCCTAAAGTTTCTGTTCCACTAAAAACAAAACTACCGTTTATTGAGTTAGCTGTATCGGAAGCGTATTGTTTGCCTCCAAAGTAATAAGCTAAAATAATTGAAGTATCAGATAATCCTTTTATATGTCCTTGTATTTCATAAGCCAATTCGTTATTATAATCGGTATTTTCATTAGTTGTTTTCTTTTTAAATAATTCTACTTGTTGTGAGAAAGAAATAGAAAAAATGAAAATACTTAGTAGAGATAATGTTATTCTTTTAATCATAATTTTATTTTATTTTTTTGCAAATTTAGTAATACAAACGATTAATACAAAGTACTATTGTTTATTTTTAAAATAAGATTCTAAAAATACGGTTATAATAATTACAAAACTTCCTATATAAAAAGAGGTACTCATGTATTCACTTTCTCCAAATATTATAAGTGCTAAAATAATACTGTAAATTGGCTCCATATTTATAGCCATTATTAAAGAATATGGAGAAATATATTTCATTATTTCTGTCATCCAAACAAAAATCATTGAAGTACATAAAATTCCTAATATTAATAGATAACTAAAGTCAGAAAAAGAAATAGAATTAGTAAAAGCGGTATAATCATTATTGTAAACAAAAATAGCACTAATAATAATTACTCCTGATAACATTTCTACCATAGTTATTTTACTTGCAGAAACTTTATTAATATATTTAGCATTAAATAAGGTAAACATTGTACCAAAAAAAGCAGCTAGTACTCCATAAATATATCCTAATATATTTTCACTATCTGTTCCCAAAATATAAATTAAAGCAATTATCACAACTAACCCCATTACTAATTCATAAATTAGTAATTTTCTTTTAAAAAAAAGAGGTTCTATTAATGCTGAAAACAAAGAAGAGGTAGATAGACATACTACTGCTATAGATACAGAGCCAGTTTCTTTAATAGATCCAAAAAAGAATATCCAATGTAAAGTAACTAAAACTCCAACACCTAATAATCCAAAAAAATCTATTTTTGAAATAGAGAAAGCTTCTTTTCTTATTAATAGATAAATAAATAAACTTAAAAATGCAATTAACATTCTATACCAAACTAAATTTAGACTCTCTAAAGAAATTAGTTTTCCAAAAACCCCTGTTAATCCTAAAATAACAACCATAAAATGCAGGGAATAGTTTTTATGATTTTTAATAAGTTGGTACATATATATTTTTTAATTTTGTGCGAAAATACAATAAAA
>Ga0209711_10005147_pt1 | contig 10271 bp, 8 predicted proteins | sample ArcticOcean_MG_C_7_FD_187441 | JGI IMG/M metagenome (GOLD analysis project Ga0209711, IMG submission 187441) | Marine microbial communities from western Arctic Ocean - ArcticOcean_MG_CB11_88 (SPAdes) (version 2) | ecosystem: Environmental > Aquatic > Marine > Oceanic | place: Arctic Ocean... | reverse complement strand
AGTTTTTTACATGAAAGAATAAATAATTTTTTTTTGAATTTTTATTTATTTCAAATTTTAAATTGGCAAATATTGCATATTTACCAGGACAGAACATGCCTATAAAAAAAGATACTGCCAGCATAGATCTATAAAACATTTTTCCTAAGTTTTTCTTTACCATCGGGTAATCATGAAGGTTTTTTTTTTTGTTAAAAGAAATTTTATATGTTTTATTTAGCAGATTTAAAGGATTTATTTTTGGTAACATTTTTTTGATTTTTAAATTTTTGTAATTAAATTTTTCACTTTGATTTATGTTTTGCAATTTTTCGTTTTTGCTTATGTTTATTTGCGCACAAATTAAACCATCTGATTTTATTTCAATATAATTTTCATTATTTTTTTTTTTATAATTATAGAATTTGACCATGTTATCCAAATAAATTGGCTTGAAAAAACTACAATTTATCATCGCCATCTGCAGTTTGTTTTTCTTTAAATACAATTCAAGACCAACTAGTAGAATATTAATACCATGAACTACTGGTTTGTAGCTTCCAAATTGGTTTTTTTGTAGATTAAAAATGTGAGCAGGATTGTAGTCTGATGAAATCAAGTTAAAGTTTTGTTGCTCAGCTTTAGAGAAAATTTTTGTCCCTATCAATTTTTTTTTCATTTTTTTTTTAACAGAGCACAATAATTTATAGTAATTTTTTTTTTTATTATTTCACTCATAGGCAAATCTTCAACAGGTAAAATTGCTCTATCAACAATAGTAAAATTTGCACTCATTATCATCTCTTCAATTTCTTTTACGGATTTAAAATGATAAACATGATCTATTGTTGGACAATCTACACATGTAGAAATAAACATTTGACCTTTGTCGGAAATAATTTCGTTAATCTTTTTTAGTAAAGCACCTGGTTTATCTACGTGTTCGAGCACTTCTCCCATCTCTATAAAATCAAATTTTTTATTAAAAGTTGAATTCAAAACATCTTGTAAAAAATAATTTATTTTCAATTTTTTTTTTATTAAAAAATTTATAATTGATTGTGTAATTTCTATCGATGTTTTACTTATATCAATTATGTCATAATTAGTTTTTCCTCCAAATTTATTTATTGCTTCGGCAAGAAACAATCCATGCCCACATCCTATTTCTAAATAATTTTTAACATCGGTAGATATATTATTTATTTTTTTAATAAAAAAAGAGTGCATAGCGTAGTGTGTTGGCCACAGGAATTGAGATATTGCTATTCCAAAAACATAGCTACTCATTTCTTTTTTGTTATCGTAGACTTTATCAAAAGCATCTTTTTGATTATTAATGGGATATTTGTTATATTTGTAAAAATACAAATGACTTATCATCATATCTGCACACATTTTAAGATAAGCACTGACTGGAACATCTAAATCTATTCGCTCATTTTCTAGATATTTTTTAAAGTTAATTGAAAAATCTTCAGCTTTATTAAAATAGGATGAGTCAACATTTTTATGAAATTTTAAAATTTTTAATTTTTGTAAGTGTGAACTTTCCACAACTTTTCTAACAATAGTTTTAAAATTTGGATATTTATTTAAATATTCTAGTTCCATTTTTTCTACATTAAATGACTTGGCTTATTGATTTTAAAGTTATTGTAAACATAGGTCTTACTATCAATTTTTTTAAGTTTTAGTGATTTTAAAAAAACTAAAGCCGGATTATTTTTTTTTGTTTTTAAATAATTAAATGTTATATTCTTAGCCTTGTACTTATTTGCTAATTGAATAATTGTATGAGCCATATAATTTTCTATAGATCTACCGAAAGCTCTACAACTTAAAATAAAGTCCAAAACTTTTATTCCTTTTTTTGTATGCTCTATTGTGTATAACCCTATTAATCCCATGTCTCCAAGTTTATCAGAAATACTAAAAGTTTTAATTGTTTTGTTTTTATCATGTATTATTTTATTTATTTGTTCTTCCGTTAATCTTCTTGTCATTAAATTCATTTGATTGGTTTTGTTAATCAATTGAAGCGATCTATTTTTATTATCACTACTAACATTTTTAGATACTATTTTGATATTCAAGGACTTGAGCCATTCTGAATGAGATTCAAAAAAAGTTTTGGTATTTTGTCTTGATTTCTCATCTTTATAAAATTTTGTCCTCAAGCTGTCCTCTTTAGTGGTTCCGTTTGAATAAAAACAATTTAATTTTAATATTTCATTTGAAAAAAAACTAGGGTCATCAGGCCATTCTGGTACAAAAACGTCAGGTATTGAACTTTTTATTCTATTTCTTTCGTTAATATTATCGTCTATAAAAACGCAAGCATCTGTACTCAAATTAAGTTCCTTTGTTATTTCTAATAAATTTGCAGCTTTATCTTTCCAATTGATTCTCCATGCAGCAAAGTCCTTAAGGTTTAAGATCATTTGTTTATTTTTTTTAAATACTTCTAGTGCATTTTTTTCATCATTTTTGCTAATTATAGCAAGTTGAATACCCCTGTTCTTTAAAATTTTTATTTTTTTTTGGAAATCTACATACGCTTCTCCAATATGATCATGTCCACCTAGATTAATATTCTTCCACCCAAGTTCACCTACAACACCACCCCATAGCGTATTGTCTAAATCTAGTATCAAAAGTTTTTTAGGTGGAATAGAAAGCGATTTTATAATTTGATTTACCTCTGCAGATGCAGCATCAAATATTTGATTATTATAGGGTGTTTTGGTTGCGTACCATAACTTTGGATTAAACGAATGAAAATTTTTTTGGAAAAAAAAATCAATATTAAAAAAATATATATTAGTTTTTTTTTTTAATTTTTCAGCAATTTCAAAATTAATCATGTTTAAATTTTTTGATAAGCCATTTTCACTAGTTAAATCTTTAAGGTATTCACCTCTATGTAGAAATGGTAATGTCCAGGATGTAACTAGAAGATGATCAGTTTTCTTACTTAATTCAATTAACAAGTCTGTATATTTGTTTATTTCTTTTTTTAGCCTCGTACGCGAAAAATTTTCACAATTTATTAAATTTGAAAACTCTTTTATTGTTTCTTCCGGTGTATTCCAAACAAATATTAAATGATTTTGCTTTGTAGAATTTATAGTCTTGTAACAACTACTTACAAATAATTCATAATTGGGTTTGTTAAGTTTATATTTTTTATTATCAATTTTATTACTTAAGTAATTATAGAATAAGCTGAGGTTAAAATCTGATATGAGTTGTATTTCTTTTTTCATTAAACTATAATTTTTTTTTAACATCCTTAATAAAGTTAGAAATTTTATAACTTTTACTACTATCCATCTTCTCCATTAAAAAATTTAAAAGATTTAAATCACCTTTTTTTTTACTTTTTAATTTTTCTTCTACTATAAGTATAAAATTAATTAGAGCCATTGAGTCAAAATTGCTTTTTGAACCTAGTATTTCAAAATCTTCTTTACTGGATATGTTTTTTTTATTTGGCAATTGTTTATTGATCTCTTTAATAGCATCTTCAATAATTTTTTTAATTTCTATCATGTGTAATTGCTATCAGTAAATTGAATCGCCGTCTATTTCACTTGGGTCCCAAACTTTTTTTTTAAGTAAAACTTTGTTTAAATTTAAATTATTAGTTTTAAAAAAAAAAGGTGAAAATTTTGACTTAATCTCAAAAGGCTTGATAATTTTTAATATCCGCCTTTTTTTATCGTTGAATCCTACTATTTCAAATAAATCACACTTAAGTTTTATACCTTCCTTAATCGAAAATAATATCAAGTCTAAATATGATTGAGTGTTATCTTCCAAAGAAACTAAGTCCACTAAAACAATTTTTTTAAGGTTTAATTTTTTTACTTTTTTAATAACACATATAGCGTAAGCAGTAATTTTATTGTTGGTTTTCTTTACGGCAATAAATGCTTTTTTTTTTTTCAATTTATTATCTAAGTGCCAGTTTAACCATTCACGACTCCTGTTAAATAAAAAATTATTTTTTTGGGCAATTTTCAATTTTTCCCACATTTCATTAAAATCTGAATTAACTTCTTTATAAATTACAATTTTATTTTTCATTTTAAAATTTTTCCAATAGTTTATTTTTTTTTTTAAAAATATATTTACTAAGTAATATGACAGCTTATTTATAACTAGATTTGAAAAAAGAATTTTTTTTATATAACTACGCACTACGTTCTCTGTTTTTAGAATAATATAAAGCTTATTGCTATAATTCACTGCAGGCATTTTTTCCCATCCAAAAATTTTGAGTGTTTTTACTGTTTTTTCATTTGAAGAGGTTGCAATAAAAAAATCTCTATTTTTTTGAGAAATAAACTCTTTCACTAATCTTATCGAGTGAAGTCTATATTTAGGCTCAACTACCCAGCAGCTAATAATAGACCCATTATAACTTTTTAAGTTATAATTATATCGAGTCGGTATGCTTCCTATGTGGCCAACTATTTTTTTATTTTTTTCTAAAACCCATCCAGTAACAAAATTTGTTTTATTTTTCTTAAAGAAAGGATTTTTTTTCCATATATTTATCCAATCTTGTTTTTTATAAATGGTAAGATTGGATTTCAGAACTAATTTTTTTACACTTAAATAATCTGTAAATTTTACTTCTCTAATAAACATACATAAATATCTTATCTATTGTTACACTTGGTAGAATTTGCATGTAGGTCCACGTGATCGTAGCGAAGCGCTCCATCCAGTTGTGCTCCAAGTGCTTATCTAAAAAATAACACTTTTATCCAATTTTTTCACCATTTACTTAATCGCGCACCAATTTTTAACCATTAACTTAATCGCGCACCAATTTTTTGAATTATTTTAGATGCCATTTCTGTTCCTTTCACTAAGTTTTCTTTCGTCGACATCTTATTAATGTATCCATGTAAAAAACCAGCAGCAAATAAATCTCCAGCACCAGTTAAATCAATTATTTTAAGGTTTTTTTGCCCTTCACACTCTACAACTTCAGAACCACTTATTGCGACACTTCCTTTATCTGATCTTGTTATTACTAATAATTTATTTAATTCTTTTCCAAATTTTACTACATCGTCGAATTTACTTGTATTAATCAATTCCATTATTTCTTGTTCGTTAGCAAATGTAATATCTAGTTTATTTTTAACTAAATTATAAAAACTTTTCTTGTGTCTTTCTACACAAAATTTATCTGACAGAGACATCGCTGATTTATTAGCGAGTGTAAGTGCTTTATCAAAAGCTGCTTTTGGGTTTCCTTCATCCCACAAGTAACCTTCTAAAAAAACCAACTCACTTTGTTTAACAAAGTTTTCGTCAATATCATCTGGAACAATTTTTCCTGCTATTCCAAGAAATGTACACATGGTTCTTTCAGAATCTGGAGTAATTAAGATTAAACAAGTTCCTGTTGGAGTAGCTTCAATTTTTTTATTATAACAATATTTAACTTTTTCTTGTGTGAGACTTTTTTCATATTCATTGCCCAATTTATCTTCGCTAATTTTTCCAATAAAAGAGACTTCATTTTTAAGTTGAGATAATCCTACAATAGAATTAGCAACAGATCCTCCTGCTATAGTTTTCTCAATATTTAAGTTATATAGTAATTGTTTGAACTCTTTTTCATCTACCAACTTCATAGTACTTTTAATTAGATTGTTTTTAGTTAAAAAATTTTCTTCAATTTTACAAATAACATCTACAATAGCGTTTCCAATTCCTAAAATTTTCATAATAATTACTAAGGTTTTATAGTTTTGACTGGTTTTTTTCTATTAGGGTAACAAGTACTACAAATTTTGCAACTTATACCATAACATTCCCTGGCTTTGCAATATTCTCGACCATAAAAAATTATTTGAAGGTGAAGTTTATTCCAAGACTTTTTCGGAAACAATCTTTTTAAATCTTTTTCAGTTTGTATTACATTTTTTCCATTTGTCAGCCCCCATCTTTGAGCCAATCTATGAATGTGGGTATCAACAGGGAAAGCTGATATACCAAAACCTTGAGACATAACTACACTTGCAGTTTTATGACCAACACCGGGTAACATTTCCAACTCCGCAAAACTTTTAGGCACCCGACCATTATAATTTTCTATTAGTTGTTTTGACATTAGATATATACTTTTTGCTTTTACCCTAAAGATACCAATGCTTTTAATAAGTGTTTCAATTTTTTTTCTTCCTAATTTTACAAAATGTTCAGGCTTATTGTACTTAGGATATATATCTTTAGTTACATTGTTCACATTAACATCTGTACATTGAGCAGACAGAAGAACAGAGACCAATAAGGTGAACTTAGAGTTGTGCTTGAGAGGGATAGGAGTTCTAGGATAAATTTTATTTAGTATTTTTAGGATTAACTTAGCTTTTTGATTTTCTTTCATTGTTTTAAATTTATTTAAAATTCAAAACATCTCTCATTGAGTACAAACCTGGCTTTTTATTAAACAGCCATTTTGCAGCTGTTAAAGCTCCTTCTGAATAAAGAGTTCTATCATATGCTTCATGATTAAGAGTAATAATTTCTTTACCATTAGAAAATTTAACCTCATGTTCACCAATCACCTCTCCTTTTCTTAATGAATTAAAATTTATTTTTTTTCCATAAGGAAAAGATTTTTTATTTAAAAATTTTTTCCCTATTAAACTGTAAAGGCCTTTTTTTTTGCCCCTCGCTATACCATTGCCAAGCATTAAAGCTGTACCTGAAGGGTAATCCTGCTTATGTTTGTGATGTATTTCAAAAATCTTACTTAAAAAAGTACTACTTAAGGACTTAGAAGCAATTTCTGTTAAATACATAAGTAGGTTTATTCCTAAACTCATATTTCCTGCTTTTAAAATTGTAATTTTTTTGGAATACTTTTTAATTAAATTTTCTTCTTTTTTTGAGAACCCTGTTGTACCTATAATAATTTTTTTTTTTAGTTTAAAAGCAATTTTAAGAATATCCAAGGTACATTTTGGAACAGTAAAATCAATTATTATGTCCGCTCTTCTAAAAGCTTCTTCACTGTTTAAATTTGGTTTAATGCCATTTATTTTTTTATCAATTAATCTATTTTCTGTAAGAGTTATTAATCTAAAATTTTTATTTTTTTTAGAAGATTTAATAAGTTGTTGGCCCATTCTGCCCATGCAACCAGAGATAGCTAAATTAATTTTCTTCATTCTTTTTTCCCCAAAATTTTTTTGCTTTTTCAAAAAAACTTTTTATAGATGGACTCAGCTTAGTATTTTCTAATTCTTTAAATTCCTCTAAAAGCTCTTTTTGTCTTTTAGACAATGATATAGGAACCTCAGGAATAATTCTAATATATAAGTCACCATAGGAATTTTTTCGCAATACAGGCATACCCTTATCTTTTATTCGAAGCTGTTTACCGTATTGTGTACTTTCTGGAATTTTAACTTTTACCTTGCTGCCATCAATGCATGGAACTTCTATGGTAGCACCTAAAGCTGCATCTGCAAATGTTATAGGTAATTCAAAAAATAAGTTTTCTTCAGATCTTTTAAAAAGGCTGTGATTTTGAACCGAAATAAATAGATATAAATCACCATTTCCGCTACTTTTTGTGCCTGCTTCACCTTTACCAGTTAGTCTTATACGAGTTCCGTCATCAACACCTTTTGGAATCTTAACTGAAACATTTTCGTCACTTTGAACTTTTCCATGACTTTTACATTTAGAACATGCTTTACCAATTGTTTCTCCATAACCATTACATTGAGGACAATTTTGTTGAACTGTAAAGAAACCTTGATTGGATCTAATCTTACCTTTACCTTCACAATAATCACACTTTAGTGGTTTTGATCCAGGTTCCGCTCCACTTCCTTTGCAATCACTACACTTTTTGTATGTCGTATATTTTATTTTTTTCTCTAAACCTTTATAAGTATCTTCAAGACTTATATTTAAATCATACCTTAAGTCATTTCCCCTGTTACCTGCTGATCTCCTATTTGATCCTCGAGAAGATTCTCCTGTAAAATCTCCAAAGAAATCCTCAAAGATATCTGAAAATGAAGAGGTATCAAATCCACCAAATCCTTGGCCATTTCCACCCCCGCCTTCAAAAGCCGCATGTCCAAATTGATCATAGTTAGTTTTTTTTTTATCATCTGATAATACGCTATAAGCTTCACTTGCTTCTTTAAATTTATCTTCAGCAACCTTATTGTCAGGATTCTTATCAGGATGATACTTGAATGCCGTGGTACGATAAGCTTTTTTAATCTCATCTTTAGAAGAAGATTTTTTTACCCCTAAGACGTCGTAATAGTCTTTTTTAGCCACAAAAAGTTGCTCCCTTTTTCAATATATCTTAGGCGCTTTTTTCTTTATCGTCTTTTACATCTTTAACGTCTTTTACATCTTTAACGTCTTCAAAATCTGCATCGACTACGTTTTCTTTGTCATCTTTTTTAGTTTCTTTAGCATCAGTTTTTTCTGACGTATCTTTTTGCTGACTTTTATAAACTGCTTCACCAAGTTTCATAGAAACTTGAGTTAAGTCTTGAGTTTTCTTTTTAACTTCTTCAGTATCTGTTTCTTTAAGAGCACTTTTTAAATCTGATATACCAGTCTCTATCGCTTTCTTTTCTTCTTCCGATATTTTATCTCCATGCTCTTTTAAGCTCTTTTCGGTAGAAAAAATAATGCTATCAGCTTGATTTCTTGCATCTACAGTTTCTCTTTTCTTTTTATCCGACTCTTTATTGGCTTCTGCTTCTTTAACCATTGTTTTAATTTCTTCATCAGTTAACCCACCCGAAGCTTGAATTTGTATTTTTTGTTCTTTGCCTGTCCCTTTGTCTTTTGCGGATACACTTACAATTCCATTAGCGTCAATATCAAAGGTTACTTCAATCTGAGGTGTTCCCCTAGCTGCAGGTGCAATACCAACAAGTTCAAAATTACCTAACATTTTATTATCGGTTGCCATTTCTCTTTCACCTTGCAGAACTCTAATCGAAACCGCAGGCTGATTATCTTCAGCCGTAGAAAAGACTTGGCTTTTTTTAGTTGGAATTGTTGTGTTTTTTTCAATTAGTTTAGTTGAAACACCACCTAATGTTTCAATACCCAATGACAATGGTGTTACGTCTAACAATAAAACATCTTTAACGTCACCTTGAAGTACCCCAGCTTGAATGGCCGCACCCATAGCAACAACCTCATCTGGATTAACACTTTTATTAGGTTCTTTCCCAAAGAAATTTTTGACTGTCTCTATAACTTTTGGCATTCTAGTCATACCACCAACCATAACCACTTCATTTATTTCAGCAGCAGAAAAGCCAGAGTCTTTTAATGCGGTTTTACAAGGAGCTAGTGTTCTCTCTATTAACTTTTCAACTAAGGCTTCTAACTTAGCCCTAGTAAACTTCAAATTAACATGTTTGGGTCCAGTCTTATCAGCAGTAATAAAAGGAAGATTTATTTCCGTTTGAGTCGTGGAAGATAACTCAATTTTTGCTTTTTCGGCAGCTTCTTTTAATCTTTGTAAAGCTAGTTTGTCGGTTCTTAAATCTATCCCGTTATCTTTTTTAAATTCATTAATTAAATAGCTCACTATTTCATCGTCAAAATCTTCCCCACCTAAAAAGGTGTCACCATTTGTAGATTTTACTTCAAAAACACCGTCTCCAATTTCAAGAATAGAGACATCAAAAGTTCCTCCACCCAAATCATATACAGCTATTTTTTGTGCACCTTTTTTGTCTAAACCATATGCCAAGGAAGCAGCCGTTGGTTCGTTTATAATTCTTAAAACTTCAAGCCCTGCAATTTTACCAGCATCTTTAGTTGCTTGTCTTTGGGCGTCATTAAAATATGCCGGAACTGTTATAACCGCTTTAGTAACTTCCTGACCTAAATATTTTTCAGCAGTTTCTTTCATTTTTTGCAAAACTAAAGCTGCAATTTGAGATGGAGAATATTTTTCTCCTTTAGCTTCAAGCCAAGCTTCACCTTTATCAGAAGCAACTATTTTATAAGGAACTTTATTAATATCTTTTTTTACTGAGCTATCATCAAAACTTCTACCAATTAATCTTTTTGAAGCAAAAATTGTATCTTGTGCATTGGTAACCGCTTGCCTTTTTGCAGACTGACCCACTAATTTTTCACCATTATCTAAAAACGCAACAACAGAGGGTGTTGTTCTAGCTCCTTCAGAGTTTTCTAAAACTTTTGCTTGCGAACCTTCCATGATAGACACGCATGAATTGGTAGTCCCAAGATCTATTCCT
>Ga0209711_10005144_pt1 | contig 10275 bp, 9 predicted proteins | sample ArcticOcean_MG_C_7_FD_187441 | JGI IMG/M metagenome (GOLD analysis project Ga0209711, IMG submission 187441) | Marine microbial communities from western Arctic Ocean - ArcticOcean_MG_CB11_88 (SPAdes) (version 2) | ecosystem: Environmental > Aquatic > Marine > Oceanic | place: Arctic Ocean... | reverse complement strand
GTAAGGCATTGTAAACCCCAGCCCGAAGCAAAACCAAATAGAAATCCTATTAAGCTGCTCGCTTAGGATTTGGGTAGGTTGCTAGAGTATTATGGCAACATAATATCGAGATAGATGATCATCTTTAACAGAATCCGGCTTACAGACCAACTCATTTCTTCCTTGTTATTGCTAAAGTGTGAAAAAGTGTGGAAATATGTTGCAAAGTGTGTAAAAAGACTTTATATTTTCTACATGTATGGATTTAATACAGTTTCTTTGGATCAAAAGGGAAGATTAGCTATCCCAGCAAAATATCGCGCCCATCTATTAGCAAATAATGAAACGCAAGTGGTTGTTACTAAAGATCCTCAATATCCCTCATTAAAAATATATCCTGGATCTCAATGGAATAAGATTTCATTAAAATTAGAATCATTACAGACATTAGATCCTATTGTAAGAAACCTGCAATGGACAATTCTTGGAAATGCTAGCGTTAATGATTTTGATGCTAATGGAAGAATGTTAATACTCATCCCTTCTGACTTAAGAAATTATGCAGAGATAGAGGACCAAAAGAAAATATCATTAATTGGAATGGGAAATAAGTTTGAGATATGGAATATAAATAATTGGGAAATGAGGCAAACAGGCAGCTCTCTATCAACAGAAATTTTAGACGTTGTGCTTCCAGAGAGCATAAAGTCAATGTCATTTTAAAAAAGGGGATAAGTGATGAACTTTGAAGTAATTGGTCAGGCTGTAGAGAACGCTAAAATTAAAGTTGTAGGCGTTGGTGGTGCAGGTGGAAATGCTGTAATTCATATGATAAATCACAATATCGACGGTGTGGATTTTATTTGTGCTAATACAGATACCCAAGCACTATCGGAAGCAAATGGTGCAATAACACTAAAATTAGGAAATGGATTAACAAAGGGTCTTGGAGCTGGAGCAAATCCAGATATAGGCAGAAAAGCTGCTGAAAGCGATAGAGCAGCAATTGAAGAGTTGCTTGTTGGTGCAGATATGATATTTATTACTGCTGGAATGGGGGGAGGAACAGGAACAGGCGCAGCCCCAGTAATAGCATCAATAGCCAAAGAAATGGGCGCCTTAACAGTTGCCGTGGTAACTAAACCATTTAAATTCGAGGGCAAAAGAAGAATGTCCGCAGCTGAGAAAGGTTTAGCCGCTCTTGTTGAAGAGGTTGATAGCTTAGTAACAATACCAAACCAAAAACTCTATGAGGTATTGGGAGAAGATACGCCAATGCAAGATGCATTTGCAAAAGCAGACGATGTGTTAAAAGGGGCTGTTCAAGGTATAGCTGATATTATTATGAAGAAAGGTCATATCAATGTTGATTTTGCTGATGTTAAAACAGTAATGTCTGAAAAGGGCATAGCCATGATGGGCACAGGAAGGGCAAGTGGTAAAAATAGAGCTGAGGCAGCTGCGATTCAAGCGGTTAGAAGCGAGCTACTTGAAGATATTAATTTAAAAAATGCTCGAGGAGTCTTGGTTAATATCACTGCTGCTAAACCAACCCTTGGCGATCAAACAGAAGTTGCAGACATTGTTGACGATATTGTCAGTGAGGATGCAAATATAATATATGGTCTTGTTTATGACGAAACAGTTGGAGATGATTTACTTGTAACAATAGTTGCAACAGGTGTGGATCAAAGGTCTCCTTCGCTAGTGATTGATAACCAACCAACAATTCAACTAAATCCAGTTGGACTGAATAGAGATAATGACCAAAGAGCTAGCTCATCATCAGCAGAGGCTATTGATTTCCTTGATGTGCCAACTTTCATGAGAAAGCAAGTAGACTGATATGCTCCATTTTCCAGTATTGCTGGAAGAGTCTGTTGAATTTCTCATCCACAAAAAAAATGGCCACTACATAGATTGTACATATGGAAGAGGCGGTCATACTTCACTAATACTTAGTAGCATCTTGCCTGAAGGCTTTTTAACATCATTTGATAAAGACCCTGAGGCGTTTGATCACGGGCTTCTTAAAAAAGATAAGAATTTTAAGATAATTAATGAATCATTTTGCAAGCTTAATTCATATTTTCTAGATGAAACAGTAGATGGAATAATATTTGATCTAGGGACATGCTCAACACATTTTGACGATAAAGACAGAGGCTTTAGCTTTAGGCAAGAAGGCCCCTTAGACATGAGATTTAATACGTTAAAGGGAATTCCATTATCAACATGGATTAACTCTGCAAAAGAGTCAGAAATTAGAGATATCTTGTATAAATTTGGGGATGAAAAGCACGCTAAGATTATCGCTAGATCAATAGTTGATTTAAGAAAAGACAAGCCCATTGAAACAACTATCCAATTGGCAAATATTATTGAAGACATATACCCTGAAAGAAAAAATAAAACTCATCCTGCAACAAAATCATTTCAAGCATTTAGAATTTTTATTAATAATGAATTAGACGAGCTTAAAGAATCACTTGAAATGGCTAGTAAAGTAATCAAAAAAAATGGAATAATAGTAGTTATATCATTTCATTCGCTTGAGGATAATATTGTAAAAAATTTCTTCAAGCCGGATATTAAAAGTTATCCAAAAGATATTCCATTAAACTCAATTGAAGATAAAAAATTTAAATGCATTGCAAAAAAGATTAGACCATCTGAAGAAGAGGTGCATAAAAATAAAAGATCAAGAAGTGCAATTATGAGAGTTTTTAAAAAATTATAATGAATTTTTTTAAGGTAATCTTTTTAGGAACTCAACTATTTTTTATTTGCTTTTTAGGTCTAGAGAAGATTAAGCTTTCTTTTGAAATTAGAAAACTAAACTTTAATCAAGAAAATCTCAAATTAGAGTTTGAAAATTTTAAGGATATTAATTTAAAATTAATAACACAACTACATACCGATATTTCACCAGCAATTATTGAGCGAAAAGCTAAAGAAATCTTAGGCATGGTCAAGAAGGCACCAGTCAAAATTATTAACTATAGAAATGAAGAAGATTAACTATGTTAATTGGAGGCTAGTTCTTGTATGTTCTTGCCTTTCTTTAGCAGTCTTATCAGTTGCCTATAAGATCATTTCATTACAATTAGAAGATAGCGCATTCTTACAAAATGAAGGAAAAAAGCGATATATAAAATATAGAACATTAAACCCTGTAAGGGGAACTATATTCGATAGGAATAATTTTCCACTAGCTATCTCGGTTGTTAATTATGATTTGTATGCCTTGAAAGGCTTAAATACTGATAAATTTTTAAGAATTAAAGATGAAATTGATTTAAAGGAAGTATCAATTCCAGGATCGCTATTCGCTCGAAAAACTCTCTTAAAAAAGAATTTATCGATGGACGAACAACTAATTATAGATAAATTAAAATTTAACAATCTTGAGATTGAGGTAAGGCATAGCCGACACTATCCTTTGGGTGATCAAATAGGACCATTAATAGGTTTTTATGGAAGAGATGGTGCCCAGGAGGGTATTGAAAAAAGTTATGATTCCTTGTTATCTGGAGTCCAGGGTAGGCAAAAGTATTATACTAATGCAAAGCAAGAAATAATCTCTAAGCCCATAGAGGTAACTAAAAATATTTCTGGAAATGATCTCCAGCTAACCATCGATTCAACTATTCAGTTTTATGCTTATAAATATCTTGCGGAATCAATTGCTAGCAATAAAGCTAAGGCAGGAACTGTAATTATTCTAGATAATAAAAAAGGGGAAGTATTGGCCATTGCCAGCTATCCATCATATAACCCAAATAGCCCAGGAAGAGTAATTCAAAAAAATAGAGCGCTAGTTGATGCCTATGAGCTTGGATCAGTTTTAAAGCCTATAGTATTTTCTAAAGTGGTAGATCTGAATCTCGTCAATCCAGATGAATATATTGAAATACCAAGAAGACTTCAACTCGGTAGTAAAATTATTTCTGATACAAAGAGTTACGAAAAATTAACACCAAAGGAAATCATTGCTTACTCAAGTCAAGTAGGAGCATCAAAAATTGCGTTACTTTTGGGCTATGATAAATTAAAAGCAAATTACTATAATTTTGGTTTTTCAAAACCAATTTCTATAAACTTCCCGTCTTCAGCATTCGGCTTAATTAATGCAAAAGAAAGTATTTCAGATAGAGAGCTTGCAAGTCTTGGTTATGGGTATGGCTTTACAGTAAGCCCATTTCAAATAACAGCTGCGTATTCAGTATTTGCTAATAGAGGCATATTAAAAGATTTTAAATTAATAATGGGAGATGAGGTTACTTCTAAAAGAGTAATCAGCGCGGTGTCAGCAGGACATACTCTCGAAGCCCTTCAAAAGGTTATTAAAATAGGCACAGGAAGGAAGGCAGATATTAAAGGCTATACCGAGGGCGGAAAAACAGGAACAGTTCATAGAACTATTTCAGGATCTGGTTACGCAGAAGATTTATATAGAGCTTCATTTGTAGGCATAGCCCCTTTATCTGATGAATCATTAACAATATTTATATCAATTGAGGACCCTGGTTTGAATGCATATTCTGGAGGAGCCATAGCAGCACCGCTTTTTTCAAAAATTGCAGAAAGTTCCTTAAATTATTTAGGTTACATAGAGGATGAATAATTTAGAGCGAATCTTGGGGATAACTTTTCCTAATCAGTTAGAAGTTTCTAGTGCCACAAACTCTACCAATAAAGTAAAAAAAGGTGCTGTTTTTTTTGGGCTTCCAGGTTCTCAAAATCACGGGAGTAGATATATACAAAAAGCACTTGATCTCGGTGCATCGATAGCCGTCCATAACGACCCGGAATATAGATCAGAAAATACTAATATATTTTATGTTGAAGACTTGCAAAAAGAAGATTATTTTTTTAAAAGAGACAAATTATATTATTTTTTAGAGGAGCTTTATAAGATTTCAAATATTCAGAATACAAATAATTTTTATGCCTTTACTGGCACGAATGGGAAAACATCCTCAGCTTACCTCTGTCACCAACTTCTGATTAATCAGGGATATAAATCACTCTACATAGGGACTTTAGGAACTCAATATAATAAAAATCAAATAAATAGGTCCTTTTCGTCAAAAACAACACCAGATATATTTGAGTTATTTGAAATATTCAAATTTTATGATTTTAAGAACCCGATATCTATTTGTATAGAAATGTCTTCACATTCTCTAGATCAAAATAGGCTTAAATATTTATCGTGTTTAAATGCTGCATCAATTTTAAATATTGGAGCAGATCACCTTGATTATCATAAGAACATAAAGAATTACACCAATGCAAAGTTTAAAATATTTGATACTGAGAGCGTGGTGAGGTTGATAGATGATAAATTGCAGGAACTCTCACTTGATTATAGTTTTGTTAAAAACAGTCACTATAAAATGATATCAGTAAGCAATAAAAATCCTCATTCTGATATCTTTTATAAAATAATTGAATCAACCCCAAATCAATCTACATTCGAAGTGATAATCAATAATCCTCCGACTGGTTACCCTGAAAGCCATAGAAAAAAATATACTTTCATTTGCGGTTTATTTCCAGAATTCAATATCCATAACCTCGTCTTTGCTCTTTCATCTTTAGGCTTTTCTAGTTTTCAGTCAGAAGGTCTTAATGATTTATCTTTTCTAAATCTCCCAAAGGGTAGGACGGAGCTCATCTCTAATATTTCTGCTAATGTTATTATTGATTTTGCTCATAATGCAGATGGATTTAAATTCTTCTTATCATCTATTAAAAATTATTTTGAAAACTTAGTAATAATATTTGGATGTGGAGGCAATAGAGATAAAACCAAGAGATCTGAAATGTTAAAAATAGCACTAGAAAATGGACTTGATGTTATCTTCACTTCTGATAACTCAAGAGATGAGACATTTAAAAACATATTGATAGATGCATCAAAGGGCAATAATCTTGATAGAGTAAAAGTTATTGAAGATAGAAAAGAAGCAATTATATATGGATCTAGTCTTCTGGGAGAAAAGGATTGTTTAGTTATTCTTGGAAAAGGCCATGAGGAAACTCAAGAAATTGATGGAAAAATATTTCATTTCAGTGATCACGAGGTAATAAATGAAATTTATAAATAACTCTAACGATTTAAGTAGATATCTCGGCATTCCTTTAAAGAAGAATATCGATATTAAAAGCATTTCCACTGATACAAGAAGTATTAAGAAAGGCGCACTATTTATAGCTATAAAAGGAGATTTTTTTAATGGCAATGATTATGTTGAAAATGCAATAAGCAAAAAAGCTTGCTTGGTAATCACAGATGATAAAAAATTTAAAAAAACTAAAAATAAACAAATAATATATGTAAGTAATTCAATCTTTGCCCTTAAAAAAATTTCAAGAAATATTATAAAAGAGTATTCAGGAAATATTATTGGGATTACAGGAAGTAATGGTAAAACCTCAACAACTAAAATAATTGCAAACTCACTAAAGAGTTGCTCTAGTACACTGAAAAATTTTAATAATGAAATTGGAGTGCCATTAAGCATTATGAGTGCAAATCGACAATCAAAGAATCTTGTTATTGAGATGGGTGCAGCAAAACTTAATGATATTAACTATCTAAGCTCATTCTTAAGACCAAATGTAGGAGTCATTACCAATATAGGAAATTCCCACCTTGAAAGTTTAAAAAATATTAGAGGGGTTTTTAAGGTTAAATCTGAATTAATTACAAATATAAAAAAAGGTGGATGTTTAGTAGTACCAAATGACAATGAAAGCCATTTAAAATTATGGAAAATTATTAGAAATGATATCGATATGATAACTTTTGGCGTAAAGCCCAGTGCCGATTTCTACCCTTCAGATATTAAATACAGCTTGAAACAAACCCAATTTTATATTTGTTCAAAAAAATATAAAGTAAAACTTAAGGTAACAACAAATTTAGCTGGCGAGCATAACGTAAAAAATATTTTAGCTAGTTTTGCTGTTTCATTTTTTCTAAACAAGCCATCACAAATATTTATTGATAGTTTAAATAAAAAATTAGATTTAATTACAACAAGACAAAAACAATCTAAATGGATCAAGAACTCACTTCTCATTGATGATACCTATAATGCAAATCCAGATTCTGTAAAAAAATCTATAGATTTATTAACTTCAACGAATAAAAGGAAAGTATTGGTTTTAGGTGATATGTTAGAGCTTGGTAGATTTAGAAAAAAAATGCATAAAGATATTGGTAAATATGCAGCGTTTAAGAAAATTGATATTTTTCTTGGTTTTGGCAATCTAACGAAATACTCTGTAGAGAGCTTTGGAAAAAAAGGTTTTTTCTTTAATAATGAGGATGATTTAAGAAAGTATTTAAGAGAAAATATTAATTCGAAAGATGTCGTTCTTTTAAAAGGCTCAAGAGGAATGAAAATGGAGAGATTTATAAATGTTTGAATATCTAGGAACTGTATTAGTTGAAATAGACCCCGGTTTTGATGTTTTGAGGTACCTCACAGTAAGAACTATAGGAGGAACTGTCACCGCTTTGTTAATCTCAATATTAATGGGCCCTTTTTTTATTAGATTATTAAAATCTATGCAGTTTGAGCAGCATGTTAGAGCTAATGGTCCAGAATCTCATTATAAAAAAACAGGAACTCCAACAATGGGCGGGTTGCTTATATTATCCTCTCTTTTAATTTCAACACTTTTATGGGCCGATCTTTCGAATAGGTATATTTGGGTTGTTATGTTTGTCACTGTAAGTTTTGCACTTATTGGTTTTTTAGATGATTTCTTGAAAATAAAATACAAAAGCTCTGATGGGCTAAGCTCTAAACAGAAATTTCTTTTACAATTATGTTTTTCTTTTTTACCAATTGCTTACCTATATTTTTCTGCAGAAACTATTCCCGAAACAGCATTTATAGTTCCTTTCTTTAAGGATCTTATAGTGCCGATGAGCCCAATTTTATTTATTTCTTTTGGAATGCTTGTATTGGTGGGGTCATCAAACGCTGTAAATTTAACAGATGGGCTGGATGGTCTAGCTATTCTACCTTCAGTCCTAATAGCAGCAGCTCTAGGGATAATTGCATACAGCATGGGCAATCAAATTATTGCAGATTACTTATTTTTACCCCATTTAGAACTATCTGGTGAATTGATTGTATTTTGCGGTGCCTTAATTGGCTCTGGTATTGGCTTTCTTTGGTACAACACCTATCCAGCAGAGGTGTTTATGGGTGATATTGGTTCTTTAACTCTTGGTGCAATACTGGGCATACTTGCGGTTATTCTTCGACATGAACTAGTGTTTGCAATAATGGCAGGTGTTTTCGTAATAGAAACTTTAAGTGTTGTAATTCAGGTAATTTCATTTAAAACTAGAGGAAAAAGAGTTTTTCTAATGGCACCTATTCATCATCATTATGAGTTAAAAGGTTGGCCAGAGCCAAAAATAATTGTTCGTTTCTGGATTATAACCTTGGTCTTTATCCTTCTGGCATTAGCTACTTTAAAACTCAGGTAAGATTTATAAATGAAATCTTTGATTTATGGCTATGGGGTTACAGGCAAGTCTTTTGAGAGATATCTAAAAGCTAAAAATATTGAATATGATATTTTTGATGACGGCGCCCCTGAACTTAAGAATATTCTATCTTTTGATAGTTATGAAAATATATACTGTAGTCCAGGCATTCCAAGAAAAATTTTTAATTCACTTAAATCTTTAAATAAAGTCTATACAGATATTGATATATTTTTTGCAGAAGATAAGTCAATTAAAATTGGTATTACTGGTACGAATAGAAAAAGTACAACAGCTTTTCATTTGTCTCAGCTAATTGAAATTAAACATTCAGTTAACTTAATAGGAAATATTGGTGAGCCAATGCTAGATCACATCAATAATGGCAGCCAATATTCAGTAATAGAGCTATCAAGCTACCAACTAGATAAAATGACTGAGAATAAATTAGATTTTGGAGTTTTGCTAAACATTGCCCCCGATCATCTTGATTACCATGGAAGCTTTCAGGATTATAAGTCTACTAAAGAAAAAATTTTAGAATCAGTTAGGTCTTCAAATGAATCTGATCCATATAAATTATATAAATGGGTAACGGGGCTCGATATTCAATTATCAAATCTAAAATCTTTACCTTATAGATTTGAGAAAATTTCTGAATCCATCATCAATGACTCAAAGTCAACAAATATGCATTCACTTAAATATGCATTGAAAAATGCTATTAGTTGTTTTAAAGATCAGCATTTTGTATTGGTGACTTGTGGAAATCCAAGTAAAGAAAAATTTTCAAAAATTATTTTACAGGAACCATCTGAGGTCTTGATATATGGGAGTCATAAGAATGATATCCATAAATGCATCAACCATCCACATAAACTAATATTTGATAATCTTGAAGAAATTTTAATCTACTTAAAATCTAAAAGTAGTAAACAAAATATTTTATTCTCTCCAGGGTACCCAAGTGGTGATGATTATGAAAACTTTGAGGAAAGAGGGAGCTCTTTTAATCTAATGGTTAAAAAGGTATTCCATGACCAGTGAAAGAAATAACTTACTCATTTTAGTTTCCTTTGTTGGTTTACTTACGATGGGTCTTATTATGGTTTCTTCTTCAAGTATTTTTATAGCAGATGAAATGACAGGGAATCCATTTCATTTTATATCAAGGCAAATGCTTTTCATTGCAATTGGCCTTATGGCAATGTTATTTTTTATGGTGCTTCCGTCTGATTTCTTATTTAAATCAGACTGGATATTTATGCTCCTCAGCATTATTTTATTAATTGCGTTGTTTATTCCCGATGTTGGAACAAGTGTAAATGGCAGTATCAGGTGGATTAGGTTAGGGCCAATTAATATTCAGCCATCAGAAGTATGTAAATTTAGTTTAATACTATATATATCAGGATATTCAGTTAGAAGGCTCTCAGAGATTGATACATTAAGAAGTTTTTTGAAGCCGCTACTACTACTTTTTATAATTGCTATATTAATTATGGGGCAACCTGATTTAGGATCTACTGCAATTATTTGCTTATTAGTAGTATCAATACTTTTTTATGCTGGAATATCTTTTTTTCAATTCAGTCTTCTTTCTTTAATGATAGCTCTATTAGGTTTTGTAGCTATCTCAAGATCGCCAATGAGGATAGCTCGAGTAATGGCGTATGTGGATCCTTTTGATAAAGATGTTGTGCTCAATAGCGGCTATCAGCTATCAAACTCTCTTATAAGCATTGGGCAGGGCGGTTGGTTTGGTTTGGGTCTTG
>Ga0209711_10005137_pt1 | contig 10278 bp, 11 predicted proteins | sample ArcticOcean_MG_C_7_FD_187441 | JGI IMG/M metagenome (GOLD analysis project Ga0209711, IMG submission 187441) | Marine microbial communities from western Arctic Ocean - ArcticOcean_MG_CB11_88 (SPAdes) (version 2) | ecosystem: Environmental > Aquatic > Marine > Oceanic | place: Arctic Ocean... | reverse complement strand
TCTTTGATTCATCAATTGCCGTAGCAAAGGTTATTTGAGATTTAATCTTGCCAGGTTCATGCCAAAACTTGAACTTAATGATTTCATTAATTATTGGAGATCATCAATGATGACTGAAATTGAGGTCAATCGACCCCCTGGAGGCTCGGGGATTGAAGTTGGAGGCATAAAGGGCGTAGATTATAATTTAAATCTTATTCCATGGTGCAAGGGTAATTCCGTTTCTGTAGACCAAAGAACACTTGACCCTTATAGACAAATTTTCCAAATATTGATTGGAAAAGCAAGAAATAGATTAACTCTTATTGACCAAGGAGATCTAAAAAATCCTATGCTTAACTCTGGATTAGATTTCACTGATTTAGAAGCATTGTATGGGAAAGCTCAGGCGAGAGGTAGTCGTAAAATTGTTGCTGGTGATTTCAGCGACAAATGGAAAAAAGCAGAATTGTTGTTTATTAATCTACTTCTCGGTAAACACATTCAACTATTCGAAAACAAGGATACTCATGCTAAAGTAATTCAAGAAGAGTTAGTGGAACAATTAAATATGGGTATTCATGAAAAAAATTGGGCCGCTGAAGGTGATGAAAAATGGATGCTTCATGGGATTTGTTCCTTCTTGGCAAAGAATCAAAAACATGGAGCGCATCTGAGGATAAATGAATCATATGGCTGGGAAACGTATATCAGAGATAGATGGGGCGCCCCGGGGGGAATAACTGGGATCATTGCTGGAAATCTAACACGAAAATTTGTGATGGGTTCTACTATGCCTATTCCTTTACATTTTGTATTAGCCGAAACGCTTGCTCGTGCTATGGGGAGTCTGCAAGGTACTGAATGGGGTAAAAATCAGTCAAATATACGACGTGATATGGCGGACAAAGCATTGGACCACCCACTACAAAATAGAATTAATTTGGATCATTTTTATGTGATTCATTCAAAATATTCGGCTGCACATATGGCGGATTCATTTTTTTTAAGACACACTAACGACAAAACTTCTGCTCGTTATGAATTGATTGAAATCACTGACTCTAGCCCCAAGCAATGGGAAGTGAAATTTGAACCTGAATTCCTTAGATGGAGAACCAATCAACGAACACGTAGCCGTAGCACAGGCACAAACACTGGCACTGGGGGAATTCTATGAAGAGAGTTCTACCTGATAATAAACCAACTCTAGATTATGAACTTTGGAAGGAAATTGTTAGCCCACCAATTCAATTTGAAGCGGTTCACAAAGAAAATAGGCATTGGTTATCCCAGATAGATCGTGGTTCTTCAGAAATTTCTGATTTATGGGTGAAAGAAGGGCGTGAAAGAAGTAATAATGACACAACAAAAGTATTTGATTTTATTTCACTCAGTACTATGTTTGATAATTGGTTTGACGAGACAAAATATAACAAACAAGATTTGGAAGACAGAATTAAGCAAAAAGTATTATCAATTGATGGTGCTGAGAAATACTTTGAAGGTGAAATGAATACTTTGCTTGAAATCAATTGGGTAATTTTAGGGCGAGTAATTGGTGCTGCGGTAGCAAATATTGGTGCTGCGGAAAAGTGGTGGACTCGTAAAGGGCATGATGCATATATTGCGCTTCAATTCTGGTCTAATCTGAAACGTGAAGTTAGAGGTGAGAGATACGATGCCACATCACATGCTAATGATTCCACAATATTAGCAAACGGTATTGGTAGTGACGATTGGAAAACAGTGGGAGACTTTTATCGACAGAACGGTTTTGACCCTGATTCAGAAGTGTTACGTTCTATCGCACATCGTGCATCATCTCCGTTTTGGCAAGAAAATCATCGTCCAAATAAATATTATGCTAATCCATTTGCTATAATCCATCAGAGGTCATTATTTGCCAAATTTAAGGGCGTTGAGGACCCTGAAGAACTTTCTAAGGAACATGGTAAATTGACTCTTGAATTAATAGGAGATGCACTCAAAAGTCTTCGGGGTACTGATTCCGATCGCTTTGCAAATTTCGCAATAAAAATACACGGCATGTGCGCCTTTCACATCGTACGCACAGACCAAATACAACAGAAAATTGGTTTGCATTTATTTTCTAATCTAGTGGCAAGAAAAATGTCGCGTGATGTTGGCGGCTCTAATGTTCCTGATATTGCAAAACAATTGAAAACCGGGTTCGGTTTAGCAAAGGTATTGAAAATACTATCTGACAAAAACCACAAAATAATAGAATGGAATTCTGTAGAAAAAGAAATCGTGGATAATATCGTAAATGGTTTCTGATGGCTCACCAGCCTGTTTCATCTTCAGCTGCAGTTGCTGGGTTCAAACAAGCACATGCTAAACCCGGCGTAAATGAAAATTCTTCACCTGCTTCAACCCTCAATCGAAGTTGTCTCAGAGAAAGGTTTTTTCGTACTCCTTTAGTTGTTTGAGAAAGTATCGTTACTTCTGAACCAATGAACTCTTGGAATTCAAGTTCCTTCTTTTCGTGATATAGGTACCTTTCTGGAAGTGTTTCATAGAGGTGAACCATCTGACCCATTCCCGCTTTAACACAAAAGCCACCACAATTATTATGCTCAAATCCAGCCCCATAAAGCCGAGGGGCTTTAATTCCAATTTCCATTAATTGTTCAATGATTTTTGTTTTGTTGACAAATGGTTTTTCGGCCAATGGGAACCAATTATCAAATGGTCTCCAATATCCTCTTGCTCTATGTAATCTATCACAATCCTCAATAATATCCATTCCCAATACAACTCTAACAAATTTGCCATTTTCGCTGCATCGTTCGACCCTTCCATCTAAAGTCTTCACCAATACTCTCGCTTCAACGCAATCATTTCCTTTCGTGCTAATAATTTGTTCCAGTTTAGAGATATTACTTCCATACTTTTTATCAATCGTTGGGCAATTATTGCAAAGTGGAATTTTTATCTCCGACTTGTCAAGTTCTAGAACAGTAATTGTTACGTCCCCTCTTTGCCAAGGTGATTTACACTCTACACATTTCCAGTTTGGATATTTTTTCTCTAGTTCCTTCCTTAGAGGAAGGCGTTTCAAAAACTTTGAGCAAGGATCAATTCTAGAGTTTCCTAAAAATCTCTCTCTCTTAAAAATACCCCAAATATCTAATCCTTGATCAAAAACTTTGATTTCATGGTCAAGTATTTTCTCTACATCTCTATTGAAACGGTATAAATCTTCATCCTCAATACGGGTATCTGCAAACCATATTTCTGTAGATTCTTGACCGAACCGTTCAATTGCTCTTCGTGCGGCTTCATACGATGTTAATCCGCCCCCATACATGACTATACAATCAGTATTACTTCCATCTATTCCAGGCCGGTCCAGGGGCAACTCGGATTCGCTCATGAGCAGTTCATTTGATTACCGCATATTATTGTTCCTGGTAAATGATAATAATAATCAATAATATCTTAAGAAAAACTAGATATCCTTCACTGTTCTGCAATCAATATTATTGCATTTCATGTGTGATTTAGTGCAAAAGTAATTCCTCGCTGAAAATTATCTGTTAAAATCACTAGGTGTTGCCAGCCAAAGCGTTTCTGCTCGATGCGGAAATTCAATTCCGTATTGTTTCACTGTATGTGTCGGATAATGTATAGTTGAAATTAGCATGCGGAAAGAATCTCCAATTATGACTAAATCTGCCAATGAAGTATTGTTGACGCACTTTAAACAACTGTTAAGTGGGACGATGATGTTAGGACTATTCATGGCAAGCAACACAAACACAGCAAAACCATCTGATAGCAGTGAACTAAAATTAAGCGGATTGGAAGATTCAACTCTTTGTTCTGTATACATGCGTGTACTATCACAAACAAGTGTAAGAGATGAATTTTTGAAAGTCAGTAAAAGACACTCTGAATTGTTAGAAAGTTTAGGTTATGGTGCCTCGAGAATCATCATCAGTTGATCCAGAAAGTCCTCCCCTTTCCTTCATGATTTTTCATGTCGAATCTCCGTTGTGACGGAGAGGGGTTTGGGCCTTCACTGTTTGCGCTTGCACTGTTGGGCCCTTCACTGCTGTACGATTATCTTCCGCCAGCGTTGTCTAGAAGTGGTCCTGCTGCCCACAGAATACGGCCATCTAGTTCTTGGCTAGTACGAATAACTGTATATCTGTCACGTAGACTGAACTTGCGATTAAAAGCACCAAAATCAGTCTTACCATCCAGTGTACGGAAGTTCAAATTTGTGCGAAGAATTACGTCCATGAAGGGGATATATGCTCCACCAACTCTACGAATAATTGATTTCATAATATTATCTTCTTGGATTTGGAATAATTCTTGCCCTGCTGGGTCAGTGACCATCCATGTTCTTTGTAAAAATCCTGCCCAATACTTCCTTGTAAAGGTACAAATATGTTCGCCGTTGCTTGAATCAAATAAATCAAAAGTACCCCAAGCATCAACCCAATTGCGTTGTTTGATATGTAGTGTTTCTGAGGTTTTTGTTTCATCAGTATAAAATTTTAGATCACAAGCAGCCCATGGCCAGTTTAATCCTCGATGGCAGTAACCAGCTGGAGCCTCTATTCCTGGCAAATAAATATCATATTGTTGACCGAACTTCAAGATTGAACGAATTCTCTGTTTTACTTCCAATTCATTGCTAGTTTCAAATTGTGGATTCTTTGCAGCAACTTGTAAATTATTATCAGTCATGTTTACATTCAAATGGTACTCCTATTTCAATATTTAACCGGACAATGGCATATCAGCCCATCAGCCTACACAAATAAGATGGTATATTGCTCGCAGCATCAAGATATGGTGGAGATTGCAATGGAGGCTCTGCTCGCAGCTGGCACTGTGTTTTTTTTAGGTGCAATCTCACCTGGACCCAGTTTAATCGTAGTGTTAAGAAATACCATGCTCGGTGGTAGGAAACAAGGCGTAGCATGTGCTTTTGGCCATGGAATCGGTTTTGGTATTTACGCAATTTCTGCTGTTTTTGGCTTAGTTATTTTACTGGACAAAAACCCTCAGATTTTCCAAATATTACAATTGATTGGCATATTGCTGCTAGTCTATTATGGTTGGAAAATGTGGCACGCCATTATCACTGAAAAAATAGATGAAGCGGGTATCCTCAACTCCGTCAACCAGCAAAGACAGGGCTTCATGGAAGGCTTTTCTATCGCATTCTTTAATCCAAAAATTGCATTATTCTTGGTAGCAGTCCTTGCACAGGTATTGAAACCTGGAATGACTATTGAGACTAAAGTCGCAGTTGGACTTCTTGGAATGTTTATTGACACAACTTGGTATCTTATCGTTGCATTAGCATTGACAGGAACGCCTGCTTTAGAGACATTGAGGAATAATTCACTAATAGTCAACCGAGTTACTGCATTGGTTTTGTGGGCCTTTGCAACAGCAGTATTAGTTGCAATGTGATCAAGATTGGCATTTAGGACAAAGGAAAGTTGACCTTCCGCCTTGCTGAATTCTTTCGATTAAACGGTCACAGTTTTGTGCTTTACATGGGTGTCCTTCGCGACCATAGACATTGAATTGATGCGGGAAATATCCAAGGGTGCCATCTACTGCTGCAAAATCATTCAGAGTTGAACCACCTGCAGCAAGCGCTCTTTCCAATACTGATTTTATTTCATCAACAAAACTCTCTAGTTTCTTTGAGGGGGCACCACTTTTGTTGACTAGGTCACAGGCACGGGTGGTGGGATTTATCTTTGCCGCGAATAATGCTTCACAAGCGTAAATATTACCGACTCCAACCACAACCCTTTGGTCCAGTATTGCAACTTTGACGCTGGTTGTTTTTCTAGAGAACTTACGGGCTAATAATTTCGCATTCCAATCTTCAAATGGTTCTGGGCCCAGAATCTCCAGCAAAGGTTGTATTTCTTCTTCTTCAGAGTTGAATAATTTCACTATTCCGAATCTTCTTGGGTCTGTGTAGATCGCAATGCTACCATCTTCAAATTGTAATTCAAAGTGGTCATGTTTTCCTGAAAAGCCAGTTCTACTTCCATATTTGCTGGCTTCTACACCTGCATATTTCCCTGAAGTATATGTTCCTGTTTCTACTTCTTGGCCGGAGAAACCTGCAATATCTTGGCCATTGATTAAGGAATAACGCCCACTCATACCCAAATGAGATAGAAGAACTCTACCATCATCTAAATCTATTAACAAATATTTTGCTCGCCTTCTAATCTCGGTAACTTTAGTTCCGATGATGGAGTCGAAGTCTTGCGGAAATGGATATCTTAAACCATCTCTACGAACGATTAATCCTGTGATAACTTTACCTACAAAAGCACTTGCTAAGCCTTTGCGAGTAGTTTCAACCTCTGGTAATTCTGGCAAATACAGTCCTCCAGTGAGATTAATTATTACTCGGCTTTCTCACTGCAAAAAGCATGTGATTATCTTCAAATCCTGCTAAGTCAATGGATTCTTCAACGGTTAAACCGGCTTGTTCTAAAGCGATTTCCACATTAGCGAAAACTTGTGCTTCATCATCTCCAGTCCATCTTTCACTGGCTGCTTTGAGACTGAGTAATCCAATTCCATCATCTGCTAAGAATCGATTTGCAGCTTTAATAAAAATTTCAACTTGACCTGCTTGACTGACATCTTGGAATAACCATTTTACCTTTCTTGGCATTAATACACCCCAGGCACTGAATTTTCTAGCATCGCCTAGAACAGGAATTAATCCTGGTCTAGAATCTGCAAGATGTGTCAAATCACGAAGGCAGCGAGGTGCTAAGTCAACGCAGACCAATCTACCACCTTGATGGTTATCGTGACCACATAGGTGGTCGTGTAAGTGACTAATTGAGGTTCCGTGGCCGGCACCGAGGTACAGAATAGTTTCTCCGGCGAGGGGTAGTAATAGCGCTGGATTTCTTTTTGTGCGAATAATTGCTGCACCCAATTTTGAACGGCTAGGGTCCCAGCGACGATATTCAACTCCAGAAAATCTACGCAACGATTCTCCGTAAACAGAAGACCTTGGATTGGCATTGATGCTCCACAATGCGCGACCATCCTTACGGACAGCCCAGGATAGATCCTCTTTTCTGCTTCTGTTCTTTTTAGACAAAAAAACACCTCATCTCTGTAAGCGGGATTGGGGGGTTGGGAAATTGTTACGAATCTCTTCAATGCGGATTTCCACTAATTCGACATCTGCCTCTGTCCAAGGAGTCCCCTCAAAAGCGTCTATTTTTGCTGCAATACTAATTTTGCTAGCCAGTGTACGGGAGATTTTACCTCTAATCCATTTAGGTGAACGTGAGACCCATGGGTGCATGAAAATATGTCCATGCTTAGGTGGTGGAGCACCTGTCTTTAGGTGATTAAAGAATGCTTTTTCCGCACCCAAGACTTGTACAGTGCCACTCGGCAATCGTGCAAATCTCATTCTTCCATGTGCTTCAACACAGAGACGTGCGGCCAAAAGTGGACCGATTAACATTGAATTAGAAGGTAAATGTTCTGTTGCTAATGTGCGAACTGCATTCTCTAAACGGTCTAAGCGTCCTCTAAAGGTTGAGACACCCTCACCAAATTCTCGTAATGCTTTCCATTCACTCTTGGACGGTCCTACTGGAGGAGATTCAACTGCTAATTTCTTAGCCAGCATTTCTAGGTCATCGGAATCAGCAACAGTATTTCCGAGTGCAGACCTATCAGCACCAAATCTGGCATCTGGTAGGAATAGTACGACCCATTCAACAAGACGTGCTTCCATGGTTAGATGCGCTGTTCTCATCTCATCACTTGCTCGAACCAAATACTCCAGGCGCTTATCCGGGTCTCCGGCAGCCATAGCAACTCCAAGTTTTGACATAGCGATAGCTGCTGTATCTGCTGAGGCTTGTGCTTCATCATCTGGGAATGGCCAATCGGCATCTGGTAATTGTTCCTCTCCATGCAACAATACTGTCGCTTCTGGAAAACGTTCAGCAAGGACTTTTGCTTCTTTGATCATACCACCTTTGGCTATGATTTGTAATCTCTCGATGATGGCATGTTGATGATAATTCCCATCCCATATTTCTTCATCAACGATGTTGCCGTTGCCATCTGCAACAGCAGCGGCCCTCCAATCATACCATAGCCACATAACTCAACCCAATCAACACTCAACCTTGACCCTTGTCATTGAAAATCATCATCACTGAATAAGTCAGTTCCTTATTTAATTAGAGATGGGCAATATGAAATACTACATACATTGAAATATAGTTCCGTTTGGGCTTAGAGTATGTTTTGCCCTTCATGTGGTACTCTCTCATTCCCAAACCCTAAGGGTGAAATCGCTTGTACCAACTACAAGTGCCAATATAATGGCCCTGCTAATGTCGTAATTAAAGGCGCAGATGGCAAGGATGTTGACCTCTCGCAAGCAAAGTCGAGCACCGCTGCTAAGGGTAGAGTATTCCAGGTCGTAAAAGACTCTGATGAGAGACATGGAGTACTAACTACCGAATCATACATGTGTCCGAAGTGTGACAAGATGGAAGTATTTGCATATCTTGAACAAACGCGTTCATCAGATGAACCTGAAACTCGAATGTTAACTTGCAAAAATTGTAAGCACGGTTGGAGAGAATACTGATTCAATCGGATCGTTCTCAATCAGTAATGAGAATGAATTTAAGTTTACGACTCAATCAAAATAAATCTGCAACTGAGTTGGTTGGAGAGACTACTAATCTCAATTCTAATTATTGTTAATCCAAATAAGTTGAATTTTACAACTACAATGAGAGAAAAATCTGACTCAAACTATTGTTTGAATTGCTCAATTATCGTTTTCAACACGTGGTGCTAAGAAATATTCTACTTCAGCAGCACCATCAGCGAATGAAAACTTCATTGAAAGTGGGAAGTTCTCACCAAATCCAAGTGACACTTCCTCAAGTGAACCGAAAATCTTAGCCATTCCCACTAGATATTGCAATGAGTATTGTGAACGGGCAGGCTCAGCACATTCGATAGAGACCAAATCCTCTTCCTCAAATACGACTGTAACTGAATCAGCAGAACCTTGTACATGAATTGTAAAGGATTTTTCTGTAAGGCTAAAGTGAACTAAATCTCCGACTTGACGAGCTGCACGAAGTGCTTGTGAGAACTGAGCCCCACCAATGACTGCTCTACATGGGAATTCAAGTTCTGGAACTGGTGGGGAAGACATTACTGAGTTGTCTAATGGACGAATGTTCCGGTCAATTTTTCCTAAGTTAATTGTTAGGACTCCTGTTTCATCACCATATGAAAATTCAATCAGATCATTGGCTCCACCCAAAGTAAGCAATTCTTTGACCTTGCGAACATCAAAACCGATCTTGCTTTCATCGATTTCCCAAGTTTCAAACGCTGCTGCATCTACATCCAATTTCAGCATTGCAACGTGAGAAGCATCGACTACACAAATGTGTAAACCATCCTCCTCGAAATCAAATCTAGCATCTTCTACTACCATGCCAAGAGTTTCAACGATTTTACTCATCAATTCTTGTCGGGCCGTGACGTTCAACATTGAGATACACCCCTCTCCATATTCTTCTCCTTTCGCGACGGCTTATGAACTTAACATAAAAAGGCCATCAAAATAAACAAACATGCGCGGTTATTGCACCTTTGACAAACCACCGCGCATAACCATATTCGGATTACCCCCCTAGAAAGCCATTCTCGTGAAATATGTTCAAGTAGTCCCATGCTGAGGGCCATTCATGCAACTATTGAGAACAATAAATGTACTGACAATGGCCAGCCTTTTGATTTTAACCGGATGTTTTGGGCTAGGCGATGATACTATCACGCCCGCTGATGGAGAAGATTCGCACGCACATTCCGACAATAATGAACCATCTTCTACCTTTTTTCTCAATACAAATCAACAAATGATAGAGAATTTGATCTTTAATCAAACTACTGGCAATGCGACAGTTACAAGCATTACTCTTTCAGTATACAGTGCTGCTGTTGACCCTGATGGAGACAATATTACTTGTGGATGGGATATTGATTTAGATGGAAATGTCGACTATCCTACAATCTGTACTGGTGAATTCACAAATATTACAATTCCAATTGCTGATTGGATTGAAATTCCTGGCTCTAGCGGAAGTATTCGTTCGATTGCGTTTATTGTGTCGGATGAACCAGGGGCTGCTATCGCAGATATCCTAGATTTACAAATCCCTTCCGATGACGGATACTACGGAACATATGTATTTGGTGGCGTAG
>Ga0209711_10005136_pt1 | contig 10278 bp, 9 predicted proteins | sample ArcticOcean_MG_C_7_FD_187441 | JGI IMG/M metagenome (GOLD analysis project Ga0209711, IMG submission 187441) | Marine microbial communities from western Arctic Ocean - ArcticOcean_MG_CB11_88 (SPAdes) (version 2) | ecosystem: Environmental > Aquatic > Marine > Oceanic | place: Arctic Ocean... | reverse complement strand
AGGTGCGCTCAATCTTCATGGTTTGAGCCTTTACCAATCGAAGTCAGAGGAATGGGCAATGCGCTCGATCGAGCAGTGGTTAGAACATTCTGACCCGAATGATTTCCGTATTTTGTTAGGGCATTCGCCAAACTATGCCTTGGCGGTGGCGGAATCGCCCATCGACCTCTGCCTCGCAGGGCACACGCATGGAGGGCAAGTCAATCTGCCGTTTTATGGTCCCTTAGTAATCGACAGTGATGTGCCCGCGGAATGGGCGAAAGGCTTCCGTCGTGTAGGAATTCCTTACCTAAATGTGTCCGCTGGTGCCGGTTCGAATCGACGACATGGACTGCCGCCACTACGGTTTAATTGTCCAAGCGAAATGACGATAATTGAGCTAATACCGATGCGGCCAATCTTGTGAAATTCGGCAATAATCGGGTAATAATTTGGAAATAGTCCCAGAATCCCCATAAACACTGGGCGGAATGGTGGAGGTGGCGGGTGTCGAAATCGCACCCTCAGCTTATGCCTCGATGATACCTTCGGCGAAGTTGTGGTAGGCCTTTTCAAAGTCCTTTGCCATGCGGTCAGGAAAGAGGTGAAAATCGCCTTCTTTGAGCGCCTCGACAATGCCTTCGCTCACTACATGGGGTGGGTCGGTGTCTTCGAGTCCAGACGCGGCAGCCATGTCAGTTGCAATGGGTCCTGGGTGGACGCTGAGTACGGCAGTGCCTTGTTCCTCGAAGACGTGACGAATTGCTTGGGTGAATGAATAAGAAGCCGCTTTACTGGCTGGATAAGTAGCAAAGCCAGGAAAGCTACGTAGCGACGCGATGGAGTTGATTTGAACGAAGGCGCCGCCACTATTGCGTTTAAGCACAGGTGCAAAGGCCTGTGCCATACGAATTAGGCCGTAGACGTTAATGTTAAGCTCGGTTTGAAATTGCTCGATGACATCTTCGTCCATGACGCCTGCACCGATGAGGACGCCTGCGTTCGAAACGACGACTTGGACGTCGTCCGCAGTTTCTGCGGCGGCCTTGATGGAGGCTGGATTATCATAGTCGATCTCTATGGGAACGACTTTTTCACCAAATTCCGCTACGAGTGCCTCACCTTTGTCTAGGGTTCGTACGCCTGCGTAGACTTTGGATGCGCCGTGCTTGACGAAGCTTTCGACGATGGCTTTACCGATGCCACGATTGGCACCGGTCACGAGGGTGTTTTTATTAGAAATGTCGTAACTCATATTTCTAGCGATAAACCGCTCTGGGCAGAGCTTCAACCCCAGAGACTATTAATCGGAGAGGGCGTCATTGGAGCCATCGCGCCGTGCAATGCGTCGACGTATGCGCTCGCTTAGAAAGTCGAGCACGGTGACGACTATTAAAATACAGCAAAGCACGGTAGCGAAGCGATCCCATTGGTGGAATTCTTGGTAGGCGTGCAGTTGTAGACCGAGGCCACCTGCACCTACATACCCTATGATACTAGCCGAGCGTATGTTGTATTCTAGCATCCAGATACAGTGACTCCAAATGAGCGGCTTGGCGTGAGGCCAGATACCATATTGGAAAGACTGAAGTGGATCTGCGCCGATTCCGCGTAGCGATCGTGCCACTTTCATATCGACTGACTCAAAGGCCTCGCTGAAAAATTTACCTAGGTATCCGGTGCTGTAGAGCGTCAAGGCGGCAACACCAGCCAAGGCATTGGCACCCATTGCAGCGACTGCTATAACCGCCCAGATTAGGCTTGGGATAGTCCGAATGATGTTAAGCAGCATGCGCATGCTAAAGACTAGCCATGTCGGTCCAATTGTCTGGGCGGCACCCAGGGCGATGACCAGAGAAATGATAATCGCGAAGAATGTAGCTAGAATCGCGATCTCTACAGTTTCAATCAGGGCAGAACCAGTTGACTTCAGCACCGATAGGTCGGGCGGGAAGAAGTCGGAGAGGAAGCGTCCCAAATTCTTTAGAATGTCGAGATCGCGTTCGTTACCCTCAATTTGGCTGCCGCTAAAAATGACAGCCAGTACAAATATGAGTAGTGTGGTATTGAGAAGGTTGAGCCTCCGATACCAAGGTAATTCAGCGAGTGGGGGAACCTTCTCGTGCTCAGGCGTAGGTGTTGGACTCATACTTGGGCCTCCGCATTTACCGGCCTGACACGGCGCATCTTATGTGCCTTCGGGTCGTTTTGGTTTAAGCTAAGTGCAATGTCTGCGAAGCGCTGAATATGCTCAGCATTATGGAGTACACAAAGCACAGGTTTCGCTTTTTCGTCGGCTTCTTGTCTGAGTAAGCCGAGTACACGGCCTGCATAATAAGCATCGAGACTGGATACGGGTTCGTCGGCAAAATAGATCTTAGGCTTCTGGAAGAGCACACGTGCTGCGGCGACACGTTGTTTCTCTCCGCCTGACATATGCTTGGCCCATTTGTGTGGATTTTCAGCAACCCCCAATTCGTAGAGTAAGCGGTAAGCCTCTTGCCGCAATTTTTTTGGGAAACCGAGTAGGGTGCTGAGGGAGTTAAAGCGGCCTAATCGCCCGCAGAGTACATTAGTGAGCAGGTCCGCATTAGGAATTAGCTGGAGATCTTGGTAGACGATGCCGAAATGACGCCTTAATTCCACTGGTTTACTATCACTCGTGCCGCTGAGTTTGAAGCTCACGCTGCCCTCGCTTGGCTCGAGCATGCCACAAAGACAGGATAGAAGTGTCGTCTTCCCAACCCCAGAGGGCCCTACGATGGCGAGGAATTCGCCAGCATACAGGTCAAGGTCAAGGTCACGGAAGAGCCACCGACCACCTCTTTGTAGGCCGATTCCTCGCGCGCTTAATATGGGCTCTTGTTTTTTATCCTGCATCAAAATTGTAGCTTAAGCCCCACTGGATGAAATCTAAATACAAGTAGGTAGCCGCGCATGTCATTGTAATTCTTAGCTAACATTGGATGCTTCTTCCTCAGCCTAGCAAGTCAATGCTCACCGAAATTGATTAAAACTGCATCGTGCGGCTGATTTCGAGTGCTTCAAGTGTGGTCTTCAAGTGGGTCTTGGCTTCAGCGGGAGCCAATTCTGCACCGAAGATACGGTCACGCAAAGTGCTATTTTCCGTATTCATTTCGAGAAGTGCTGCTTGAAGGGCAGTTTGGTCTAGGCCACTTAGCCCCTTACGTACGACGATTACGTGACTGGGCACGGGGCCTTGGCTATCGAGCATGCGGAGTCGCTCGCGTTGTTCTTTGCTCAGGTGCTTATCCTCATCGAGTACGTAGTAACTGACAGCAGCTGCAAGCGCTTCGCCCCTGAGGACCCGTTCTGCCGCTGAAACATAACCGACTCCATAGAATACATTATCCTCACCAAAGAAGCCTTCAGGGCCGTTCTCTAGATCGATTAGACCCTGGGTGTAGAGATCCCAGACGGGAATAAGAAAACCTGAGGTGCTCGTGCGACTCGAGAAAGCAATGGGCTGGCCCTTGAGCTCAGCGATATTTTTGTAGGGAGCATCTTTGAGTGTGATCCAGTAACTTTGGTAGTAGGGCTTTCCGTCGATGAGTTCAGCCAGAAGAATATCGATGATGTCTTGCTCGATCAATTTGGCTGCGGCTGTCGCGCTGAGGTAGGCTAGGTCGATTGTGCCGTTACGAAGGCCCTCGTAGATGACGGCAGAACTCATGGGCACGATCGCCTCTACAGGCTTGCCCGTAGTCTCGGAAAGATAGCTTTCCAGCGCAGCGCGATCTTCGAGCATGGCGTCCGGGTCTTTATCCGGTTCTAATGCGACGATAATTTTTTTGACAGTGCTGGCAGCAGCTTCGTCGCTTTGTTGAGAGCAACCAAGCAGTAGGCTGACTGTGACTAAAAGGGAAAGTTTAAGATAGGTTATTAGTGTATTCATAAAGCGTGAATAGTGGATGGAAGACTGGTCTAAAAGCAAGAAGGGATCGGCCAATAAATGGCCGACCCCCGAGTTTGCTACATATATAAGAAGTAATTACTTCTAGAAAGTACCTTTGATAGAAACGGTCGCGTTTAGAGGCGCACCCACAGTAAATTGGTGGCTACTATAAGCGTGTGGGTAGTATTCCTCGTCTAGGAGGTTTTCTACATTAAGCTGTAAGCGGAGGTTTTCGTTGAGCTGGTAGTAAGCAGCTGCGTCAACACGAGTGAAGCCAGGGACGGTTCCCTTTGAGGCACCACCTTTGGGAGTACTCTCAGCCTGATAGATCGCACCTAGGCCTAAACCCAACTTCTCGGTGAGCTGGTAGCTGTTCCATATAGAGAATGAATCCTTGGGCAGTTCGCCAGGTCTTTTATTACTCTTATCCTCGCCAGTGAGGTAGGTATAGCCAGCGCTTACAGTCCACTGGTCGGAAATTCGGCCAAGGTATTGAGCTTCGAAGCCTTCGATTTCAGCGTCTTTAACTAGAGAGCCACCTGCACCATCGTCTTCGACTAGATCTTGATCGATTTTGAAAATAGCCAAGGTGACGCTTTGATCATCTGCTAGCTCCCATTTGATGCCAGCCTCAAGGTTGCTGAATTCGCTTGGATCAAGACCTGTATTTTTCTGCTTTGAGTAAAGCTCAGCAAACTGCTCGCCACTTTGTGGGAGGAAGGTTTGGCTGTAACTAGCGTAGAGAGAAATATTCTCTTCTGGCTTGTAGATAATGCCAGCACGAGGCGTGATTTCCTCATCCTTTTGGCTGCCACTCTTGGCTGGAGTCTTGTTGTCAGTAACTTCAATATCGAAACTGTCGAAGCGTGCTCCTAGAAGGACCGTAAGTTGATCGGATAGCTTGATCTCGTCTTGGGCGTAGAGAGAGAATACTGATAGATCAGTAGAAGTGTCATCGGCTAGGTTAGCAGCTCCGGCAAAGCTAGCTGTAGCAGTATTACCAGCGATGTTAGTGACAACACCATTACTCATTGCTTGAAGATTTGCCAAAGTCATAGTTTGAAGATCAGACCGGTCTGTAAGTGAACCATCATCTTCCGTATCCTGGTTTGTGATTTGATCCCATCCAGGATTGTAGCGGTCGTTTTTCGAAGAGCTGTCGATTAGCTCAGCACCAAAAAGCAGTGTATGCTTAATATCGCCGCTTTCGAATTCTGCAACAAGGTTGCCGCTGAGCACTAGATTATCCCGCTGTGTAGTGTCTTTATAACCGTCTAGTGTGACTTGGTCTGGCGCACCATCGCTGTAAGAAGACGCATAAAAGTTTTGATACATTTTATCGTAATCAGTATACGAGGCGGTGAAGATACCCTTGAGGGTGTCAGAGAATGAATGCTGCAGCAGTGCACGGAAGGAGAGCGACTCAAACTCAGATTTGTTCAAATCCGGATCTCCGAACACGATACTATTTAGTTCAGTGGCAGGTTTTTTATCAGCACCCTTTGGGATACCACGATCGATGAAACGATCGTAATCGACCGCCTCTACAGAAACGTCGAGAGTCGTTTGATCACTCAATGCAAACTTGTAGCTTGGATTTACTCCGTAGCCAGAACCATCTGAGTAGTCGCGGTGATTTTCAAATGTGTTAAAGTAAGCGTTGAGACGAAAGGCACTTGTTTCATCAATGGCAACATTCTTGTCATACTTAACTTCACTCGCACCGAAGCTGTTAAGTGATAATGAGTATGCATTGAAATCTTGACCGATTTCAGCCTTCTTAGTCACGCGGTTAAGAACACCACCGGCACCACCACGTCCAAAAAGTAGGGCGTTAGGACCGCGAAGGATTTCGACTTGTTCTACGTTGTAAAGAGAACGGTAGTACTGCACATCGTCGCGCACGCCATCTACAAAGAAGTCGGCGGTTGAGGCGACGCCACGGAAGACGACTGCATCGCGGTGGCCTTCACCTTGGTTCATGTTGACCCCAGGAGTGTAATCGACAATGTCACCGATGCCATCAAAGCCGCGTAGTGAAATGTCGGCAGCACTTGTGATTGAGAGGCTTTGAGGCACGTCAATGACAGGTGTTGGAGTTTTAAGAGCATTAACTTGATCGGAGAACAGAAACTGGTCTGTGACAACGAATTCATCTAATTCGTAGACCTCGTTCGCTGGCATATCTTGTGCCAGTGAAGACACAGGATTGATTGTTAGGCAAAGAATGCCACAGGCCATAAGTTTGATGGGTAGCATCTTCAGTTGTTTTGTGTATTTTGTGTATGTTTTCATTAGTTTGTTGTTAGTGAAAAATAATATCAGGAATGAGTCTCAATAGCTTTTAAGATAAGTCAAGTATTTATTGATATTGAGTATCATTAGCACGACTAATCTCGTGCATTAAATTTAGATCAGATGGTAGTTCCCTAGGAAATAGCTCCCTAATGACGATTAATTATGGCACAGTTCCGCTTAATTAATCTCACGGACTGGTTCGAAGGTCGCAATTGGAGGCTCACCTAGCTAGCACCCCATAAAAAAACGCTGACAGGTATCAGCGTTTTACAGAAATAGACTATTATAAGCTTTTACCTAGGTTCCCATGGGTTGAGCACCTCGTCGGCAATTCGACGCGCTAAGTCGCGGGTGAGACGTGGCATGGCTTGGTATTCCGATTGTAGGAAATCTTGCGACTGGGTAGTTGCGGTTGTGTCGTAGGGGGCATTCAAATACGCATTTGATGATTTCCGCACCATGCGCTCCTGGAAGTAGTAATCTCCCTTGTTTTGATTGAAGAGTGAGACTTCAGCGGCGAGAGCGAGGTAGAAACTCGCGGCCACTGTCGTGTCGACACTCCGGCGCGCGGCAGCGTAGCGCTTATATTCGGTCAGATTGACAATGAGGACTGCATCAGCGGCTTCACTACTAGTGACGAGCTTTGTGCGCCCATCATGGATGAATATGTCACGAATCTGCGAGCTGATCAAAGCTTGTGCTTGGGGAGCGAAGCTATCATTGGTGACTGGTTTGATGTAGATCGAGTCGAAGGGCAGCTCTGTTGGGTTACCCAATTGGTAAGATTTACAACCGCTGATTAAGACGGCCGTAAAAATTACTAGTATTGCTAGTAAGCTGGCGCGATGCGCGTGTAAGAGCATCTTCATTTTAAGAGAGTCACTATTTAGAGAAGAAATTAGTCTGCTAGGAGGAGCTTGCGAAGAATGCCGGCTCCAGTGATGGGTTGAACCCCTGCTTCAATGTCGGCAATACGGGCACGGGCTTCTTCGGCTGCCTCAGATTCTGGCGCGATCGTAATGGTTTCGTTATAGAAGACCAGCGCCGCGGTATTGTTTGATCGATAACCATAGAAAAAGTCGCCGAGGTTAAGGCGGCTGCGCGCAAGCAGGTCTTCCATTGTTGCGAGGTTGCTTTCGACTCCACCTAGGTAACTACTCTGAGGGAAGAGAATGAGGAAGTCTTCGTAGTAGCTGATGGCTTGTCGAGTCGAGCCTTGATCATATTCCGCTCCATTGATTAGGCTGGAATAGGTCTGCGCCGTATTGTAATAGGCGTCTGGCGCGAGCATACTCTGAGGGTAATAGTTGATTAATCGATCAAGCGCATCGATGGCATTCTCGGGCATTTGTATTCGCCCAGAGATGATTGCGATATTCATGAGCGCGAGAGGTGCGTAGTCGCTGTAGGGTGCGTTGCGAACGATCAGTTCAAACTGGCGAGCTGCTTTTTCGGGTTGCTCGAAGCCTGGGATAATCCAGAGGATTCGGCCACGGGCACCCTCCATTAGAGCGGTGGCACAATCAAATTGAGCGCTGAGCACTTGATTGAAATTTTCGTAGTTTGGATGCTTGAAAATAATCTCCTGTAAGCTGACGAAGGCTTTGTCCCATCGACCTTTTCCCATGAGGATTTGACTATGGAGGAAGCGGGCATCCCCACAGGCTGCAGCCTTTGGGTATTTCTTAATAATTTCCTTAAAGCTGCGGTCAGCCGAGCCAGTGTTACCAGCGGCAAGTTTTGCCTTCGCAGTTTCAAGTAGGGCGCTCGCTTCAGATTCTTGGGCGGCGCTCGCTATATTGAGTTCGACTAGGTCTTTGTCTTTGCTGTCGAACCATTCGAGCGGGTTGAGCTGGGCGTGCAGCGAGGTGGCTAGTATTAGCCAGATAGCGAGGATGTTAGCGGTCGTCTGTTGCATAGTGATTTTTTAGAATATTATTGCCATTTAATCAATGTAGCACCCCAGGTCAAGCCCGCCCCGAAGGCGACGAGAAGGATCAGGTCGCCAGATTGGATGCGACCCTTGCGATATGCCTCGTCAAGGGCGAGTCCGATGGAAGCGGCAGAGGTGTTACCGAAACGATCGAGATTGTTGTGGAATTTTTCCATTGGTAGCTTCATCCGCTTCGCGAGGCTTTCAATGATGCGCATGTTGGCTTGATGGGGGATGACTAGGTCGACTTGGTCTGCCTTCAAGCTGTATTGCCCTAGGATGTCGTTGCTGACTTGTCCCATGACGCGAACGGCCTGCTTGAAGATTTCCTTACCGTTCATTTTAATGAAATGTTGACGCGCGTCGATCGATTCGTGAGAGGAGGGAATCTTTGAACCGCCGGCAGGTTGATGAAGTAGGCTGGGGTCGGAGCCGTCGGAGCCAGTGATGCTACCTAAGACTCCGACTTCGGCTCTATCGGAGGCTTCAATTATGATCGCGCTTGCCGCATCGCCGAAGAGCACGCAAGTGGCTCGGTCTTGGAAGTCTAAAATCGAACTCATCTTTTCCGCGCCGATGATGAGTGCTTTCTTGTAGGCACCCGAGCGTAGCATGTTACAGCCAGTGTTGAGCGCGTAGATGAAGCCCGAGCAGGCAGCTTGTATATCAAATGCGGTAATGTTACCCAAGCCGAGCTTGCTCTGGAGGATGCATGCGGTGGAGGGGAAGGGCATATCGGGTGTCATCGTGGCCACGATGATTAGATCAATATCCTTACGGTCGATGCCTGCTGCCGAGATAGCCTTTTCGGCGGCTGCTACAGCCATGTCGCTGGTTGTCTCGCCTTCAGCTGCGAAACAGCGTTCGCTGATGCCAGAGCGTGTGCGGATCCACTCGTCTGAAGTGTCTACAATTTTGGCCATGTCATCATTTGTTAGCACGTTGGCAGGCGTGTAGGAACCTGTGCCGGTTATGATGACGGATTGAGTAGGCTGAGACATTTAGGGAAGTTAATTCTACGTGGATGATCGGTCTATAACTGCGCCTTAATCGACGGGCGGTTTAGACTAAGTCATTAGCTTGATTGATATCAGAGCTGATTGAGTCAATCATATCATGCCTCACAATTTGGCGAGCAATGCGTAAAGCATTGGCAATCGCTATGTAATTTGAAGAGCCGTGTGATTTCAAAACATTACCTTTGAGACCGAGAAGCGGGGCGCCAGCGTGCTGGTCGGGGCTGAGTCGTACTTTCATGTCGTGGAAGGCTGACTTGGAGAGTGCTGCACCGATGATCCGCTTGGGATTACGTACGAGTTCTTCTTTCATGGTACTACCGACGAAGCCGAAGACCGCTTCGCTTGATTTCAGAACAACGTTGCCGACAAAGCCATCACAAACGATCACATCGACGTCTCCATCGAAAATCTGGAAGCCTTCAATTGGACCCACATAATTGATCACCTTCTTGTCGATCGCTTGCAGATAAACCCCCGAAGCGTTAATTAGGCTATTACCTTTGCCTTCCTCGGTGCCGATGGTGAGCAGAGAAACACGAGGGTTCTCGATGCCAAGAGCCGCTTTGGCGTAGTTTGAACCAAGCACCGCATTATGCATTAGATTGAGCGAACTAGATTCTGGGTTCGCTCCGACATCGATAAGGACAAAGGGCTTTTTTTTGCTGGGGACAATGATTCCTAGAGCAGGGCGATCGACGCCGTCTAGTGGTCGCATGCGCAGTGTGCCACCAGCCATCAGAGCGCCTGTATTACCGCAGCTGACAACTGCATCGGCTTTGCCAGCTCTGAGTAGCTCGATGGCTTGAGCCATTGATGAATCTTTTTTCTTGCGCAGCGCTTGGATCGGCTTGTCCGTCATGCTGACCACCTCGCTTGCGTGGTGGACTTGGATCTTGGCCGGATCTATGCTGAACTTGCGAACCTTCAAAAGGCGCTCCAATAAGCGCCCCTTGCCCACAAGAGTGAAGTCGCAGTCGAGACCAAGCTCCTCAGTCGCATATAAAAGTCCACGTATAAATTCCGTGGGCCCAAGGTCGCTTCCCATTGCGTCGACCGCGATGGTGCATTTACCGTCGGGTGCGACCATTGTAGTAAGTCAAATTAAAGTAGCAGGAGGCAGGGGCAGATGGCTT
>Ga0209711_10005121_pt1 | contig 10287 bp, 8 predicted proteins | sample ArcticOcean_MG_C_7_FD_187441 | JGI IMG/M metagenome (GOLD analysis project Ga0209711, IMG submission 187441) | Marine microbial communities from western Arctic Ocean - ArcticOcean_MG_CB11_88 (SPAdes) (version 2) | ecosystem: Environmental > Aquatic > Marine > Oceanic | place: Arctic Ocean... | reverse complement strand
CTGAAGACATAAAAAAGTACAATCCAAATGCAAAAATTATTATTATGCTCAGAAATCCTATCGAAAGAGCTTTTTCCCACTATTTAATGGATTATAGGCTTGGTTTAATTAGTGATAGTTTTGAAAATGTATTAGCTAAAAAATCAAAGCATAAAAATGCTCATTTATTCTATCAGCAGTATATAGAAGTAAGTAAATATTCTAAGCAAATTCAAAGATATCTGGATTTTTTTGAAAAGGACAGTATATTATTCATTGACTATGAAGATTTAAAAATAAATGTTTCGAAGACTGTTGATCAGGTGTATAATTTCCTACATATTAGTACTGAATTTGCCGCTGATATAAATACAAAGCACAATACATTCACAATGCCAAAAAATAAAGTAATTAGATTGATATATTCTTTTGTTTTTCTTAGAAAAATACTAACTTTTTTGTTCCCAACATATTTAGTAAAGAATATTAGATTTTTACTTTTTAAGTCAGATAAAAAGCCTGAATTATTGAAGGAAACGAGAAGTCTACTCAAAAGAATATTTAATGATGATATTAAAAACCTGGAAGAGGTTTTAAGTAAAGATTATTCAAAATGGATAAAATAGGCTTAGTCACTATAACTTATAATTCGGCTGATGTTTTACGGTCGTTTTTGAATTGCGTATGGAAACAGACACATTCAAATTTTATTTTATATGTTATTGATAACGCTTCAGCTGATGTTACACTTTCAATGTTAGAAAATGAAAAGGATAACAGGTTACGAGTTGTTGAAAATGCTAAAAATTTCGGAGTTGCTACGGCAAATAATCAAGGAATTAGTCAAGCAATTTTGGATGGCTGTGATCAGGTCTTAATTATTAATAATGATGTGGAATTTGAAAGTGCTTTAATTGAAAAATTAATTAAGATTCAAATTGAAGAAAAATGCAGTTTGGTTACCCCTAAAATGATGTACTATGATAACCCTAATCATATTTGGTATGCTGGAAGTTGGTTTATAAAAAAGAAAGGATACTTGCCATTACATAGAGGAATGAAGGAGCTGGATAAAGGTCAGTATAATAAAACTATTGATGTTGAATACGCTCCAACTTGTTGTCTGCTAGCTAAAAAAGAGGTATTTCAGGACATTGGCTTAATGGATGAAAAATACTTTGTTTATTTTGATGATACTGATTTTTCATATAGAGTATGGAAAGATGGGAGGCATAGAATGCTTTACTATCCTAATGTAGAGTTCTATCATAAAGTTGGGAGTTTAACGAAATCTTTTGAAAAAAGTGAAAAAAAAGTTTATAGAGGAGATTTTTTTTTACAGCAAAACACTAAGAATCATATTTATTTTCTTAAAAAAATTGGAGGTGTCTTTTCTTATGTTTTCATAGTATGGTTATTTTTTAAGAATAATATTAGATTTATTATTAATCCTCAGATTAGAAAAAATATTTCAACTTGGTGGTTGATTAATAAATCTTATTTTCAAGGTTTAATTAAATAATAATGAATAGAAAAGTAGCAATTATAGATCCCTTAGGAGCCCATGGAAGTTCTCATCATTTTTACCTTTTTGGTCAGGCGTTAGGTCTTTTGAAGAATGATGTAGATGTTAGCTTATACACGAATAATGAAACTGCTTCTCCTGAAATTAATGGCTTGAAGTTTTTTACTTTTTATAAAGAGATATTTAAAAGTAAATCCAAAATCATTAGTGGGATTAAGTGGATTATTGGTACAATTTTTTCAGTTTTTCATGCCAGATTTTCAGGAATTTCTATTTTCCATTTTCATATTTTTTATACTAATGTTTTAGTTTTTTTTAATTTACTGGTTGTCAAAATATTATTTGGAAAAGTAGTATTAACTGTACATGATGTAAGTTCGTTTTCCAACTCATCTAATTCATCAATTATTGGGAACTTTATTTATATATTGACGGATAGAATCATAACTCATAATGAATTTAGTAAGTCAGAAATTATAAATGTTAATACTAATCTATCATCCTGTATTTCTATTATTCCACATGGAAACTATACCCCTTTTATTAATATTCAATATGATAAAGAAAAATCTAAAGAACAACTTGTTATTCCGAATAATAGAAGAATATTATTGTTTTTTGGTATGATAAAAAAAGTAAAAGGATTAGAGGTCTTGTTATCTGCTTTAAAGGGTGTTATAAAGCAAAATCCAGATGTTTTGTTAGTGATTGCAGGAAAGCCATGGGAGAATGATTTCTCTGTTTATCAAAAGATTATTGATGAAAATAATTTATCAGAATATATACTTCTACATACTAAGTTTATCCCGCAAGAGGATGTGGAGCATTATTATTGTGCTTCAGATTTAGTTGTTCTTCCTTATAAGAAAATATATCAAAGCGGAGTTCTTATGATGACTTTAAGTTATGAGCGTCCTGCCTTAGTTTCTGATCTACCACCTTTGAAAGAAATAATTTCCAATTATGAAAATGGCTTTCTGTTTAAAACAGAAAATGTTAGCGATTTAACTAATAAGTTAAATATTATATTGAGTAATAAAGGTTTGATGGAGCAAGTAAGAACTAAAGGAACAGAATTAATAAACACGAAATATGATTGGGGTGAAATTGGAAAACAGACAAAACAAGTGTATAAATCAGTTTAAAAATTTGTATTTTAGCCAAAACCAACGAGATGATAAGTAGAATAGAAAAGTGTATGAAAAGTGCTGTTGAAAATTACACTAGCGTTTTTCAGAATGATAATTTGAAAGCTAATATTCAGAAAATTGTTACTGAAAGTGTAACTGCTTTCCAATCGGATAAAAAGATGCTTTTTTGCGGAAATGGCGGTAGTGCTTCTGATGCTCAGCATATTGCCGCTGAGTTAAGTGGTAGGTTTTATGCTGATCGCCCTCCTTTATATGCTGAGGCTTTGCATGTAAATTCTTCCTTTATGACTGCCGTAGCAAATGATTATGGTTATGAAGCCACTTATGCAAGAATGGTTGAGGCAGCAGGTAAGAAAGGAGATGTTCTTGTTGGAATATCAACCTCAGGAAATTCTCCTAATGTGGTGAAGGCAATTCAAAAAGCAAATGAATTAGGAATGATAACAGTTGGTTTTACCGGAAATAATGGTGGTGCAATGAGACATATTTGTGATATTATGATTTCCTCTCCTTCTGATGATACACCAAGAGTACAAGAAGTACATATTTTAATTGGGCATATTATTTGTCAGTTGATTGAACAAGAAATGTTTCCAAATGCATAAGCTAGATACTCTTTTTTTAGATAGAGATGGCGTGATAAATGTAAAGTTAGATGGTCAGTATATTAAAAATACTGACGAATTTGATTTTATTAAAGGATCGGAAATGGCAATATCAAAACTTTCAAAAATATTTAATCGAATTCTTATTGTAACTAATCAACAGGGAATTGCAAAAGGAATAATGTCAGATAAGGACTTATGTGTTTTACACGAATATATGTTGTGTGAATTAAAAAAAAATGGTGGAGTAATAGATAAGATATATTATTGCCCTCATTTATCTTCTGAAAATTGCAATTGTCGTAAACCAAATCCTGGTATGATAGAGCAAGCAATGATTGATTTTCCAGAAATAAAATTATCTCAATCATATTTGATTGGAGATTCTGACACTGATATAATAGCAGGAAATACTATGGGATTGATTACTGTAAAAGTGGATAATGAATATACATTATCCAAATGGTGTAGTACTATGTGTTTGTAAAGATAATTTGTAAATTAAAATGACAATTTATTTTAATAAAAATAACTTTCATTTTACTAAATTAGTATGTGTTATTAAATAATAATATTATTTTTGAGAAAATTATTATAATGTTTACACCATATTTAAATATTTTATATTCTTTCATGTCTGCATTGTTGATTAGCTATATTGCTATTCCTAAGCTTATACATTTCGCAAAAAAATTAAATTTATTAGATACTGCAGGAGACAGATCATCTCATAAAGTTAGCACACCTTTTTTTGGCGGTATTGCTATTTTTACTGGTTTTATTTGCTCATTATTATTTTGGACAGACAATTTTGAGAATATTCAGTTCATTTTAGTGAGTATTTTAATTGTTTTTATAGTTGGTCTTATTGATGATTTACGAGCTATTACAGCTTTCAAAAAGTTAATTGGCCAGATCTTAGCTACTCTAGTTTTAATTTTTCTTGGCGATCTTCAAATTGATAGTATGCATGGAGTTTTAGGGGTGCATGATTTGCCAATTTGGGCAAGTGTATCTTTTACTATTTTTGTAGTAATTGTTATTACAAATGCGTTTAACTTAATAGATGGCATTGATGGTTTAGCCGGTGGGATAGGTTTGATTTCATCTCTTTCATTTGGAGCTATTGCCTTAATAATGGAGCAAAATAATATAGCCTTAATTGCTTTTACTTTATCAGGTGCTTTAGTTGGATTTTTAAAGTTCAATGTTTTTCCTGCCAGAATATTTATGGGAGATACAGGTTCTTTAGTTGTTGGGATGATTTTATCTGTTTTAGCAATTAATTGCATTAAATACGGGCTAGTAAATGATAACTATTCACAGCCTAATATAGGTCCTTTATTAGCAATCTCAATATTAGCAGTTCCACTTTTTGATTCTTTGAGAGTTTTTATTGCTAGAGCATTAAATGGTAATGGAACTTTAACTGCATCAAGAGATCATGTTCATCATGCTTTAATTGATTTAGGTGCTGGACATACATATACTAGTTTAATATTGTATGTAGTTTCAGTAATTGTTATTTTATTTACATATGTTCTTCTAATATTTAATATCAACGTAAATGTCAGTATTGCGATATTAACTTTGTTTAGTTTTTTATTGTGGCTTATTGTCTTCTACATGCTTAAATCTAACTATAAATTAAAATTCAATCCTTTCAAGTGAATAAAAAACTTAAAATTAAAATCGAAAAAAAAATCAAAATAATGCTATTTTTTTCTTTTCTCCTTTCCTTTTCTTTATGTGTTTTAAATGTGAATGCTCAACATTCTAATTTACTGTTAGGTAATAGTTATTCCTCAAATTTTAATCAGCTAATCTATGCTGAAGAGTCAGATTTGCATACTTCTTTTAAGTACATTATAAAATCAGATTTGAATTTTGATGTTGATTCTATACTTGAATCTCAGATTCAGTCAGATTATTCTAATTGGTATTTAAGAAAAATGTTTTCCGAACATTTTTTCCTTTTAAAAGGGGAAGACTATAGAGTAGTTGCCTCTCCAATTATAAATTTGACATCTGGAAAAGAATTTGTTCAGGAAAAAAACACATTTACAAATACTAGGGGTTTTATTATTGAAGGTGATTTAGGTAAGAAAATATCTTTTTTCAGTTCTTTTGCTGAAAATCAATCTATATTTCCTGATTATTTAGATGCTCAAATTCGTAAGAATAGGGTAGTTCCTGGCCAAGGATATGCAAGGCATTTTAAGGAAACAGGTTTTGATTACGCAATGTCATCAGGTTATGTGTCCTACAGGCTTAATAAGATGTTTGTAGTACAGTTTGGTCATGGAAAGCATTTTATAGGAGACGGGTATCGCTCCCTACTGCTTTCGGATAATACATTCAATTACCCTTACTTGCGCATTCAAACTACTTTCTGGAAAGTACAATACACTAATCTATATGCTGAGTTTCAGGATATTAATTATTTTTCTGATAATGGCTTAGATAATTATGATCAGATGGGTTATGCTAAAAAATATATGTCTGCTCATTACTTAAGTATTAATGCAACTAAAAAATTAAATATTTCATTATTTGAATCAGTAATTTGGAGAATGAATCATGCTCCTGGGGTTAATGGTTTTGATGTGAATTATTTGAATCCAATAGTAATGCTTAGGCCTACTGAGTTTTCAGTTGGTTCTCCTGATAATGTTTTGGTAGGTGTAAATCTAAAATACAAGTTACCTTTTTCATCGTATTTGTATGGTCAGTTATTACTAGATGAGTTCACTTTAGAGCAGATAAAATCTAATAATGGTTATTGGGCGAATAAATTTGCTTATCAATTAGGCTATAAAATATTTAATGCATTTAGTATAGATAATTTAACTCTGCAAACTGAGTATAATCTTGCTAGGCCATATACGTATTCGCATTTTAATACTCAGCAGAATTATGCGCATTATAACCAGCCATTAGCTCATCCATTAGGGGCTAACTTCTCTGAATTCTTATTTCTTATCAATTACAAATGGAAAAAGTTTGTAGTTGATGGAAAAATAATTTCTTCAAAATATGGTGGAGATATAAAAGGAGATCCTTTTTCTTATGGGAGTAATGTTTATCTTAATTATAATGATCGACCTGCTGACTTTGGAATTGATATGTATCAAGGTAATTTAACAACTGTTAATATTAAAATTTTCAATATTTCTTATATTGTTAATCCAAAAACTAATCTCAAAATAAATCTAGGTGTTACTTTACGGGATTTTAAAAATGAGGATGAAGAATTACAAACTCAATTTATTAATTTTGGAATTAAGAGCGATTTATTTAATCACTATTACGACATTTAATGGCCCTGATTTTAGGAATAGAAACAGCTACTAAAAATTGCTCAGTTGCACTTTTTAAAGATGGAATAGTTATAGCTGAAAAGGAGTATATTTCTGATGGATATTCCCATGCTGAGCAACTTACCTTACTCATTCAACAGGTTATTGATTCAGCTAAGATTAACTTAAAAAAAATTGATGCAGTTGCATTAAGTATGGGTCCTGGTTCTTATACGGGATTGCGAATTGGTACTTCAACAGCTAAAGGATTATGTTATGCTTTAGATATTCCATTAATCGCTATTTCTACTTTAAAAGCTATGGCTTTTGCTATGGCTAAAAATGAGAAGTCAGCTATTTATTGCCCTATGATTGATGCAAGGAGAATGGAGGTTTTTTCCGCTTTATATGATGTAAATAATAAACAACTTAGAGGCGTACAAGCAGATGTTGTAGATGAAAATACTTATGTAGAATTCTTATCAAATGAAATAATATTCTTTGGAGATGGCTCTTTAAAATGTCAGGAAATCATCAATCATAAAAACGCTAAATTTATTTTAGGAATTAATCCTTCAGCAAAGAATTTAGGAATTTTAGCTAAAGCTAAATTTGAAAATAAGGACTTTGAAGATGTTGCTTATTTTGAGCCTTACTATTTAAAAGATTTTGTTGCTGGAAAGAAAAAAGCTTAATCTCTTTTAGTTCTTTTTGCAGCAGCATTAAATCTTCCTTTAAAAGAGCTTGAACTACCTCCACTACTTCTTCCGCCACCTGTTGACTCTCTCCTTGATGAAGAACCTCCAGAAGATCTACCACCTTGCCTGTCTCTTCCTCCCCCTGAGTTACTTCTTTTTTCACCACCAGAGTATGAGCGCCCACTACCCCCTCTATTTCCTCCTCCTCTAGAGGATTTTTCTCCTGGAGCTTGAGATACTTCAACATTTACTCTATTTCCATTCCAAACTGCATCAGAAAGACCGCTTAATACATCCGTTTCAAAATCATTTGGTGCCTCAAAAAATGAGAATTTTCTCATGATATCAATCTTTCCTACTGGAATATTTCTATTTCTTGTGTATTCATTTATCAAACCAATTAGGTTGTGAGCTTGTAAATCTTTTTCTGCTCCTAAATTTATAAAAAATCTTGTGTATCCTGCTTCAGCATGTCCGGTTCTCTCTGCTCCACCTCTTTCATTTCTACCTCCACCTCTTTCATTTCTACCTCCACTTCTTTCGTTTCTACCTCCACTTCTTTCATTTCTATCTCTATTATTACTTCCGGAAACATTTAAGTCAGGAGCATTTTTGTAGAAAGATAAGAAGCGATTAAATTCAGCAGAAACAAAATGCTTAATAAGTGCCTCTTTATCTAAATGTGCTAATTTTTCTTCAATAGAAGGTAAGTATTTGTCAATTTGATGATTTACTTCAGTAGAAACTACTTTGTCAATTAACTTCATTAACTGGATTTGACAGATTTCATCTCCATTAGGAACTTTCATAAGCGTTAAGTCACGCTTAATCATTCTTTCAATTGATTTTAGTTTTCTTCCTTCACGACTATGTGCAATAATAATTGATGTTCCTTTGTTTCCAGCTCTACCTGTCCTACCTGATCTATGAACATATATTTCATCATCATCAGGAAGATTATAGTTGATAACATGTGATAATTCATTAATATCAATTCCTCTTGCAGCAACATCTGTTGCTACTAATAGTTGTAGTTTTCTTTTTCTGAAACGTCCCATTACATGGTCTCTTTGGGCTTGAGATAATTCACCATGTATAGCATCTGCACTATAACCATCTTGCATTAGTTTATCAGCTACTTCAGCAGTTTCTCTTCTTGTCCGGCAAAATACAATCCCATAGATATCAGGATTTACATCACAGATTCTTCTTAAAGCTTTGTATCTGTCGCGAGCATTTACCATATAATAATGATGCTCTATATTTGCAGCACCTTCATTTCTGCTTGCAACCTCAATTGTCTTAGGATTCTGCATATAGTTTTTACTAATTCGCATTACTTCTTTTGGCATTGTTGCTGAAAAAAGTAAAGTTTGTTTTTCTGAAGGCGTTTCCGCTAAGATAGTATCCAAGTCATCTTTGAATCCCATATTTAACATTTCGTCTGCTTCATCTAAAACTACAAATTCAATATCTTGTAATTTTAATGACTTTCTATTTATTAAATCTATAACCCTTCCTGGAGTACCAACAACAATTTGAGTGCCAGATTTTAATGATTTTATTTGTGGCATTATACTCGCTCCACCATATACAGCGGTAATTTTTAATCCTTTTGTGTATTTTGCATATGTATCCATGTCTTTTGCAATCTGAAGGCAAAGCTCTCTTGTAGGACACAAAATTATAGCTTGAGGTAATTTTCTCTCAATATCAATTTTATTCAATACAGGTAATCCAAATGCAGCAGTTTTTCCAGTACCAGTTTGAGCTAATGCAATTAGATCATTTTTATTTTCCAACAAATAAGGAATTGATTCCTGTTGGATTGGTGTTGGATTCTCAAAACCTAAATCTGTTATTGCTTTTTGGATGTTTTTATTTAGCCCTAATTCAGAAAATGTCATATTATAAATTTTTTGCAAAAATACTCTATTATTTTCCTTAACTACTATAATGATGAACTTATCCTTTTTTATTAACACATAGTAGTTTTTAAAAATTCATTATCTATTTTTGCGAACTAAAATTTAAAGAATGAGTATAGATAAGTTTGCAGACAGACATATTGGGCCTAGAGGGAATGATGTTAAGGAAATGCTATATCTAGTAAAAGCATCCTCTATTAAACAATTAATTAACGAAACAATTCCTGCGAAAATTCATTTAGGAAGAGAGATGAATTTGCCTGATGCATTATCAGAAAGTCGTTTTATTGAGCATATGAAAGGAGTAGCTCAAAAGAATAAAAATTACCGTTCATATATTGGAATGGGCTATTTTAATACAATTCTTCCTGGTGTTATTCAAAGAAACATTTTAGAAAATCCGGGTTGGTACACAGCTTATAGTCCTTATCAGGCTGAAATTGCACAAGGCAGAATGGAGGCATTATTGAATTATCAAACTATGGTAAGTGAGCTTACGGGAATGGAAATTGCTAATGCTTCATTACTTGATGAAGGAACTGCTGCTGCTGAAGCTATGATCCTATTGTATAACAATAGAAGTAGAAAGCAGAAGTCAGAAAAAATAACTAACTTCTTTGTTTCAGAATTATGTTTTCCGCAAACTATTGAAATTTTAAAAACTCGTGCCATCCCTCTAGGTGTTAATCTTATAATAGACAATCATGATGAGGTAGAAATTGATGATCAGTTTTTTGGTGCTATTTTACAATATCCCGCGAAATATGGAGAGGTAATTGATTATACTGATTTTGTTAGTCAACTAAAAGCAATAGAATCAGGTGTAGTTGTAGCGGCTGATTTATTGAGTTTAAGTTTACTTACTCCACCTGCAGAATGGGGAGCTGATATTGTAGTAGGAACTACCCAGAGATTTGGAATCCCTATGGGATATGGTGGCCCTCATGCTGCCTATTTTGCTACTTTCGAAAAATATAAAAGAAGTATTCCAGGTAGAATTATCGGTGTCAGTCAGGATATGGATGGAAATAGAGCTCTCAGAATGGCTTTGCAAACAAGGGAGCAGCATATTAAAAGAGAAAAAGCAACATCAAATATCTGC
>Ga0209711_10005120_pt1 | contig 10287 bp, 7 predicted proteins | sample ArcticOcean_MG_C_7_FD_187441 | JGI IMG/M metagenome (GOLD analysis project Ga0209711, IMG submission 187441) | Marine microbial communities from western Arctic Ocean - ArcticOcean_MG_CB11_88 (SPAdes) (version 2) | ecosystem: Environmental > Aquatic > Marine > Oceanic | place: Arctic Ocean... | reverse complement strand
AACGATTAGGGCGTGATCCAGACCTTCATTAAATCCTTATAAATAGTTCCATGCAAGATTTCATGGGAAAAGATGGTTTCAGTTGGTTCGTTGGTGTTGTTGAAGACAGGAACGATCCTGCTAAAGTTGGTCGAGTTCGAGTCCGTGTTCTAGGCCGCCACAGCGAAAGTTTGACAGAGGTTAAGACTACCGATTTGCCATGGGCGCATGTGATGCACCCGGTGACTGATCCCTCTATGCAGGGATTGGGTCACACACCTTCGTTTCTAACAGAGGGTTCATGGGTTGTCGGGTTCTTTAGAGACACTGAGGCACAGCAACCTGTTATCATGGGTTCATTGCCGGGTATTCCTAGTGATGTAGCTGATCCAACCAAAGGATTTAGTGATCCTCGTGGAATTGATGTTCCCCAAAAACCATATGCGTCTAAAAAGGGTCCAACCTATGGCCCATATCCTGACGAAAGAGATAGTGGCCATGACGTTGGTGAGTCAGATACCAACCGTCTTGCTCGTGGAGTTGCATCTGAATCACACAAATCTATGATTGACCGTAGAGCTAATAGATTAAGTGGTGATTTTGATATTCCTACCGCAACCAAACCTTATCTTCCAACTGTATCTCAGCAAGCAGTACAAGAGACACGAGGTTCTTGGGAAGAACCTAATCCCAAAGGCATTGTTGCAGATGCAAATCCCTATATTTCTTCTGCGTATCCTTACAATCATGTATTTGAATCTGAGTCTGGTCATATCACTGAGGTGGATGACAGCCCTGGTGCTGAACGAATGTTTCGTCAGCACAAAACAGGAACCTTTGAGGAGATACACCCTGACGGTTCTGTTGTCACCAAGATCGTTAGAGATGACTACGAGATTGTGATTGGTAATCAGAATATTGTTATTAAGGGCTTGAATCCTGATGGTACGAAAAGCGATGTTGTACAGAATATAACGGTTGAGGGTTCAGTAAGAGAGCTCATCAAGGGTGACTACATACAGGAGATAGAAGGAGACTTCTATCAGAAGATTCACAAGAACCATCGTGTCAAGGTTGGTGCTTCTGACCCCGGCGGTAATCGTGAGGAAGAGATTATCGGCAACTATGGATATAATATCAACAAGGATGTTATAGGTCGTATCGGTGGTGACACGACTATCGATTATGAGCAGTCGGTAACGCAAATCGTTGTTGGATCATATATCGTATCTGCTCGAGGCAAGGTGATACCTGGCTCAAATGGATTAGGCACTGGTATTTTTCTTACAACTAACTCTGATTTTACTGTAAGTGCAGTTGGTAACATATCACAATCAACTATCTCTGGTATTGTCTCTATTAAATCTGGTAGCACACTGAACATGAAGTCTGCTGCAGCGATGACAATCAATCCAGAAACAACACTGAGTCAAATCGTTGGTACTTCATGGACAAGTACTACAGGAACAACATGGGCGCATACCTCTACAGGTAATGCTGAGATTAACGCAGCAAGGATTGACTTGAACTAATGACAGAAGTAACAAGAGTAGGAACAGATAGTCATGTGGGTCATGCAAGTCCCACACCAAACCCATTTCACCAGACTGCATATGTAGAAGGTTCAGCAAATGTTTTTACTAACGGTGCAAAGACTGTTCGAATTGGTGACAAAACTAGTTGTGGTGATCCAGCAGTTGCTGGTAGTTCTACTGTATTTGTAAATGGGATTGAGGTACATAGAAAGGGTGATGCAACAGGTGGTCATGGTAGTTGGGTGCCTAATGCATCTAGCTCTGGATCATCTAATGTGTTTGCGGGAGGTTAGTCATGGTAGATTTTACAAACGGTAATTTATCTGGTGCAAGTCCAGAGTTGAATAGTGTTCTGTTAAAGTTAGAGGATGCAAAGTCTACAATAACTGATGCGATTGATGATGCAGCTGGTGCAGCGGCATCTGCATTTGGTGCTGCACAAAATGAGCTCAATGGATTGCTTGATAAATTACAAACTACTGTAATACCAGAATTACCTAAACTAAACTTACAAGCAGAGATAAAGAGTCTTACCTCTCAGATTCCCGGTACTGCATCTTATATTTCTGCTCTTGCAAAGATACAATCAGAGTTTGGGAGTGATATAAGTGCAAAGGGTCTTGAACTGGAAAGCCTTATTGCCAGTTCGGTTAGTGCAATATCAGGGGGTGGTAATCTTAGTGCGATTGTTCCTAATTTTGAAAAGGAATCGGGGAGTATAGTCCCGGCAATTGAAATTCCTCCAGCAGTTTTACAGGCAGCAGAGGCAGCAGTATCAGAGTCATTATCTACGGTGACACAAAATGCATCTGTTGAAGCAAATCTCAAAGACATTGGTGAGAAGACCGCAAAGTATCTAGTTACAAATACATTACCAACTGAAGACAGTGGTGGCTTTAAAGTTGTTCCTAACAATTTAGTTGAAACAATATCGAGCAAGATTAATATGGTGAGTGTGTAATGGCTACACTACAGATAACCAAAAAAACAATAGATGAACTTAATGCATCATCTCAACAATTGCAAAAAGTTGTAAAGCAAGGATCAGAAAGTAATATTACTCCAGCTGGTGTAGGATTTAGTTACAAGAAAGAAAGTATTTCTAAAATTTTCTTGTCTAAAGAATTAGCTGCTTTGCAAAATCATATGAAAAATAAGACAGTAGTTGTTGCAAGTGACATTAGTATTAATGGTACAACCGTTACTTTGGATAAAGATGCACTTAATAAAATTACAAAAAGTATTCCTGTTCGTGCTACAAATATTACAGCGCATTTTAATAAGAGGGATGACTTAGTAGTTAAGTATGACTACCTTTCTAATTATGATGCTGATATAGCAACCTAAATACAAACATATAAAGGATATATGTTATGAGTAGGAAAGAATCAAGAACACGAGTGTATAAATAATAGTAAAAAGGAATACACATGGGCTTTAAGGATGCATATTACGATGGTACGCACCAAGGCGGTGACCGTGCTGCCCAGATTTATTCTGACATAGATTTATTCTTTGGCCCTAAAACTGGTTCAAAAGATATCAACAAAGTTAATGATATAGCAGCAGTAAAAAGGTCTGTAAGAAACCTGATACTAACTAATCCATACGAGAAACCCTTTCATCCAGAAATTGGTTCTGGTGTAAGAGATGTTCTGTTTGAACTTATGACACCGATTACGGCATATGTTCTGACGATGAAAATTGAAGAGGTGATTCAAAATTTCGAACCCAGAGCTCGTCTTGTTGGAGTGAGAGCCCAACCCAACCTTGATAACAACGCATATGAAGTTACTATTGAGTTTTATGTTGTTAATGCACCAACAGAACTTGTCAATATGGAAGTTCTATTAGAGAGAGTACGATAATGGCAACAACAAAAAGACTTACCGTAACAGAGCTTGACTTTGATGATGTAAAAAGTAACCTAAAGACTTTTATGCGAAATCAGAATGAGTTTAAGGATTATGACTTTGAAGGTTCTGGTCTTAGTGCGCTTCTGGATGTGCTTGCATATAATACTCACTATCTTGCTTTCAATGCAAACATGCTTGCAAACGAGATGTTTCTAGACTCCTCTCAACTGAGGTCAAGTGTTGTTTCTCATGCTAAGACATTGGGTTACACCACTCGTTCTGCAAGGGCAGCCCAGGCAGTTATTAATGTTTATTTAAATACAACAGATACAAGTGCAACAATGACTGCTGGTACGGTGTTCACTGCCAGCATTGGTGATACATCTTACCAATTTGTAACTATACAGGACACAATTTCTACAAATATTGGCTCTGTAATCCCATTTAATAATTTAAGTGTATACGAAGGAAGTTTTGTTTCAACTAGGTACACAACTGATACCCAGAATGTTGAGCAGAGATTCCTTATCAACGATGCTCGTGCTGATACGACAACTCTTACAGTTAAGGTTCAAAATTCTTCAACAGATAGTATCACCGCTACATATACTTTAGCAACAGACATTGCTGCACTGACCTCTACTTCAAATGTATACTTTCTGCAAGAAGTAGAGGATGGAAAATTTGAAATATACTTTGGTGATGATATTTTAGGTAATGCTGTAGTAGACGGAAATATTATTATACTAAACTATGTCGTTACAAACAAAGGTGTTGCTAACAGTGCTTCTACCTTTACTAATTCTGCTGCAATTGCTGGTATTAGCAGTGTCAATGTATCTACGGTTTCTGCATCTGCTGGTGGTTCTGAACCAGAAACAATTCAGTCTATTAAGTATAACGCTCCTCTAGACTATGCGTCACAGGGTCGATGCGTTACAGCAGAGGATTACAAAACTTATGTCAAACAACTCTTTCCTAACACTCAGGCTGTTTCTGTTTGGGGTGGCGAGAATGGTTCGTATAATTCTTCTACTGGTGTATCAGATATTGCAGAGTATGGTAAAGTTTTTATCAGTGTCAAATCAACAACTGGTCTAAATCTAAATGAAGTTCAAAAGGCTCAACTTGTTACGGACTTAGCTTCATATACTGTTGCATCTATAACTCCTGTGGTTGTAGACCCAGAGACACTAAACCTAATACTCAATGTTAATTTCAAATATGACTCTAGCGCTACAACGAGGGCTAATGAATCGCTTGTGAGTCTTGTGAATTCTACTGTCACAAATTACAACACTAACTATCTAAAGGTATTCAACTCTGTGTTTAGACATTCTCAATTTACTGGGTTGGTTGATGCCACTGATTCTGCGATATTGAGCAACATCACTACCGTATCCTTATCTTCCTCATATACTCCAAATACATTAGGGTCATATTCCTTCACAGTTAATTTGGGTAATCCGTTATACAATCCACACTCAGGACACAATGCTGCTAGTGGCGGGGTGATTGCATCCACGGGTTTCTATGTAAGTGGTAATATAAATGAAATGTTCTTTGATGATGATGGTGTTGGTAACCTTCGTATCTACTATTTGGTTTCTGGTGTTAGAACTTATTATCTTGAACTAGCAGGCACGGTGGATTATTTAACAGGATTGATATCAACCTATCCAGTTTATATCACTGAGGTGTCTAATGTTGATGGTAGTGCTTCAACGGCAATAAGATTAACTGGAACACCAAACTCTACTGATATTGTGGGTAAGAGAAATCAAATCCTTGAAATAGATATTCTCAATACTACCGTTACAGGGAACCAAGATACTATTGCGGTTTCTAGTTCTGGTGGGGGTTCTGCAACTTATAATACATCATCATCGTATGTTGCTCCGTCGAGTTATTAATCATGGCACCTTTTGACATGTCTTGGAACCCAGAGTTAAAAAATAAACTCAGCACTCAGATTGATGGGCAACTACCTGACTTTATTGCTGATGACCACCCAAAGTTTTCTCAGTTTCTAAAATCATATTATCAGTATCTTGAAGCTGGTGAGCTTCAACTAACAGTCAATATTGATAACATTCTTTTAGAAATCAATACTGCGACCAATCTACTAAATGAAGATGGCACTCTGATTGTTACAGAAGCTGGTTCTGGTTCCACAGGTAAGTTTATCGCAGGGGAGACAATCACCGGCGGCACATCATATGCAACTGCAACAGTTCTTGTCGAAGACCTTGGGCATACAACACCAAGATTATTTATCTCCTCGCAACAGTTGTTCGATACGGGTGAAACTGTAACAGGTGGAACCTCTGGTGCTACTGGTGTGGTTACGAGATATCGGGCAAATCCTGTTCAGAATATTCAGCAACTTCTAGCATATGCTGACATTGACAATACTATCTACGACTTCATTGAAGAGTTTCGGAAATCCTTTATGGAGGGGATTCCTCGTAACCTTGCAGATGGAATTAATAAGAGAAATCTAGAAAAACATATTCGTGAGCTATATCGAAGGAAGGGAACTAAAGAGGCCGCTAAACTCTTTATGAAAATCCTTCTAGATGAAAACGCAGAAGTCTTTTACCCAAATCAATATATGATGAGAGCCTCTGGTGCTGATTGGGATAAAGCTACGGTAATTCGGTGTGCAATTGTTGGTTCTGCTATTGCTGATGAACTTATCGGACAATCAATTACAGGTGAGTTAAGTTTTGCAACTGCGCTTGTTGAGAGTTCAACAACCTTTTCATCAACTGGCGGTGTATCATATGTTGAGTTTGAACTTTCAAATATAGTAGGAACCTTCCAGGCTGATGAAATAGTCTATGGTATATCCTCTGTGGAAGATGTTCGATATAACTTTATTATTAGACAAATAAACTCTGATGTATCAATTTCAAATGATGGAACACTGTATAGTGTAGGTGACTCTATTGACCTTGATACTTCTTTACTTATTGGTAGCGGTGATATCACAGCTAAAGTTGCAGAGGTTCAGAGGGGTTCAGTTTCTGGTGTCTTAGTTGATGATGCTGGCACTAACTACGAACTAGGTGACCTTGTAGTATTTATTGACAACAACTCAGAAGTTGGATTGGTTCAACCGGCGCAAGCTGAGGTTACGGTTATTCATGGTAACCTTATTGATGAAACTGATTCTGATATTATTCTACAAGAAGTTGGAACAACAACTTTTGTTGACCTATTTAATTTTGCTCTTGAAGAAGGTACGTTTGCATCAGAGGAACCCTATGCAGTTTACGGTACTGACATATTATATGCCAGCACTATTGGTTACTACTATCCAATTTATCTGACACGATACGCGGCAGAAGATTCTACCATCGTGAGGGCATCTGCTTCTGTCAATGGTGCTACAATTGCTTCAACAACAATTACATTAGACGGTAACAGCGGCACTGTTGCGGTTGGTATGATAATCAAGGGTAATAGTATTGGTGTGAATGCCTCAGTGAGGGTTACTGCTGTTGCAAGTCAAACATCAATCACAATATCCACCGCGCAGACACTTTTAGATAATGAAGTGCTGGTATTTGCAGCTGCACCAACAGCAATCAGAGAGTATATCTTTAAAGAATATCCCGGTATAATTTTCTTTTCCCCCGTTGCAACAACGGCCTCAGCTCAGTCAACATATAGTGCAACAACGTATAATCTTTATGGAGGCAACTTCAATCATCGTTCAGACCAACTCTATGGTGAGTCTGGTAATGCTGCTTCATATACAGACTCCATCAATACTGAGGCAGTGCTCGGTGATAGATTGGAGATGGAGAGCGCACTAAACACAATATCTTTAGACAGATACCATTATGATGACGAAGGATTTATTTTAGAGTCTGGTGATGGTGATATTACAAAGATATTTGTAACTGATGTTGGTGAAGGATATTCAAAACTACCTACTTCTACTATTAGAAGTCAATATGGTGCTAGTGCAAAGGTTCTTGCAACTACTACAGATATTGGCCAAATAGAATCTATTAATGTTACTAACTCTGGTTTTAATTATAGTGAGGCGCCAAGTTTAGAGCTCCGAGCAAACTTTGTTATTAAAGACATAACAGGCACCTTTTTTGTGGGAGATGCGTTAACATCACACACAGGAACAGTTCGGTCATACGATGATACAACTCAGGTTCTAAAAGTTTCTCTAGAAGACATTATTTACAGTCAAAGTGAATCGTTTGGAACAACTTCTAATGAGGGTATGCTTCTTGAAGACTCCCTCACAACCAACGCTTATATTGATGACAATCTTATCATGAATGCTAATCTTGTCTATGGTGAGAATCTGGTTGATGCGAATGGAGACAGACTTTTACTAGATGCCATTTCGGCAACAACTGATTTCTTACTCTTGGAGGATAATCAGGGTGAGCTCATTATGGAGCATCCAGAGGTTGAAGAACTGGCGCAGACTATTCTTGAAGATGGTAGCGGTTCACTTAGGTCAGAACCAGATACCTATGGCCACGATGATGATAATATTATGGGTGAGTTCATCAGTCAAGAATCTGGATTTAGAACCGATGATGCAGTTTATGTCTATGACCTTAGACAAGTAAAATTTGTATTAGAAAGTTTACCATCTACTGAATTAAGATTAACAGCCTCAGCCGAAGACTTTATCGTACTTAATGCTGACCTAGAATACGAAGATGATGTGGTCCTTAATGGCACTGATGCTACTTCTACTAATGCGGGTGATAAACTTGTCTTCAATGCTACGGATGCATCTGGAACAAGTGACCCCAGCAACTTGATTGTTCTAGAGGCTGGATTAACTAATGATGCCAATCAAAAACTTCTGTTTGAAACTGACGATCCTTTCACTAACTTGGTATTGAACGGCGTAGATTCTACAGGTCTTCATGGAACAGAAAAAGTATTGTTTGAGGATGCTGGTATAGATTTCTCTGCCGGAACAACATCAATAACAACTGCTGCGGCTTCTGGAACAATCGTTCATGCTGATGTCGGAAAGGCTTCTTTCACTTTAGGAACAACTACTGTGAAAGATGGAGTGTATGGTAGCGTTGAAAGTCTTATCAGTGAAGAACTAGTTAGAATTCAAGACTCTTATTATTATCAACAGTTCTCCTATGAGATTCAGACAAGCTCTGGTAGTAATGCTTATATAAATGAGTTGAAGAAAGCAATTCACCCAGCTGGATTTAATGTATTTTCTAAGGTTATACAAACATCATTTGTTTCTATGTCGGTAGAAACGACTGGTGCAAGTCTTGGTACGAATGACTATTCCGCTAATACCTACAGCGCACTTCTTGCTTCTACGTTTACAACTCTATTCAGTGAGAATATGCAGCGCCGTCTTGGTGTTATGGATGAGGAAGATTATGAAATCTTGTTGGAAACCTCAGAGACATCAACTATCAGCGATCTAATCGTATTAAACCAAACTGATAGCACCGGCACTGATGCTGATTACAATATAGAATTTGAAACACCACTATTTGCATTTACAGACTTTGATGCTTTTGAAATAACACATGGTACAGGTCAAGGAGAATTCGGTTCTCTATTACTTGATAGCACAAATGGGTCATCTGATGATGGTGATAAGATTATACCTGAGAGTGCAGAAGCAGTTTCAAATAATCTGATACTTGATAGCGATGACGATAGCAATCACTTGTTTAGGGTTGGTGGCGATCTATTATTAGAAACTGAAACAGGTGGTACTGCATTTGAACTTGAAAGTGTTATCTGTGACGGAGTTTTGGTTCTTGCAAATGAAAGACCTAATACTAATGACAATTTGTTGGATGAAGATAACGAAAGTAAATTTGTTGGTAGTACAACAGTAGATAACACTTCTGAGGTTTTCCTACGGTCAAGTATTACAACTCATCTCAATGCTTCTATCAACAAAACACATAATACTTCTAATGGTCTGGTCTTCCTTGCAACTTCATCTTATGAAGGTATCAGTGGTGATGGTATTCAATTAGAGAACGGTACAGCTGAATTGGGTAGTCGTTTATTGATTACTGGTACTGTTGATCTTTCATCAGAAGGAAATCCACAGGCAGATAATGGCGATCACTTCTTGTTGGAAGATTCTTCAGATGTTAATGTTGGACAGAGTGTTACTATAAACAGTTTTACATCTATTGCAAATGATAACCTTGTTGATGAGACTGATGGTGACAATCTAATCCTTGAAAATCCAGTCGGGTTCCAAGGCGGTGGTGCAATATTGGGCGAGAGCTTTAATCCAGAATCATATTCTATTGGAGATATTATTCGTAATTCTCTTGTTAATATTTCCGATGAGAATTCACTTGATACAATTATTCTAGAGGGGCAAGACATTGGGACATTCAAACAAGAGGATGGTACAACTGTTACAGGAACATTTGGTGATGATATCCTCTTGGAAGATTACACTGGGTTTGGTGTTAGTGGAAAACTATCTCTAGAGAAAACATTTATTGAACTAGAAGAGTCATTAAACACAGGTGAATTACCATTTGGTGTATATGATGCTACTACACTAGCATCATATAGTATTCCGTCAGATATCTTCATTAGGTCAAATGGTATGTTGACAGATGAAGATGATGGTGATTTCATAGTTTATGATACTGCTGTTGATGAGAATGACCAAATTATTCTAGAAGACGGAACTGACCTTGACCGATATATTAATAATATAAACAGTGGTATTCTTATCGCATCAGGATTTAGTGGTGCAACGACATTTGATAGCCCAATAACTTGGGACACACTAAAGGTATAAATACAATAAAGGAAGACTGAATAATGGCATATCAAGCATTAGGACTAGGAACAACCGAAGGAGATGGAACAGGTGATTCCATTCGTGATGGTGGTGATAAAATTAATGATAA
>Ga0209711_10005119_pt1 | contig 10288 bp, 12 predicted proteins | sample ArcticOcean_MG_C_7_FD_187441 | JGI IMG/M metagenome (GOLD analysis project Ga0209711, IMG submission 187441) | Marine microbial communities from western Arctic Ocean - ArcticOcean_MG_CB11_88 (SPAdes) (version 2) | ecosystem: Environmental > Aquatic > Marine > Oceanic | place: Arctic Ocean... | reverse complement strand
CTAAAAAAGCAAGGAGTAGAGATGGATATAAATTTTTTTAAAAAAACAAGAGTTCTAGATGGTGGAATGGGTCAAGAATTATTAGCAAGAGGTGTTGAAGCAAATGGTACTCTCTGGAGTGCTAATGCATTATTGCATAAAAAATATCATCAGCTTTTGCTTGATACACACTTAGATTTTATAAATTCTGGTGCTGAAATTATTGTAACAACAACATTTACTACAAGAAGGATGAGATTAAGAGATAATGGTATTGAGGATAAATTTGAATACTTAAATACTAAAGCTGGTGAAATAGCTAAAAAGGCAAAAGATTTAAATCCACATATTTTAGTTGCTGGAGGATTACCTCCTCAATATTTAACCTATGAAGCAGACACAAGATCTAATGATGAAATTAAAGAAAATTTCTATGATCAAGCAAAATTACTTGATCCTTTTATAGATTTTTTTTATTTTGATGTATTAAGTAGCGTAAGAGAGTTTAAATTAGCTATCGAGGCCATAAAAAGTTTCAACAAACCTTATCTAATTGGTGCTCATGTATCGGAGGGAGTAAAGTTACCAAGTGGTGAAAATATTTCTGAGATTATCACAACAATAAATCACAAAAATTTACTTGGAATAATACTTTCTTGTGTATCACCAGAAAATTATGAAAAAAATCTTAATGAAATAAAAAGTTTAGATGTTCCATTTGGCTTTAAACTCAATGGGTTTATCACAACAAAACCTACAGCAGGTTACACAAATACTTTTAATAAAAGTAAAACAGGAAACCCAAATGAATTTCTGGGTCACAGAGAAGATCTAGTGCCAGAAAAGATGGCTTTATTTGTAAAAAAATTTAAAGAAGCTGGGGCCACTATTTTAGGTGGTTGCTGTGAAACCAGACCAGCACACATTAAGGAGATGGCTAAACTTAAGTAATTTTTTTATTTCCTGCTTTTTTTACAAAATAGAGACCCACTAAAACTGCTAACAATGAAGTTAAAACTTTATCAGTAATTAATTCATCTAAAAATATATAACTTAAAATAATTCCAAAAATAGGTATTAAATAAGAAACTTGAGACTGAAATATTAGTCCATTATTCTTTAAAATTCTAAATCTAAGAAGCCATGCTAAACCTGTTGATACCAAACCAAGATAAACTACAGAAATACTTGACTCTATTGAGGGCGTAGTTTCCCAAGGTTTTTCTATAAAAGAAACTAATGGTATCAAAATTATTATAGCCCAGATTAATATTGATCCTGTTACATTTTCATTTTTTTTATCACTGATTTTAAGAGTTAAAACTCCACCTATGACATAACAGGTTGAGCCAAGTAAAATCATTAATGCAGAAAAAAAATTGTTATCATTAATTAAAAAATTATCTGAAAATAGATAAACAATTCCTGAAAAACCAATTAATATTCCAAATGTTTTAATAAAGTTAAATTTTTCATTTTTAGTAAAAAAATGTCCTAATACAGTTGAGCTTAATGGTGTAGTTGACATCAGTATTGCTGCTAAATTACTTTGAACTGATTTTACACCGTAGGCAATTAAAAAAAATGGCAGTACCAAATTTACAAATCCAATTATAGCAAACCAATACCAATCTTTAGAAAATGCTTCTATTTTAATTTTTTTGTAAAAACATAATAACAATACTGGAATAGATCCAAAAAAAACTCTCAAGAATGCAATCGTGATAGGCCCAAAAGACTCTGTTGCAATTTTAATATTGAAAAAAGCTGACGCCCATATTAAAGCTAAAACTACTAATAAGGTATAATCGATTAGTTTAGGTTGTCTCATTCAATTATATCTTTGATTTTTCCATTAGTAATTTTTTGAATATTAATAAAGTTTATTTTAAATACACAGTTTGGATGTCCTGCTGCAGCAAATAGTTCATTAAACCTTTCTAAGGAATTGTCTATTATAATCTCAATCTTGTTTAAATGACCAATGGGTGAAACACCACCAATTGTGTACCCAGTTTGGGTTTTAACTTCTTCTGGTGACGCCATTGAAATATCTTTTTTATCTTTAAATTTTTTAAGTTTATTTAATGAACACCTCTTATCTCCTGCTACTAAACATAAGATAAAATCATCCCCAGCCCTAAAAAGTAAGCTTTTGACAATCGCGCCTACATTACAATCTAAAGCTTTAGCAGCGTCTTGTGCTGTTCTTGCTGAATCTTCTAAAGTAATTACCTCTAAAGATTGGTCAAAACTCTTAAGAAATTTTTCTGCTCTTTTAACGGGCTCTTTATCTAATAAGCTCATATTGCAACTATTAATTGATTGATAATTTAACAAATAATGATGTAATTCATATGTAAAAAACGCATAGGTGATATTTATTATTCAAGCAATATTATCAAGAAAATATTTGTTATCTATTGGATACAAAATTTAAAAAAGGGAGAAACTATGACTGCTGCTAACGTTTTAAAATTCATGAAGGAAAAAGAAGTTGAATTTGTTGACTTAAGATTTTCTGACCCAAGAGGTAAGCTTCAACACTTAACAATGGATCACACTATTGTTGATGAAGAAATGTTAAATGAAGGTGTGTTTTTTGATGGTTCATCTATTGCTGGTTGGAAGGCTATTAACGAGTCTGATATGATCTTAAAACCAGATACTTCAAGACTTATTATGGATCCTTTTACTTCACATAACACATTAATTCTTTTTTGTGATATTTTAGATGCTGTTAAAAGATCTCCTTATGAAAGAGACCCTAGAGGAACAGCTAAAAAAGCTGAAGAATACTTAAAGAAATCTGGCATTGGTGACAAAGCTTTTTTTGGTCCTGAACCAGAATTTTTTGTTTTTGACGATGTTAGAATTAATAATGATCCTAACAACACTGGTTTTAAAATAGATAGTAAAGAAGGTCCTTATAATTCTGGAACAGAGTATGCAAATGGAAATATGGGTCATAGACCCCCAGTAAAAGGTGGATATTTTCCAGTTCCTCCAGTTGATAGTGAACAAGACATGAGAGGTGAATACTTAAAAAGTTTAAAAGAAGTAGGTATTAAAGTTGAAAAACATCATCACGAAGTAGCACCGAGTCAACATGAGCTAGGAATGTACTTTGGAACACTTGTTGATCAAGCTGATAATGTTCAATTATATAAATATGTAGTTCAAATGGTTACTCACTCTTTTGGAAAAACTGCAACCTTTATGCCTAAACCAATTGCTGGTGACAATGGTTCTGGAATGCATATTCACCAATCAATTTGGAAAAATGATAAGCCAGTTTTTTCTGGTGATAAATATGCGGGGTTATCTGAAACTGCACTTCATTACATTGGTGGTATTTTAAAACATGCAAAAGCGATTAACGCTTTTTCAAATGCTACAACAAATAGTTATAAAAGATTAATTCCTGGCTTTGAAGCACCTGTGTTACTTGCTTACTCTGCAAGAAATAGATCTGCTTCTTGTCGTATACCAATTTCATTAAGTAAAAATGGTGCAAGATGTGAAATAAGATTTCCTGATGCCTCAGGAAACCCTTACTTAACTTTTGCTGCTATGCTTATGGCTGGTTTGGATGGAATTAAAAATAAAATACATCCAGGTGAATCTTTTGATAAAGATCTTTATGATTTACCCCCAGAAGAAGTTAAAAATATTCCAACTGTTTGTGGTTCATTAAGAGAGGCAATGGAAAGTTTAGATAAAGATAGAGAGTTTTTAACTGAAGGTGATGTATTTACTGACGATCAAATTGATGCTTACATCGCGTTAAAATTTGAAGAGATACACAGATTTGAACATGCACCTCATCCTGTAGAATTTGAGATGTATTACAGTAGCTAAGTCTAATTACTGTCTAGTAGTTGCGATTGTATCTTTGTTAATTCCTTTTTTAACAACGTAATCCTGTGTGCCGTTAGCACCAGTATTTACTTCTTTTCGAAGAGTCTTGAAGAAAGTTCTTTCTTTCAGTGACTTTTCTAAAGATTTAACAAGATTTTTAAATTCGAATTTGTTCATACCTATTTAATACCCTAGATATGTGATATTTGCAATACTGATATGCGTTAAAGTAATATTAAACTTTAAATGATTCACCACAACCACAACGCTCAGATTCATTAGGGTTATTGAATACAAATGATGATGAAAATTCCTCCTTTTTATAGTCCATTTCAGTACCTAATAAATACATAACAGCTGCAGCATCCACAAAAACCTTAACACCTTTGTCTTCAATTATTTCGTCTGATGGATTAATTTCTTTTGCATATTCCATTACATAAGACATACCAGCACAACCACCAGACTTGACTGCAACTCTAACACCAATTGAATTTGATTCAACTCCAGACATAATTTCTTTGATACGACTTGCAGCATTGTCACTTAATTTAATTATAGGATGCATTATAAATTTAACTCCAATTTAGCAGCTTCTGACATCATTGATTTTTCCCAAGGTGGCTCAAATACTAAATCTAGATCGACTTCTTCAATACCTTCTACTTGCATTGCACTATCTTTAACTTCCTGAGGTAAACTTTCTGCAACAGGACAATTTGGTGTAGTCAAGGTCATTATAATTTTAGCTTTAGACTCCTTCACCTTGACATCATAAATTAAACCTAATTCATAAATATTGACCGGTATCTCTGGGTCATAAATTTTTCTAATTTCAGCTATTACTTGTTCTCTTAAATCCATAATTTAATCTAATCTTTCAGTATTAATTTCTTCTTGAGTATTGTCAATTGCAGAAACTAAAGTATGCCATGATAAAGTCGCACATTTAACTCTCATTGGATATTTTTTTACTCCAGATAAGCACATTAATTTAGTTTTTTCATCCTCTTTTAAATTTTCTGAATTTAATTTAGGGTTTTCTTTTATCATCCCTAAAAAATCTTCTACAATTTCTTTAGCTTCATGTTCATTCTTACCTTTAATTAAGTCTGTCATAATTGAAGCTGACGCCATTGAGATAGCACAACCACTACCTTCAAAAGAAATATCTTCTACTATTTTTTGTCCATTAAGTTTTAAATAAACATGCACATTATCACCACATAAAGGATTATGTCCTTTAGCATCTTTATTAAAATCATCAGTCTTACCAAGGTTTCTTGGATTTTTACCATGCTCTAGTATTATTTCTTGATATAATTCTTTTAAGTTCATTTTTGGTTAAAAATTTTTTTACAATTATTTATTGCATCATTAAGTTTATCTAAATCTTCTCTCGTATTATAAATTCCAACAGATGCTCGTGAGCTTGCAGGTATATTTAATTTATCATGTAGAATTTGACAGCAATGATGACCTGCTCTTATTGCTACTCCATCTTCATCTAAAATAGTTGCTACATCATGTGGGTGAATACCCTCAATAGTAAAAGATAAAACTCCACCTTTATTTTTAGGGTTACCAATTAATTTAACTGAGTTATTTTTTTGTAATAGTTTCTGCCCATATTCAACTAAGTCAGCTTCATGTTTCACCACATTATCTATACCAATTCTTTCTAAAAATTTAATAGACTGATCAAAAGCAATCACTTGAGCAGTAGCCATAGTTCCTGCTTCAAATTTATTGGGTAAATCGCCATAAGAAATTCTATCTTTTTTAACTTCATTGATCATTCCACCACCACCTTGATACGGTGGCAATTCTTCTAGCCATTTTTTTTTACCATACAAAATACCTAAACCAGTTGGACCATACATTTTGTGACAAGAAATTGCATAAAAGTCACAATCAAGATCTTGCATATCCAATCTTAAGTGGGGAGCACCCTGACAACCATCAACTACAACTATTATTCCTTTTGAATGAGCAAGTTCTGTTATTTCTTTAATCGGCAAAATAGCACCAGTAACATTTGATAAATGTGTAATTGAAATTACTTTTGTTCTAGAAGTAATTTTTTTTTCAATCTCTTCCAAAGTAACTTCCCCATCATCATTAATTTCAGCAAAATTAATTTTTATATTTTTGGATTTTCTTAGAAAATGCCATGGAACATAATTAGAATGATGTTCCAACTCAGTAATAAGTACTTCATCACCTTCTTGTAAATAATTTTGACCCAATGTATTAGCAACTAAATTAAGTGCCTCAGTTGCACCTTTAGTAAAAACAATTTCGTTTTTATCCTTGGCATTAATAAACCTTTGAACTGAAGTTCTTGTATTTTCATATAAATTGGTAGCAGCAACAGCTAGATAATGAACACTTCTCCCTACATTAGAAAATTCTTTGGTATAAAAATCATTTATTCTATCTATTACAACTTTTGGTTTTTGAGAGGAATTTGCACTATCAAGATAAACTAAATCATTATTTTGAATTTTTTCGTCAAAAATAGGAAACTCTTTTTTTATCGTATCTATATTCATTCTTTAAGTCCAATCATGTTTTTTATTAAATTTTTAATTTCAGAATCTGTTATTTTTTCTATTACATCTAATAAAAAACCATTAATTAAAAGTTCTCTTGATTGTGGATAATTCAATCCCCTGGACATTAAATAAAATATAGAGTCCTCATCTAAACTACCTGATGCAGAACCATGTGAACATTTAACATCATCTGCATAAATTTCTAATTCTGGTTTTGCATTAAATTCAGATGCTTCATTTAATAAAATTGCTTTACTTAGTTGATATCCATCTGTTTTTTGTGCTTCTGAATTAACAAATATTTTTCCCTGATATACAGCTTTTGAACTATCGTCTAAGACACTTTTAATTAATTGATAGCTTTTAGTATCTTCTGTTAGGTGATTTATAGTAGTTCTAACTTCATGGTGCCTATCATCAGAAAGAGAAAGAATACCATTTATAAATGCTGATGAGTATTTTCCATTTAAGTTACAATTAATCTCATTCTTAAAAAAATGTGATCCAGATGATAAAATAAACGTTTCCGATATACTATTAGCAGCTTGTTCGATGTTGTTAAAAGAATATTTTACATTCTTATTTTCTATTTTATCAATTTTATAATTCTTTAAAATTGCATTTTGTTTTAAGTCAAAGTTATAAAAAATATTTAAAAAATTTTTTTCTGAATTATCATTAAATAAATCTATTAATCTCAAGGAGCTATTTTCTTCTAGTTGAAAATCTAAGCTTAAATTTATGTTTTTGGACTTAATCTTGTCATTTGTTATATGATAAATTATTAAAGGTTTTACTAATTGATAATCTTTTTTAACCAAGATTTTATAAGATTTATTGGTAAAAGCCTTATTCAAATCAATTAAAGAGTTAAAGTTATTTGACCTATCAACAATTTCTGGCTCATCAATTATTTCTATCTTATCTTTTTTTTCATAATCAAAATCAATTTTTTCAATCCTACCATTTATAAAGACGATCTTGTTATGTTCTGACCCATCAATAAATACTGATGTATCAATTTTATTTGATAATGAATAATCATTATAAAAACTAAGATCACCAATATTTTTTTTAATTATTTGATTTAAATCAGAAAATTTCCAGTTTTCTTGTCTTCTGTTTGGAAAACCTGTTTTTATAAATTCATTCAAAGAGCTTTGTTTAAGTTCAATATCTCTTTTAGTGAAACTTGAAGTTTTTATAATATTATCAAAATCTATTTGAAGTTGTTCTTTCATTAAATTAAAAACTTTCATATCCTTTTTTTTCTAGTTCTAAAGCTAATTCAGCTCCACCAGATTTGATAATTTTTCCATCTTTCAATACATGCACAAAATCAGGTTTAATATAATCTAGCAGCCTCTGGTAATGGGTAATTATTAGAAAAGAATTTTTCTTATCCCTTAAAGTATTCACCCCATCAGCAACAATTTTTAAAGCATCAATATCTAATCCTGAGTCGGTTTCATCTAAAATTGATAACTTTGGTGCTAACAATGACATTTGCAAAATTTCATTTTTCTTTTTTTCTCCACCAGAAAAACCAACATTTAATTGTCTATTTAGTTTTTCTTCATCAAACTTAAGTTCTTTTGCTTTTTCTTTTACTAATTTCAAAAACTCGATAGCATCAAGCTCCTTTTCACCTCTTGCTTTTTTTACTGCATTTAATGAAGTTTTTAAAAATATATTCGTATTAACTCCAGGAATTTCTAAAGGATACTGAAATGCTAAGAAGATACCCTTGTGTGCTCTTTCCTCTGTTTCTAAATCAAATAAATTTTTATTTTCAAAAAGAATCTCTCCTGAAACTTCATATCCTTTTTTACCTGATAAAATATTTGATAACGTACTTTTTCCAGATCCATTTGGACCCATTATAGCATGAACTTCACCTGGGTTTATTTCAAGAGAAAGCCCTTTTAAAATTTCTTTGCTATCTATCTTTGCGCTTAATTTATTTATCTTTAACATTAGCCAACACTTCCTTCCAAACTAATACCAACTAACTTTTGAGCTTCTACAGCAAATTCCATCGGTAGCTGTTGTAATACCTCTTTACAAAATCCATTCACTATTAATCCAACTGCTTCTTCTTGACTCAAACCTCTTTGCTGACAATAATGAAGTTGTTCTTCACTTATTTTTGAAGTTGTTGCCTCGTGAGCAATATTTGATTCTGAGTTTTTATTTTTAATATATGGAACTGTATGTGCTCCACACTTATTACCCATTAATAATGAGTCACATTGAGTATAATTGCTAGAATTTGATGCTTTAGAGGAAATATCAACAAGGCCTCTGTAAGTCATATCTGAAAATCCTGCACTTATTCCTTTCGAAATAATTTTACTCTTTGTATTTTTACCTAAATGGATCATTTTTGTACCTGTGTCAGCTTTTTGATGATTATTTGTAATTGCAATTGAATAGAACTCTCCAATTGAATTATCCCCTTTTAAAATACAACTTGGATATTTCCAGGTAATAGCAGATCCTGTTTCTACTTGTGTCCATGAAATTTTAGAATTTTTACCTTTGCACAAACCTCGTTTAGTAACGAAATTATATATTCCACCTTTTCCATCTTTGTCTCCTGGATACCAATTTTGAACTGTCGAATATTTTATTTCAGCATCGTCTAGTGCTATCAACTCTACATTAGCAGCATGCAATTGATTTTCATCTCTCATAGGGGCTGTACAACCTTCTAAATAACTTACATAACTTCCTTTATCAGCAATGATCAAAGTTCTTTCAAATTGACCTGTGTTTAAAGCATTTATCCTAAAGTAAGTTGATAGTTCCATTGGACATCTTATGCCTTCTGGTATGTAGGCAAATGAACCATCTGTAAAAACAGCAGAATTAAGAGTAGCAAAAAAGTGATCTGTTGTAGGAATTACAGATCCTAGATATTTTTTAACTAGTTCTGGATGATTTCGAATGGCTTCTGATATAGGGCAGAAGATAATTCCTAGCTTAGACAATTCTTCTCTAAAAGTTGTTGCAACTGAGACTGAGTCAAATACCGCATCTACAGCAATACCATTTAACCTTGCCTGCTCTTGAAGAGGGATACCAAGTTTTTTATATGTCTCTAAAAGTTTTGGATCTAATTCATCTAAACTTTTAGGTTTATCATCCATACTTTTTGGTGCTGAATAATAATATAAATCTTGATAATCAATTTTTGGATACTTAGGTTTTTGCCAATCAGGTTCTTTTAATTGCTTGAATCTTTCAAAAGCTTTTAATCTAAAATCAAGCATCCATTGTGGTTCTTTTTTGATATTTGAAATAAATTTAATTACCTCTTCATTTAAACCTTTGGGTGCTCTAATGCTTTCAATATCAGTTGAAAAACCATATTTATAATCTTTTAATTTTTCTATTTCCTTTTCTCTTGCGTCCATTTTAATTTCTACTTTCTGAAGAATTGTTAATAAGGTCTTTTAAGTTTTTTTGTTCAAAAAAATTATTGATATGAATCTCGAGTTCATCCCACAAATTATGGGTAATGCACTTTGTTGTCTTGCTGTTACATCCTTTTTTAGATTCTTTTTTACATTGAACGGTTTTAACTTCTTCATCTACAGCACTAAGTATATTTGCTAATTTAATTTCTTCTGGTTCTTTGTTTAAGATATAGCCACCATTAGTTCCTCTAATGCTTTTCACAATATTATATTTTTTTAATTTAGAAAAAATTTGTTCTAAAAAATCTAAGGAAATTCCTTGTCTTAACGATATATCTCTTAAAGATACTGGATTAACGCTGTTAAACTTAGCGAGATCAGCTAATGCCATTACTGCATATCTACCTTTTGATGTTAATTTCATTTTACCCTTATTTAAGAAGGTTTTTTATACAAACTTGACTAAAT
>Ga0209711_10005107_pt1 | contig 10309 bp, 8 predicted proteins | sample ArcticOcean_MG_C_7_FD_187441 | JGI IMG/M metagenome (GOLD analysis project Ga0209711, IMG submission 187441) | Marine microbial communities from western Arctic Ocean - ArcticOcean_MG_CB11_88 (SPAdes) (version 2) | ecosystem: Environmental > Aquatic > Marine > Oceanic | place: Arctic Ocean... | reverse complement strand
GCCGCGTTCCTGGGGCAACATGCCCAAAGAAGAGTGCCGAGAGAGTCGGCCGGTTCCATTCTCGGCGGAGGGGGCTGCATGGGCAGCGGCAGCGGTGGGTGCAGTACGGGAGTCGGTGGGTAAAGATGTGGATGCGCAAGGCCGTTTGCTTCCGTCGCCCACGCGGCCGGGACTGACCGAGTCAGTGTTGACGCCCTACCGGCGTCAGCAGCGGCCCTGGCAAGAGGGCGGGCCCTCCAACCTCAGCGTGCCTAGTGCAGTGTGGGGTTCGGTGAACTCCATGAGGAGCACTGTGAATGGGTCCACCCCGGCGCCACGGCGCCCGCTTGCGCCGCTGGACGGAAACGTGGTGAAGGAGGTGCTCGGAGAGGAAGTGCGAGCGCTAGAACGGAAGGCGCTTGCGATGGCCAAGCGGATCAAGGTCCAAGACCAACTGATCCGCGGCTTCTGCAACCTGGAGGTTGCTCGCCGCCAGGATGAACCGGCTTGATGCCTTCGATGCGGAGGAAGAGGGTGTGAGTCTGTGGATCCACGCGTTGAACTGTACAGGGAACTGGTTGATTGAAAAAATGCATTTCCTTCCAGTGGACCTCGTAGTGTTCTGTGTGGGTGCGGGGGCTGCATGGATGTGGTACCAGAACCTTGTGTGCTGGGTGCGCATGCAACGGCGCAAACGGGCCATGCGCGCGTGCCGTCCAACAGACGTTGAAAAGTATGAATGATTTTCAACCACTGCTACCTACTCAACTCGCTACATAACGTTTGTGTGAGCGCCGCCGCCAAGCACGCAGTATTGGGGTGCGGTCTTACCGCCATCGGTAAGACCACCTCTACCCCCCACAGCTGAGATGGCTTCACGTAAACGTGACGCCCATCGCGCGATGTAATACATTGCCCAAACAATTCACCCGCCGATGTGCAGACATCGTACAACACCCCGGTCGCCTCCGCGTCGCGCGTTTCTTCATGTGTAACACCTGCTTGCAAGACCTCGCGCAGCCCTCGTTTGCCTGAGGGGCGCGGGAGGCTCATAGACATACGGTCCGTCTTTGTGGGGTTCCCGCATCCCTGGATAGCGGTGCGATTGTGTCACTATTACGGAGCGCGCGCTATCTTTGTCACCCTTTCGTAGCCTCACCTCTCAAGCCCCATGAGGTGCTCCGTCTCTCGCCCCGTCGAGGATGCATCTGTAGACGTCGAGTGGCCTGGACCAGACCCCCGCCGCTGGCGGCAGACCACCCTGTTCAAGAGCTCCTCTGGCATAGGGCTGGTGGACAACAAGCCGGTCGCATTCATACACCATCCCAGGTCAAAGAGAGAGGCAGACATATCGGACTCGGGAGAAATAGGAGCCGCGCCACTGTCGCCGTCGCTGCGCAACACCAGGCAGTCCACACAGCCCTCTAGCTATGTCCTGCCACCCGGGCGGGCGCAACTGCCACCTGTAGAGCCGGGTCAGCAACGCATCCCGTTGGTCGCACGAGTGTCACACCGGTAAAGGGGCCGTAGAGCGGTCGTGATATCCCTTCCCGGTCGGGTTAGAAGGTAGAAAGAAAAATATGAAGGCCGCTTGGGTGTTGTCCACCCTTCTGTTGCCGTTTGTGGCGGCAGACAACCACTCCACGGACACCAACTCCACGGGCGGCCTCGATGGTGGCGCCATCGCCGGTATCATTATCGGTGTGCTTGCGGCGGTCGGCCTCATCGGCGCGGGTGTGTGGTACTTCTTCTTGAAGGAGGGTGCCATGTATGGCGCGAAGACGGCCGCCGGTGGCGCTGCCACAACCAGCTCACGGATGGACTCCAACCACTTGCCAATGATGGCGATGCGAGTCAACAACAACGGCGACGAAGATCTTTAAGGCCATGCTCACAAAAGCAGCAGAATTCCCCACCTGGCCGTATCGGGTGGTGTAGACGGTGTAAGCCGTTGCAGACCGGGGGTGGGTGTATGCGTGAAGGGGACAGCGAGAGACTAAAAACTAAACTCCCCCAAACAGGCGGGCCGCGCCCCTGGACCTAAGCACTCCTATCGAGGTCCTCTCACCTCTGAATCGACTGGTCCATAGTTGACAAGCAAAGTACCGCAAAGTACAATGAACCGTATCGAGAGAGCGGCCCTTACCATTCAAGCCGTTAATAGCGCCGCGCTTGCCGCCCAAGACGCACGGGTCCGCCAGATAGCTGCACAGCTTTCCCGTGATTCACCCAATGGGTTCACGGGCAGCGTCAGAGTGCGTGCCTATCGGGAGACCAAAGCACAGGAGATGGCCAGCGGGTACCCGACCCACGAACCGCGCTGTAGCATGTACCACTGCATCTTCCCGGACGGTCACCGCAAGGAGATGTGCAAGGTCCATGCCAACAAGCAGGTGCGTGGGTACTGGGCACAGCACGCCAACTGGGTCTACTTTGCCGTACCCTTCGATGCCAGGCCACCACCCCTCGATGCGTTTGTGCCGGAGGCGGGCTTGCTAGGCTTTGTGCTACAGAATCAGCAGCGCTTCTGGCGCACCACCACCCCTACCTGGGTGCAGCGCACGCACCAATGGGACCAGATCCACGAGTACGTGCGCTTCACGGGACTGAACTCCGACAAGAGTTTGGTAGTGCTGACCATCGTGCGCGAGTCCCCCGACGGCAACAGCTTCGACAGAGTGGAGGTTCCCGTAAACAAGTTCCTCATGGAGTACAACCCCAACCACATGACCGGCACATACGTGCAAAGGATGCCGACCCCCGGCGCCCCTTCGCGCAGCCCGACCATGTACTACCCCTTTGCCGTGTCGATGCTCGTGGTCCTCAAGGCCGTTTTCAAGTTCCGGAAGCTGCACCGGCAGGCACAAGAGAAGAAGTTCGCGCCGGGGGGTGAGGGGCACAAGCGCCTGCTCGATGGCCCCTCTGCCAAGGCAATGGGCAAGAAGCCACGGCCGGACGACTTCGAGGAGATGCGCCAAGCGGAGTACGAGAAGATCATACCCATACGCGACAGCGTGCGCGACCTCATCAAGAGCTACGCGACCACTCTTAAAACGTTCGTGTACCCCGAGGACAGCCTAGAGGAGGTCATGCGCATCGCGTACCAGGACCTATGCCCAACCGAGATCACGGGAATCCGGATCATCACAGTGGAAAAGAAGCTGACCCCCGCCGCGGAGGATGAGGTGGTGGCGGCGCGGTGCGACGCGCGGGCGGGGCTGCAGGAGTTGGGCGGTCCTTCTGGCCCGGTGGAGGAGGGGATGGAGGAGGGGCCGGACCTGGTGGAGTGCATGGCCTGCGCGGGCATTGGGCAGTATTCCGAAGTCCGCCATCCGGACGCCAAGGACATGCGCAACTGCCACGAGTGCGGAGCTACTGGAATGGTTACCAAACAGCAGCTCGAGCGACAGGCCTCGGACCACATGGATGACCTGGACTGATCTACCGACCGATTACCGTGCTACATCGTACACGGTCACGAGATCTAGCCCAGCGCATGCAAACTCCTCTGCGCGGAGCTGGTACTTGCCAGGGTGCTGGGCCACCTTCTTGACACCGTTCGTGGCAAGCACCCGGAGCACCTCGCGGTAGGCTCCAGGAGAGAGGGCAAAAAGGTCGAAGTAGGTGAGCTTCCCAGTGAAGCGCAGCTCACAGCGACCGGTGTACCGTGAGTAGATGTCCTGCAGCTCGGTGGTGAGTTTGAGGGTGAGCTCGGGAGTCAGGTCCAGGTCGGACGTGTAGAACTCGGGGTTCATAGCACGCAATAGCATGAAGAACCAGATGTAAACTGGACTCAGATAAAAATGAAAGAACGCAGGCACCTTGCTCAGGCGCTCGGTGCGGTCGCGCCCTTGCCCGCGCGGGTCGCCAAGGCCCCAGCCCAGCACCGCGAACATGAGGATGCCGATGTCCATCAGCCAGCCACCCCCAGAGATGTCGTCGCCAATGTAGGGCTGCCACGTCAGTGCGAGTGTGTTCGACCCACCCACGAACATGACCGCGACCTGGGCCTCTTTGCGGTTGACCCACTTGGCATCCTCCACCGTCGTAATCCACCGACCCTGTCGCAGCACCTTGGCGTCGGGCACCAGCGTCGGGGACTCGGCCACCGTCACAAAGAGTATCACGTACTGCGCAGCCCGCTCGGAGCCCTTTCCAAACTTGTCGAGGAGCTTCTCCGGCCCGTCGTCCGTCTCGATGCCGGTGCGCATGTCGAGCACCTTGGCTTTGACCGTGATGGGGCCGTGCGCAAACGCACGGCCGGTCATGCCATGGCCCTGGGTTGCGACCCACGCACCGAGGGTTACGCCGCCGTAGCTCGGCACGTTGATCAGCTGCATGGGACTCTTGAGCTTGCGGAGAGCATTGTTGACCTCCATGCACTCGGTGCCGGCGTACCACGTAAGGTCGAGGCCGGGTACGGGGCCCTTCATGCGACGCATGTGCAGGCGTGGCCCCGCGGCGGACTCCATGCGCAGCACGTTGGACCAGGCGCCACCCACAACCGTTGGGACGACACCCATCACGCGAAACTGCTGCACCGCCGCCTTGATGGCTGCAACGGTGATGGGCGCGGCGTCCGTGGACTCGCCCCCGATGCCACCAAAGAAGCCCATGCCCGAACGGAAGCGCAGCTGCTGCGCGCTCCCGCTCATCCACAGCACAAAGAAGAAGCAGACCAGCGCAATGATGATCATGGCAGAGGCCTGCTCACCATGGTTGCCATGCGGGTGCAGGTCGCTGTCGTGCGGCACCGCCGCGTAGATGCCCCATGGCAGCAGAACCAGGAAGGCGATGCCCGCGGTGATGGGCAGCAGCCACAGAAAGATGTACCTCACGCGGTACCAGTCGCGTGCCCTAGGCGACGGCGCGTCCGTGGGACATTGCACGTACACGTTTGCCATGGGCCTACTATGAAAAACGGGTGGGCCGATATATTTGAGCGCGCAACTCTTGTATTTCACTACTCCGCACAGTGGCTTCTCGGTGGCTCCGTCCAATGCTCTCGTCATGACATTTTTCCCCATCCCGTCACTGTGGTTCCTTCCCGGGCGTGCGTCCGGAGACGCATTCGTGGTGGTGGTCGTCGCGCCACACCGGCGCGTCGAGAGGAGGTGCTGAGGTGGCGGTATCTTTACTCGCCAGCAACCTGCTTCTTGAGCTCGCCGGCTGGGCCGGCCCACTCCTGGTTGTTCTTGAGGAACTGGACGATGTAGACCTTGCAGAGCATCGACCAGACCATGAGGCCACGCTGGGCGTTGCGCCAGTCCTTCTGCTGGGTGATGGTGGTGACGTCCGTGCTGTTCGGGTAGTTCCAGAACTCGGATTCTTGGCCAGGCGAGCCGGTTGACGCAATCATCTGCAGGATGGTGAGGATCAGCGAGATCTGCGCACCGCCTATGAAGAGCGTCATGAGGAACGGCGGGGCGCCACCCTCGGGGATCTTGTTTGCCGGGGAGGAGACCGCGTGCCAGATGGTCACCGACAGGAGCGCGATGAAGCCAATCAGCAGCGTGAGGAAGCCCCACAGCCAGTACGTGAACGCACCCGGTGACTGGTCCTGGTTGATGGCAGCACCGATGATGATGTCAAAGACCACGGCAAGGATCCACACAATCACGTGCAGGAAGGTGCCAACGAAGCCAACCATGCCAGAACGCGAAAGCGGTCCACTGCGACACAAGGGACACGAAGGAGATCAGAAGGGTGCGTTCCGGTGCGTCTTGTAGGGCGCGCAGGGGTTCAGGGGGCGTGAACTTACGAGACAAAGTACGGCACGAGGCCACGCTCGCCCTTGGCAACCTCATACGAGGTCTTCGACAGGGCGGCGCCCTCGATGGGGACGGTAGCTGCGTAGAGAACTTGGCGCTGGGCCATAGCTGCACAACTGGTCTTACTCTCGGCCTCCTACTAGAGCCGTGCAACGACTTGGGTTATTCACGCCAGCAGTTCCCACGCTACACCATACACGCCCACACATGGCCAGCCCGACCCGTCGCCCTAATGTAGTGGTACATGCTCACACACTCACACACTCACACACTCACACACCCGTAGAGAGAAACAGCGTGCCGTGCCGCGGCTGCATCCACATGCCCGCTTCCGTCCACTCCAGGCTGCGGGGAGCGACGTCTTCCACCGGGGCAAGGGGGAGCGCGCGGACGCCGCGACGCTCTTGACGGAGGGCCATGTCAAGGACCACGAGGGCGTGATTGGTGATGGCAAGCCCAAAGAGGGGGCGCTGATCCACAATGGCCGCAAAGCGGCCACAGGGGGAGAAGAGGATGGCGTATGGCAGCTTGAGAGCGTTGGCAAGGTTCTCACTTGCGCCTTGGTTGTCCCACAGCGTGGGCTCACCCCGCCCGAGGGAGACGTAATGCGCAACGTCGATGGTCTGCACGCTGACAAATACGCTGGGCGCCGTGCGAATGAGAATCTCGACGATGATAGTGAGGTACCGACGGTGCACGGCCACGATGCAGTCGCCCGTCGGCGAGAGGGCCACCGCCGAGGGGCAGTTGGCCAGATCAATGGGGTGCACGGGCGCCATTGGCCCACGCCCAACCCCAGTGGCTTCTCGGTGAGAGATCTCTACGGGCTCCTCGGAGTCCACCCTATGTAGCATCGTGACGCGCGATGCCAGCGCGGCGTGGCCTTTGCCCATGGGCGCCTTCCGTACGAGTATGGCCACCTCGTTCCCACTGGCGCATGGGCTAACTGTCTGAGCCTTGCCATAGAAGGGCCCTGTGTATGTATCGAGTTCGGGCGTTTCCATGCCGTATAGCTCGAAACCGTAGAGTCCTATAAAGTAGCACGCGTTGTCCGCGTTCGCGCCGACAACCGACCCCATCGGGTGCACGTATGCCGTTGACCAGAGCACCGCCAAACATTCCACATCATCGTCTGCATTGTAAACCCACCATGCGTCCTGTGCGTTGATAGCTCCTATGCTGTCTGCCTCATGGGGGGGCTCCAACACCTCTGAAAGCACGGCCTGGTCGCCACGTGGAATGATGGACCAGACGCTCACCACACTGTGGGGTATGTTGTCATCCACGTTACCGGTGTGCACCGCACGTATGAGGGCCACGGCATCGCCATCGCGCGAACAGCGCATGGACTGCGGAGCGCTGTACCGACTCAGGTCGTCCAGCCGGTGCTGCACTACTGGCCGGTCGAGGCCGGGGCGTGGCTGTCGAATCAGCCATTCACTGTGGCCAGCGACCTCGCTGCGGTTGTGTAACCGCTGGTTCACGGGGCCCTCGCGCCACCGCGAGGCCATGAAGGCGTAGTCTCCCGAGGGGCACGCAGCCGTCACCGTGGACCGGCGCACGATGGGGTGGATCCGATGGCAGGTGCGGTTGAACTCGTTGCGGGTGCCTTCGCAGCAGGGGCCCGCACAGTGCGTGGCAAGATTGGCTATGCCATGCTGCAGCACCTCCAACTGGTTGCTGGACCGCTGCTCCCGCTCCATCTGTGCAGTGAAGGGATAGGGGAAGACCTTTGGGGGTGTGATCTGCGTCGCTGCGCGTGCAGCCATTTCCTTGTCAAGATCCGCCCCGGTCACCGCCAGCACGGCGCGCATGCGCCTGCACGAGAGCAGCAGGCTGCGGAGGTCGCGCGCGCCAGCCTTCACAGCCTTGTGCAGCTGCATTCCAGGTGTCAAAGGCGGTTTCAACGCCACCAGAAAATGCATAATGTCCACCAAGACGTCGTCGCTGACGAATTGAAAGAGCCCACACGCCTCCGGATCCTCGTCGACTAGACTCACCGTCGTCTGTGGTTTGCCACCGTTCGCATGCAAGTGTTTGAACCGCTTGCGTCCACTCTGCCTCACAGAGCACGGTGTTTGTGCGCTTTGTGAAGGCGGCGGCTCACAAGGTTCGGTCCGGGCAAGCGGGCGCCGGGGCATCTCCGAACCAGCTCCTGGATATACTTGCTGGATTTGACGCAGCACCGCCCTAGCGGGGCTAAGCTCCGATTCCACACCTTCCAGAACGAGCGTTCTGTCGCAGCTACCTAGCAGTTCCAGACACTCCGCGGCCCGAGACCGCGTCAACGGCGGCGACCCCTTGGGTGTTGGGGTCGGCATGCTAGCCCCACCGCTAGCCCTACCATAGCGTTGACGAGCAGTTGAAATGACAGGACGAGGTACGTTTGATGGCGGCCGTAGCAGTGGCCCCCTCCGGTGGACACGCGACGTTAGAGGTGCCATCGGCACCGATGCCAGAGCCACAAACAGAGGGGCCTCACCAAGTGCAACCTCCTCTCCCACCGCCGTTGCCTAGACCTCCCCCCGCAGCACGTACGGTCCCAAATCCCCATTGCCAAGTCGCAGCAATGCATGCCGCCCAGATGCTAGTCAACGAGCAGGGTGGTTGCAATGGCTGCAGCGGGTTGATGCCCGGCTTTCAGCCGGGCCTCGCACAGACCCCACCGGTGACACCAATGATGCACGCACAGACACCTTACGACTGGCAACTGCAACAGCCGATGATGGGGTCCATGGGCCAAGCAGCATTGCAGCTCGACGTGCCGCCCATCTCGCAGATGCTCATGAGAGAAGCGGATGCGTGGCGCGCACTCCTCGGACTGCACGGCTCGGTGCTCAACCTAACGCGCAGCATCTCCCAGGCGACCATCAACGAGGCCACGAATCCCCACTTGCGCTTTGACGAGCAGCGCGAGGCCTCTGAGCAGCGCGAGGCCACCTACATCGCGAGTTTAAGCCAGCTAATGGCGCAGTGCGACGCACTGAACGCCGAGGTGCTTAAGATACGCGGGCTGCGCAAGGCAAAGTACCAGGTCGAGCAGGAGGCCCTCAAGGATATCCTGCGCACGCACGCCGACGAGTGCCTCGCCATGGGCGACGCGCTCTCGCGCAACAGCGCCTTGCAAATTGCCTCCGTGGCCTCCGAGCTGCGCCAGGCGGCACAATCCATGCGCGCGCAAATCCAACAAGCACGGGGCCTCCTACAGGCCGCGGCAGAGCTTCGGTCCTTGGGACCCATGCCTGCGGATGCCGTCCTGTTCATGGGCTGGCAGACCCCCGACGGAGAGCCGCAGCGAGTCGTTCCAGTGGCCACGTTGCTGGAGCATGTGTACCAGCGTGGCCAGTTGACTGATGAGAACCTGTCTGCTGCCCTGTGGGAGGGGCCGTTACTGCAGCAAGAGGCACCAGCACCACGCGCGTTTGCGCGGCGGGGCGGGGACCGGCAGCTGCGCCAGGAATTAGTAAGTGCGAGTGGGGGAGAGAGTGAGACAGTGGCAAGGTCATGACTCGCTATTTCACCGAAGTTGACCCACCCTACATTTCAAGACAAACCACCTATGTCACTTAGGACCGCAGAGGACAAGACCCGCATACTCAAGGAGCGGATGGACGATCAACGGAGACTCGGTGCGACCATCGACCGGCTCGTCTCTCAGGCGGACGGCGAGACACCCGGGTGCAACCTCTGTGGTGTGTGGCGGCGGCTGACGGGACGCCAACGAGCACAGGTGCTGTCCGCCGCCTCCGAGGGCACGGGGACGAGCACTGCCACAGTTTCCGTGACACAGTCGCGCCTCTTTGGCATGAAAAAAGCCGACCCCCACGCCAAGCTTTCAGAGGCGGCGGCGAGCATGGAGAAGCGCATCCAGGAGTTGGAGCTGCGAGCGCAGGCTGAGCGCGCAGAGGCCAAGTCGCAGATGCAGTCCGGGCAGAAAGCCTCTGCCATGCGCATGCTCAAGCGCGCCAAGATGACCGAGAAGCAGCTGGAAGCCAATCAGTCCAGTCTCCTAGCCGTTGAGCAGCAGGTGGACTTGATGGCGCAGGCGAAGATGCAAAAGGAGATAGCAAATGCGTTGGCGAGCAGCAGCAAGGGCATGAAGTCGCAGAAGAAGCTGCTCAAGAATGCCGAGAGCGCAATCGACGACGCCCAGGACGCGCGCGACATGGCCGACGATCTCGGCAACGTCATGGCCGAGTTTGCATCAAACGGCAACGGCGATGCCGACGAGGACAACCTTCTGGCCGAGCTTCAAGAGATGTGCGACTCGGACCCCAACCCGCCCATGGCGTCGGCAATGGTGGACGTGTCGCTGGACGCGGACGAAGCCAAGGCTGCAGAGGTTGCTCTCCTCGAGTCGCGGCTCGCGCGCTACGACGCATCGAGGGAGGCGCGCGATGCCGTGGCGGCCATGCCCGCCGCCCCGACGGACATGCCAAAGTCCAACGGCAAGATGACATCCGCACAGGCGGAGAAGGAAAAGCTGTTAGGCGTGTCTGCCGGGAATGGACATCCATAGAGACTTGTTTTCATGTAATTTTTATGGGTTTTCCTGACAC
>Ga0209711_10005104_pt1 | contig 10311 bp, 10 predicted proteins | sample ArcticOcean_MG_C_7_FD_187441 | JGI IMG/M metagenome (GOLD analysis project Ga0209711, IMG submission 187441) | Marine microbial communities from western Arctic Ocean - ArcticOcean_MG_CB11_88 (SPAdes) (version 2) | ecosystem: Environmental > Aquatic > Marine > Oceanic | place: Arctic Ocean... | reverse complement strand
CCATGTTGGCTTAAATGCCCAGCACCAAGAGCACATTGGGTCATGGATATAATATAAAGTATTATTAACTAATTCCAAAAATATTTCCAAAAAAGTATATAATTTACATTATAGGGGTTAAACATTATTGGAGCATACTTATGCAAGCGATCTTAAAATATTCACTAATTTCTTTATTTGTACTTACGTCTCAATTGTCTTTTGCAGGTAGCTTTGTAGATTCTGCGACTGTTACATCTGTTGAAAAAGTCTATAAAAACTATAGAGTCGATGAGCCTTATCAAGAGTGTTATATTCAGGAAACTGTTCAAAATAATGGTGATGGTAGTGCGACAAATGAATTATTTGGGGCTGCTATTGGAGGCGCAATAGGAAATAAACTTGGTAAAGGCGATGGTAAGGATGCTTTGACTTTATTTGGTGCTCTTATGGGCGCTTCAATTGCGAATGATGCAGAAAAAAAAGCCAACACTACTGGACAAAAAATAATTAGGCAAGAAGTCTGCGAAACAAAGGTTAGACAAGTCATTGAAAAAAGACTAAGTCATTATTTGGTTACAGTTGACTATGCTGGTCGTGATGTTAGCTTTAAAACTAACAGAAGGCCTTCTAAAGATGTTATAAAGATTGAGGTAACTGTTGACGGTCTTGGTAATTAATTTGTCCTAGCTTAGTTTTAAGTCTTAGTGCTTCTCTTTATCTTATATTTATCAATAGCAATTGTAATTTTAATTACAATTGCTTTTTTCTATGTTTCCTCTATTGCAGCAACCCCTCCAAATGGAAGGGCTGATGATCTATCTAAGGAGCTACCTTTAAAATCTGGTCGAGTTATAGCCTGTATTGGAGACTCATTAACACATGGAAATATTGGAGAATGCTGGGTTGAAGGCCTCCGTAATGAATATCCAGAAGATACAGTTCTTAATGAAGGTATTAATGGTGACGTAGTATGGCAAGTAATTAAGAGGATAGAGTCAATTATAAATTGCCATCCTGACATAATCATCCTGATGATTGGGTCTAATGATGCAATGGCTTCTTTCAATAAAAAGTCAGGGGAGCGTTACAAGTCAAAAAATAAATTGCCAGAAACTCCAACTTTTGAAAACTACCAGAAATTATTACCCAAACTTCTTGATAGACTTAAAGATACATCAAAAATTGCCTTATGCACACTTCCGCCTATTGGTGAGAATAAAGATTCTGCAATTAATGAGCATGTAAGAAAATTCAATGACTTCATAGAGTTAACAGCAAATAATAAAAACATTAACCTTATTCCAGTCTCAAGCCTTTTATGGGATGAATTATCTAAAAGAACTTACCCAGTTAAAAGTGATTATGATCCAAACTCACTTCCAATTATTAGAAGAATTTATGGCGGAATGATGCACCACTATATTTTTAAAAAGTCATGGGATGAAATAGCAAAGTCAAAAGGGCAGTGGCTTCTATTTGATCAAATTCATTTGGGTGGGCGCGCTGCAAAAATTTTATTTAATGCGACTAAAAAATATATTTCTTCAGTCTAGTTATTGCCCTTATCTATATAATCAAGTCAGTCATAAATTTACTGTAATAGCCCTTTTTTAAATTATTAAAAACTCATGAAAGATATTAAAATTGAAGATCGTTTAATCTTTGCATTAGATGTTCCTGAAGTCTCAGAAGCCAAAAAAATTGTCACAGAGCTTGATGACAGTGTTAATTTTTATAAAATTGGCATGGAGCTTTTAATGACAGGCCAATACTTTGAATTACTAAATTGGCTAATTGCAAATGACAAAAAGGTCTTTGTGGATTTAAAATTTTTTGATGTACCAGAGACAGTTGGTAGGACAATTGCAAGGCTAAGTGATTATGGCGCAACTTTTGCAACTATTCATGGTAATCAAGCCCTAATGGAGAAAGCGGTTGAAAATAAAAATAATTTGAAGATTCTTGCTGTTACTGCTTTAACGAGCTTAGATAGGGGTGATTTAGACGACTTAGGTTTTGATTGTGATGTTAAAGACTTGGTTATTTCGAGAGCTAAAAGAGCTTTTGAGGCTGGCTGTGATGGCATTGTTTCCTCTGGCTTAGAAGTCCCATATATTCGTGAACATGTTGATAATAAGCTTATAGCGGTAACCCCAGGTATTCGTCCAGTAGCTAATGATGATGATCAGAAGCGAGTTGTGGATGTTGCGACGGCTTTTAAGAGTGGTTCTGACTATATTGTAGTTGGGAGGCCAATTAAAAATGCAGAAAATCGCTATGAAGCTGCAACTAACATTCAAAAAATTATTCGCTCTGCTTTCGAAGCAGTATAATTCCTATTTTTTAGTCGCGTAACTCAGCTGGTTAGAGTGCCACCATGACATGGTGGAAGTCGTCAGTTCAAATCTGACCGTGACTACCAACTTTAAATATTTTCTATATGAAAAGAATTTATTTTTTTAGGATTAATATAAATATAATACAAATATGAAAAAAATACTTTTAGTTTTGTTACTATCTTTTGGTTTGATTGGCTGTTCTTCAATTAATGTTCCCTCAATTAAGCTTTCCTCGCTTGCGCTTTCAACAACAAGTCCTTCTGATATTCAAACAGATAAGATTCTTGCTCTAGGTTTATCTCATGATCAAAATTTAGTCGAAGCTCGTAAGATAGCAGATCCAAATATTGCTTCAGCGGTCGTAAAAGAGCTTAATAACAGAATACTTGAAGCTGAAAATAAGCGATTAGAGATGGAAAATATTTTGAAATACTCTGAAATGGTTAAAGTATCCGATGACAATTTAAAGTTTACTGGGTCAAAAATATCTGATACCAAGTCAAGAAATTTTGTGGGTAAGGCTGAAAATTTAGATTATTTTTTACTTGGCTTTAAAGACAATAATAGTGGCTTGACTCAGCATAAACTTAATTTTTCAATTACGTACACTTCAGACGAAAGAAGAAACTACTCTTCAGCTAATTATTGCGATAAATGGAATCGCTGTGACAATGAAAACCAAATGGATGTTACTTTAATTGCCATTAAGGCTTCCGGCTGCTCTTCCTTTGACTGTGACTATAATGAAATAGTGGAATTAGATTTAAGCGATAGTTTTTTGAAAGAAAATATGGAACAAGGTCTTTCAATGGACTTTAACTCTAAAGCTTCAATATCTAGTAGAGTTTCTATTCCCTCAAGCTATATAAAGGGTTATTTAAAGGTTGCTAATTAATTTTTAATGAAACTAATGGTTTAAATATAGCTACTATATTTATTAATAAAGCTTTTATTCCTTCATTCAAATTTTGCGTAACTTTCAAAATTATTGCCTCTCTATAAGTTCTTTATTCTTCACATATTAAACACTTTATATTCATTTACCATGTGTAGAATATTTTATTAATATATTTAAGTACAGGTTGGGCTTGTGATTCTAGAAATTTTTTTTGCTGCAGGATGTTTTTGGGGTGTTGAAAAAAACTTTGAAAATATTGAGGGTGTTGTTGACGTTGTATCTGGCTACTCTGGTGGAAATTATGAGAATCCAACCTATCAGGATGTTCTCGATAATAGAAGAATCCAAAGCGAAAGTTTTCTTTCTGTTCTTAAAAATATTGGATTATCTGATAAAGAAAAATCAACCAAAAAAAATACTTTAATTAACCACACAGAGACAGTTAAAGTTATTTATGACACCGACAGAGTTTCCACAGAACAATTACTGAAAAATTTTTGGGAGATTCATGATCCAACACAATTAAATAGACAAGGTAATGATGTTGGAAATAACTACCGTTCTGCAATTTATTGGACCAATGATGAACAAAAAGAAATTGCAAATCGAACAGGTCAACTATACCAAAAACTATTAACAGCAAAAGGGTATGGTGAAATTATGACTGAGATGGCAGCTTTAGAAAAATTTTGGCCAGCTGAAGATTACCATCAAGATTACTTGAAGAGAAATCCAAATGGTTACTGCCCTGATCATTCTACGGGCGTTACTTTTATTGAGCAAGTGCCAAAAGAATCATTGGTTGCAGATATATCACCTTTAGGTGGAAAAGAAATTGTTGTTATTGGCCCAGAAGTAGAGGGTACATGCTTATTTTGTCTTGAGTTCGAAAAACTAGTAACATCAAAATATAAGGGAACTATTCCATTAAGATCAGTGCCAGCATCGTCATTGAAAGGCTTTGAGCTAATTACAGAGACATGGGCTACACCTACTATTTTTCTAATAGAGGATGGAAAGGAAGTATGGGCACATCAAGGAATAATGTCTTCTGATGACTTTTATAAAGCATTGGGTGAATTTAAATTAGGTAAAAATTCTGAGGCTTTCAATGTTGCATTTAATGAAGGGACAGATAGAAGGTTCTGTGAACAGTATGAAATTTTTAAGAATACACCTGATGGTGTTTTTATAGATAAGCTCTCTGGAAGGCCTCTTTTTGATACCGCAGATCGATTTGATTCAAAGTCTGGCTGGCTGTCCTTTACAAGGCCTGTGCGTAACGAGGTTTATGAAGTTATTGATCTTAGTTATGGTATGACACGAACAGAAATAAGATCTTTAAGTTCTGATATTCATTTAGGCCATGTATTTAATGACGGTCCTGACGGAATGCCAAGGTACTGTATTAATGCAACTGTTTTAGAATTTGTACCAAGAGGTGATGCTTAGAATCTAAAAAAAACTGTAAAATAATTATAATATTTTAAAAACAATATTATTTAAATCCAAAATGAACAATACAGCTAAATTATTCAACATCTCTCTAACTAAAGTCTTATTGCTGATATCTTTTTCTTTTTTATTGCTATCTCCAGTATGTGCTGAAGATAGTTTGTATGAAAGAGGAATTGAATTAGTAGAACAAAAAAATTATGAAAAGGCACTTAAAGCATTTGAATTAGGTGCTAAAACAGGTGACTTAAATGCAATGACTGCTCTTGGAATAATGTATATCACTGGTGTAGGGGTCGTTCAGAACGACATTAAAGGTTTTAAATATGTCCAGAATGCGGCAAACAAATCTCATCCAAAAGCGCAATATACTTTAGGGGCTATTTATTATCTTGGTGCCGGGGTAAATATTGACTTTAATAAAGCATTTAGCTGGATTAGTTTGTCTGCGGACAATGGTTACTCAGATGCTCAGCATAATTTGGCACAAATGTATGAATCTGGAGAAGGAGTTTCACAGAATTTTGAGCAAGCCTATGAATACTATCTTAAAGCTGCAAGGAGTGGTAATTTAGACTCTCAAGTTAAAGTTGCCAAGATGTATCAAGAAGGAAGTGGTACTGAGAAAAATCTTGAAAAAAGTGCCTATTGGCTTAAAAAAATTGAAGAGTCAAAAGTAAAAAACTAATAAGCTAAGTTTTTCACACTTAAATACTATGAAAAATAATAATTCTAACAATGTTTATGATGTGGTAATTATTGGTGCAGGGCCAGCAGGGCTTAGTTTTGCTTGTTCATTAGCAAATCAGGATCAAAAGATACTTGTTGTTGAAAAATCGCCGCATATTTCGATTTCAGACCCTAAGCCAGATGGAAGGGAGACTGCTTTAACTCATAATTCATTAAAGATACTACAAAAACTTGGTGTTTGGAGTCTCATTGATCAGGCCAAAGTCAGCCCACTTAGAGAGGCAAAAGTTTTTGATGGTGATTCAGAGTCATTATTAAATTTTGAAGCAAATAAAACGTCAATTGATGCTCTTGGATATCTTGTTCCAAATAATTTAATCAGGCTTGCTTTATATCAAAAAGCATCAAGCGCTGATAACATAACTATTATTAATGACTTAGCAGTTGACTCTCTTAATACAAGTTCTTCTAATGCTGAGATTACTCTTTCAAATGGTAAAACTATAAATTCAAAGCTGATAGTTGCTGCAGATAGTCGGTTTTCAGAAATACGCAGAAAGATGGGCATATCATCAACGATGAAAGACTTCTCTAAGGTAATGATAATTACAAGAGTCTCTCATGAAAAATCTCATAATCAAACTGCTCTTGAGTGCTTTAATTATGGCCATACCTTAGCGCTGTTACCCTTAAATGGTAATATATCATCTGTTGTTCTTACGGTCCCAACTGACGAGGCAGACGAAATGTTAAATATGGACGAGACGAAGTTTTGTGCAAAGGCTAGTGATGGCTTTAATGGGATTTTAGGTGAAATGAAACAAATTGGTAAAAGGCATTCTTATCCATTAGTTGGCGTTTATGCTCAAAAATTCAGAGCTACTCGTTTTGCTTTAATTGGTGATGCCGCAGTTGGAATGCATCCTGTTACAGCACATGGTTTTAATTTAGGGTTAAGAGGGCAAGACATTCTCTCACTCGCAGTTATTAAAGCCTCTCAAAATGGTAATGATATTGGTTCAGACTCAGTTTTAAAGGAATTTGAAAATAAACAAATACATTTATCTAGATTGATGTACTTTGGAACAAATGGGGTTGTTTCTTTGTTTACTAATGATGATGCCATAGCTAAAAAAGTTAGAAAGTTAGTCTTAAAGTTTGCGGATCGCTTTCCTCCAGTTAAGTCTCTCATCACAAAGCATCTAACAGAATCAAAAAAAAGTAATTTAATCCCTTTTTGAAGGAAATTATATGACAGGTGATTTAAGTAATCTAAGAAAGGAGTATCTCAAAAGTGGTATCGTAAAAGATGACCTTAAAAGTAATCCAATCGAACAGTTTTCATTATGGTTTGACCAGGCTATTGAAGCTAATATTATAGAGCCTAGTGCAATGAGTCTTGCTACGTCAGATGACTATATAGGAATTAGAACCGTCCTTCTTAAATTTTTTGACGATAAGGGCTTTGTATTTTTCACAAACTACGAGTCTAAAAAATCAAAACAACTTCAAAACAATCCCCAGGCTGCTCTTTTATTTCCCTGGCTTGCCTTAGAAAGGCAAGTCAAAATTATTGGAAGTGTTGAGAAGATTACAAAGTTAGAATCTTTAAAATATTTCTCTTCGAGGCCAAAAGACTCTCAAATTGGTGCATGGTCATCTCAACAATCATCAAAAATATCTTCCAGAGCAATTTTGGTTGATCAGTTTGCAGTAATGAAAAAAAAATTTGCTAATGGAGAGATTCCACTACCTGATTTTTGGGGTGGTTATAGAGTAGTTCCTCAAAGTATTGAGTTTTGGCAAGGAAGAGAAAGCAGGCTTCATGATCGGCTCATATACGAGCGTAAAGATAATGGGTGGGATATTAGTCGCCTTTCGCCCTGACTAATTCGATTACTGGTTTAGTCTGTGGGTTTTTCCCTAGCCAAAAAGAAAACGAGAGTGCTGCTTGCTCTACGAGCATTCCAAGTCCATCACTAACTTTTCTAGCAGAGTTTTCATTTGCCCACTTCATGAAGGGGGTTTCTCTGCCATACATCAAGTCGTAACATAGGGCTCCCTCGACAACACCTTTTGGAATATTAGGGATATTCCCATCAATAGATGCACTGGTCGCATTAATAACTATATCAACTGGTTTGGCTTTAATTTGGTCCAACCCAAAGCCACAAACTTTTCCATACTTTAGAAACTTGCTCGCAAGCTTTAAAGATTTTTCTTTGGTTCGGTTTGCTAATAATATTTTTTCGGGATTACAATCAAGTATTGGCTTAAGAATTCCTTGTGTTGCACCTCCTGCGCCAATAATTAGGATTTCCTTTCCTTTCAAGGATTGATTTAAATTATTTGTAAAATCATTCACTAATCCATTCCCATCAGTATTTTCACCAATCAAAGTGTTGTCTTTTATTTTTATAGCATTTACCGCCCCAGCAGCCTTTGCATTTGGTGTTAAGCTTTTTGATAGATTGTGTGCCTGAATTTTAAATGGCAGGGTAATGTTAAAACCCTGACCATTAGAATCAATAAATTTCTTTACTGTGTCTTGAAATCCATTAATTGGTGAAAGTATTTTTTCATATGAAATTTCAAGCCCAAACTCCTTAGAGAATTGGGCATGAATCATTGGAGATATGCTGTGATGAACTGGATTACCAATTACTGCATATTTGTTCATAAACTTTTAAGAAGCTTTTTCATCAGAATTTTCTGACTTTTTTAAATCAGGCTTAATTGAAGCTTTTTCATCAGAATTTTCAGATTTTTTAATTGATGCTTTTGTAGGAGCCTTTTTGACTGGTTTGCGGGTTGTTTTTTTAGTCGGCTTCGCTACAACATTCTCAGTCGGCTTCGCTACAACATTCTCAGTCGGCTTCGCTACAACATTCTCAGTCGGCTTCGCTACAACATTCTCAGTCGGCTTCGCTACAACATTCTCAGTCGGCTTCGCTACAACATTCTCAGTCGGCTTTTGATTAGAATTTGTCGTATTTTTTTGGTTTCTATTTCTATTTTGATTTCTATTTCTATTTTGGTTTGGATTGTTCTGATTAGCCTTAATATTATTAGCTTCATTAGAGCTATTTTTTTGAGATTCACCAGTTCCACTTTTTTGATTTTCTTGTGTATTTTGATTTTGGTTTCTATTTCTATTTTGGTTTCTATTTCTATTTTGGTTTCTATTTCTATTTTGATTCCTGTTCTGTGGCCTACTAGTTTTTGACTCAGTAGCTGTTTTTTTATCTGAAGAGAATATTTCAGATAATTTACTCATAAATGAGACTTTCTTTTCAGGCATCTTTGTTGATGGGTGATTAGAAGAAACAGCAGGAATATCAGGCTTATCAATATAATTTATTATATTTGGATTTTCTTGAGGTTTAGAAACTCCTTGAAAGCTCTTGTGATGAGAGTTTTTATCACCCTTTTGTTTGTTCATCGTGAAGTGAGGAAAGTGCATGTATTGGTTTGGAAGAAGAGTGATCTTAATATTGTGTTTATCTTCCATTTCAATTATATTTTGCCTCTTCTCATTAAGTAAATAAGTTATCACTTCAACGCTGGATTGAATTGTTATGTCATCACCATTTTTATTTGAATTTAAGTTGTCTTCTAGTTGACGAATAATTCTTAATGATAGCGAAGGAATAGTTGGATTTGTTCCGCTACCATTACAAATTGAGCAGGTTTTTCCTGTCGATTCTGCAACAGAGTTCATTAGTCTTTGGCGTGATAGCTCTAAAAGGCCAAATCTTGATATTGAGCCTATTTGAACGCGAGCCCTATCATTTGCCGTAGCTTTTTCCATTAACTTCTCAATAGCTGTTCTATTGGATTCTGAGGCCATATCAATAAAGTCAATTACCACTAGTCCACCAATATCTCTTAATTGAAGTTGCAACGCAATTTCTGATGCAGCGTCTAAGTTTGCCTTATAGGCTGTATCCTCAATACTTGTTCCCTTTGTTGCTCTAGCAGAGTTGATGTCTATTGCAGTTAATGCTTCTGTAGGATCAAATACAATAGTTGCCCCAGATTTCAAGGCGACCTCTCTATTAAAGACGCTCTTAACTTGAGACTCTATACTCATGTGAGCAAAAAGAGAGTGCTCTGTAACATCAAAGAATTTAATCTTGTCTAAGTAATGCGGCATTACAAAGCTAATAAAGTCTCTTGCCTTTTGATAGGTCTCCAAGTCATCAATTATTACACTATCAGTATCTTCTCTTAAAAAGTCACGCAAAGCTCTAACAGTTATATCACTTTCTTGATAGATTAAAAAAGGGTCCTCTTGCTTTTTAGTTGCAGTTTTAATAGATTTCCAGAGCTGAGTTAGGTGGTCAATTTCCCATTGAAGTTCACTAACTCCTCTTCCAGCTCCCTCAGTACGAATTATCAGTCCAGAGTGCTTGGGAACATTAAGGCTTGGCAACAAGTTTTTTAAATCTTGACGATCTGATGCGCCAATTTGTCTTGAGATTCCTGAGCTTTTAGGGTTGTTTGGGGTGAGTATCATGTAAGCACCAGCTAAATTAATGTAGGTACTAAGGGCAGCGCCTTTGTTACCGCGCTCCTCTTTTTCAACTTGTATGATGATGTCTTGCCCTTCTTTAAGGACATCGCTAATAGTTAATTTATCACCTTTAGGCTTAATACCATCAGAAAAGAAAGGAGAGATCTCCTTAAAGGGTAAAAAACCATGCTTGTCTTTACCATAGTTAACAAAAGCAGCTTCTAAAGATTGCTCTACCCGAGAAATCTTTGCTTTGTATATGTTGCCCTTAGTCTTTCTATTGAGGCTTGTCTCGATATCAAGACCAGTAAGCTTTTGGTCCTTGACGATTGCAACTCGAATTTCTTCTTTGTGGGTTGCGTTGATTAAAATGTGATTCATTATGAAGTCCTATAATATCTGGACTATTGAGCACGTACAAAGCATCAATA
>Ga0209711_10005098_pt1 | contig 10321 bp, 5 predicted proteins | sample ArcticOcean_MG_C_7_FD_187441 | JGI IMG/M metagenome (GOLD analysis project Ga0209711, IMG submission 187441) | Marine microbial communities from western Arctic Ocean - ArcticOcean_MG_CB11_88 (SPAdes) (version 2) | ecosystem: Environmental > Aquatic > Marine > Oceanic | place: Arctic Ocean... | reverse complement strand
ATCGCCCATGCGATAGAGTCTTCACTGGCAACACCGAAGACGAAGGCTGTCTTTCCTTGTAATTTGAGCATAAATACACCTACCCAATGGGTAAGTGTTGGCCGTCACACCCAACCTATGACTGTTGCCTAAGTTGACTGGACGAAAACCGTGGTTCAGCGACCCTATTTGTGGGGCCGAAGGGGTCAAATTTCATCGAATAAATCGTCAAATTCACCGACTTCGACTGTTTCCTCATCGAGCTCTGAAAAGAAATCATCGAAATCATCAGTTTGGAATTCCTGTTCCGGCTCTTCAGGTAGGATTATTGGTTGTTGCACTTTTGACTGCAATTCTTCTGTTGGCTTTTTCTTCGAAGCTACCCGGACCAATACGATAAGGAAAAGGATGATCAGTATCCCCCCTCCTGCAATAGAGAGATACAGCATGGTATCATCTGAACTCAAAATATCTAATCCATCGCCACCACCCGATTGAGAAGAGGATTTGACGTCAAGTGGGATGTTGATTTCGCTGAAAGGCGCCGAATCATCATTTGTACTTTGAGCGCGAATTGCTAAAGACATTCTCAGGTCCGAACTCGTATCAGAAGGCGCCCTGATACTCAGCGTTTTAACTGAAGATGTACCCTGATAATCGACTGATTCACTGACGGATTTACCAAGAGGAAAAGAGAAACCTTCAGCTTCAAGTTCGGCAGCATTTGCGAAAACTACTTCCAATTTATCATCTGCATTACCTTTATTGGTGATTTGAAAACTGAATTCAATTTCATCACTGGCATCCATATAACGTGTCGTCACATCTGAGAGCAATAACTCAACCATGCCGTAACTTTGTATATTCAAATCTCCAATGTGTGATGTGTTTGCAACCCAAAAGCCATCTGGCAAATCACCATAAGGCAGATTATTCCATGATTCGACCTTCGCTTCAATTTCAAATGAATACTGAGTTGTTGCTGGAATCTTTGTTTGACCGATAAAGCTCACTTCAAAGCTGTCTTCTTCCCCTGCACCAAGTGTAAAGCTATCCTCGCTCAAGGACATCTCAACCAACACTCCATCCCATTCTATTCTCGAAATACTAATCACTTCACTAGCTGAAGTTGGATTGGTTACGGTACAGGTCACTGAAGCTTCTGGATCTGACGTAGGATGGACGTCCATGACTGGATCGGAACCGCAAGCCAACTCTACCGCAGGTAGGGGCGAGCCTTGTGCTGCAACGGGAGTAACAAGGCATGGTGCAAGAAATAGACTGAGAACAAGTCCGAGAATCAATGCCTTTCGAATAGTTGCCACCGGTGGTCGGTGTATGCTTTCACTCATGAAGATGATGGCTTTATGAGGCTAAAAGACTCAACTCATCTCACTTTTCACTGGGTCCGTACAACCCATCAGCAAGATCTTGATGGGCTTTCCAAAGATATTCTTCATCTAAACCGGCCTCCAGTAATTGCTTTGTACGCTTGGGCACTGTTTTCGGCCCCAATACTGCACCTGGGCGTCGTAGGTCGTCCATGTAATCGGTTTCCAAGAGAAAACCATGGGAGCATGATTCAACGGTGGAGATCAATTCATCAAGAGCCCCTTTACCTATGAGAACGCTTGGGGTGATGCCTTGGGTGATATTGCCTGATACATTGGCTGGAGCGTAATGCCGCACAAGTCGATGTTTGTCAAGTCCTGCTTTTTCAGCCATTAATGCGATGTCGCGATAGGTCGTTTCGAGCTCACCTTCAACATGTAATTGCAGAGCTACACCCTCTTGGTGTGCCATATGCATTGTTTCCAATAAGAGGGTATTCGACAATTCCCAGATTTGTGCATCAACTGGCCAATGAGGGCGACCTACTTCACCGATGGCATGTGCTTTTCCTTCGTGAACAAAATCAAGTGCTGCATCGATACTCGCCCGATAATTTTCCATTGCTTGTTCAACTCCTTGTTCACCGGACTCCTCGAGCCAAGCTGTAAATTGATGAGCGAATGCTGCCGGATGAGGCCCCAAAACAACACGGACTCCAAGTTCGACTTCTTTACGCACTTCTTTTGCCATTTCGACAGTGTCAGCATACGCCTCAGTATGGCCTTTTTTTGTGGTAGGAGGTGCTGAAAAATCGGGACAATGGACCAATACAATATCAGTGCCACCAGCATGTTTGAAATCACGAGCTGCTTCAAGAAAGCGACCATTCCGATTCAAATGGAAATGATTGTCCAGTATCGGGCCAGTCCAATTCACATTCTCTTCCATGAAGGACCCCTATTCAAACGCTGGAGTTCATGCGATTTCAACGCATTGGGGAGAAAACAGGCAATGTGCTTCATTCCAGTTCAAATGAAGAGTTTCTGATCTTTCAATTTGTTTCTCCAATAAACTGCAGCCATTGCCACAATATTTTGATGACGCGCATCAGGAACGATGCAACGGCCATTTGGCCAAACATGAATCGTAAGGCTGTGCCTTGTATCATCAAGAATACTGCATCCAAGTCGCTCATCGTAGACTGCAGTTCCTGCGCCAAAGTTCCCGACCAGTTTACTGATGTCCAATGCTTGACCAAAATCAAACGAAGCAGCTACAGGACCCAATTCAGTCTCTAAGCCAGAATCACTCATCCCAAGACGGAGCATCAATTCTTTTGCAGCAGCTCGAGCTGCTTCAATTCGATGTGTACCATGAACCGTAATTCGACCTTCTCCGTCAACGATGAGTGTTGCACGGGGACTCTCGAGAACTTTGATGACAACACCGCTGGTTTCTTGGCCGCCGACTTGTGAGATTACGGCTTGTTGGTCGATGGGGGTCGGAGGGATAAAACGAACTAATTGATTTTCAATTCGAACTTTAATTGCTGTAACGGACATTTCATTCCTCCTCTGTTCTATCGGATGAAGTGGTGTTTAAACTAATCTCCTCTTGTTTTGGAAGAGAGTTCAGGGCCTCAAGAATAGTATTTCTATGCGGCAAATACAACGGCAATAACAGTATAGCATCGTTTCCAAAGTCCTCCCGAAGCGTAGCTAATGCACCACGTAACCGAGCTGCAAAGCGTTGATTACGAGAGTCACAGACATTGGGACCAACAATCCATTCACTTAGGTCCCACCATGTTGCAGATAAAACTGCAGCTGAACCAAAATTACTCGAAACCCCTTTTGGGGGTTTTTGAGCATCGAAAATATTCTTTTTCACTCGTTTTCTCCATTTGCCGCCAATGGATATCATGCCGAGTAATTTTTTCCAATGCGACGCAGCTTTGGCTTCAAGAGTAAGATGATCGCTCCAATCTTCATCATCTGCGGTTGGCTCTATGAAGAAAATTGGCCTGTCATGGCGTACTGCATTACGATGTAACCGTCGTGGCTCTGGATCAGGAAATCGACCACTCGTGACCTCTTCAACTCGACTTATTTCATCCAAAAAAATCCCAAATGCACCGCCTGAAATCAAACCATGAGAAAGATTCACCCCTGGCGATTCTGCCTCATCTTTTTCTTCTTGCTCCCATAAATCAGCAACATCGGGAGATTCGAGTAATGCCAAACCGTTCCAAGAGTTTCTTGGTCGCATCGAGCGGGGATAGACAACAGTCGGTAAGACTCCATGAAGTAAAATTCGACCACCGTCTGGGTCTTCCCAAAGATGGTCTTCCCAGTCAAGTCGAGCGGGCACACCGTTCACGCTCACTGACTGTTCACCCAATCACGCAGAGCATCAACGCTCCATCCTTGATCAAAGTAACCTTGGATTTCTTCTTGAGTCCATTGCGGGAATTGAGTCATTGCATGCTCCATTTCAGGTGAAACATTGATTACAGGTGCTGCAACTTGTGGTGGCCCACTGAGTGGCTTTGCTTGCCCTGGTAATTCGACATAGGTCTTCCCACCTTCTTCATCATACTCATCGAAAAGGTCGGAACCATCGCCTCGGCGTGATAATACAAAGACTAATGTTGCAAGTACTGCAACGACAATTCCGAGAATGACAAGGATAATCATAAATCCACTTGAATCTGAAGATTTACTTTCAACCTTTACATTGAAGGTTTCTCCTTGTTCTGAACCGTTGTAGAGCAAGTCGCCTGTCGTATTATCGGAAATGAGATAATACATACCAGTCGTTGCCAAATTGAATTCCGTAAGTGTTACCATCACCCACTTCGAGTCTCCAACAGGAATTACATCTGTAGTGATGCTGTTTTCAAGTACTGGAACGCCGTTATTGACGACTGAACGTATGTTGAGAACTGTTGAACCATCCATTGTACCGGAGTTCAATACTTTGATTTCCAAATCCATATCTTGACCGACTTCTGGTTTTGCAGGCCTCATCACCACATCAGTAACAGTAAATGATGCTTCTTCGTGAATCAATTCATACAACGATTTGTGTTCAGGATCGCTCGAGAAAATTGGGCTTATACCGCCTTCATCTGTAGGCCCGCCACCCAAAATGGCTTGTGTTCCTGCCGAGTCAGTTGCATCAATCCAGAAGACTACATCGACGCTGTCGATTTGTGATGGGTCAGGGTCGGATTGACCTTCTGTAATCGGCCACAAGTCGACACACTCTGCGGATGCAAAGTAAGATCCACCACTTGGATTGAGTGTTAATTCTTGCGTCAAAGGCTCGTCTCCAAACGTCGACCGGTATATCGGCCATGTGATGTCATTTGTTGGATCTGTGTAAAAGCTCCAAGCTACGGAAACATCCCCTTGGAACAAGGCTTCTTGTTCTTCAATAATCACTTCGACGTCAACGCAGTGGAAAGTGGAAGTCGGTACAACATTCGAAAGAACTCCACCGTCGCCTTTACCATTCTTGAGCGTCCATGTGTTTGAAACAACTCGAGGGGCAGTTCCATCAATCTTGAGATTAAAGGTTTGGCAACCGTATGTCGAAGAGGATGAACAAATTGCCGAAGTTGTATCAACTGCTCCGAATGGTAACCCTTCGATATCGTTACCACACTCACCGTTTGAGCCACCATCGCCGCCACTTGCATCGTATGGGCACAAGCGGAAGGTGTAGGTGTAATCGTTAGTCACCGGTGGTGCAGTTAGATTGATATTGAAGACACCACCAGTAAATGTATGGAACGTGACATCGCTTGGATAAGCAATGTATCCCTTTGAACCGTCCATCAAACCAGCCTGTCGAGTCACTTCAATCGTCAGTTCAATTTCGGGAGTAATGTAGACTTCATTGAGAATACCGTCGAGGTAAGCATACTGCCCTTGAAATGCGATGATGTCGCCGGGGTATACAAAGCCACTTCGAACATCTCTCGTGATAGGAGTCAGCAGATCAGAAAACAATGGAGTAATCATCTGGTTATTAGCTGAATCAGCACGGAAATCAAGTTGTATTCCATCACTGTAGTGCCAATCTTGAATGTGTCGACTAGGTGCAGGAAGCATTCGGTAACGAGGGTTATCAAGGTCTTGCATATACAAAACAGGATTGTTGAGAGAAGTTGTCGCACCAGGTAATCCCCATGACATACGGATTGGTAAATCTAAGTAAAAATCGCTTTCAAAAGGGTCGATGAGGACATTGCCGCTCATTCGAAGGACTTGTGGCCCATCGAAATCACCATCTTCGAGGAGAATCTCGATGTACGGGCTATCGGTCCAAGCAGTATCATTTCTCGGGAAATAATACACCGTTAGATCAGTTCGATCATCTGCCAAATCAATACGGAAATAATCAACATCTCGCCAACCGTTGTCATCACTTGCTTCGACGATGAGGTGATATTCATTACCAGCATACATTGTATGATTCCACTTCCCATTGTATTGTTGCTGATTTGACTTCAAGAATCGACTTTCTTGGGAGTCATCAATGAAGAAGTTCCGAATTATTGGAGATTTCGAGTTCATCGAAACATACGTGAAATGATCATTGGCAATTCCAGGGCCACCGCCGTTAATTGTGTTTCCAGCTTTATCGAATCCTTCAATCCAAATACTGACTTTGCCCACAGGGTCTTTGCCGACATTGGCATAATCATTGTATGTTGCTGAGTAATTGGCAAAAGGAGTCGCACCATCACTGGATGCGGCAACAGTGATGTATTCATCAGCGTCTGCCTGACCATTTGAATTAGTGTCATGGTCGTATTCAACCCAAATCTTCAGGTTGAGAGATTCGGGAGGGGATGGTAAATCACTCGCATTCAAACGGATTTGCTGGTTTGCAGATGGTATAGCCCATGTATCGTCCACCATGACTCTCCAGTTACTGTCAACTAATGGATCAACTTGACCGTTGAGAATACGAACCTCAACCAAATTTGGATCAAGTGTGTCAATCGAGAGGTTAAATGGAATGCCACACGCACTGTCTGGCCGATATTCAGCTGCTGGGCAGAGAGTTTCGCCGCCGTCATAGCCGTCGATACGGAATCGGTACATGTCTTGACCGGCAGCCATTCCAAGATTAATATCCCAGTTGAAATCGCCACCAGGGATGCCTGATCGGTTGGCTACTGAAAGCCATTCTATGGTGATATTTCCATCGAAGTTGGTAATCGTCTTTTGTTCAAGAATCATAAAATATTCACTTGGATCTGGAGATATTGACAAATCTTCAAGACGGATAGAGCCGGTTATTGTTAGTATTTGCCCGGAATTAGCATCATCAAGATCTTGAACAACACCTATATCGTTGAGTACTTGGAATGATGTAACCATTGCATCGTTTTCAACAGCATTTCCACTGACTGGGGCGAGTAAAGTAGCATCTGGCAATCCATTAACTCCATTTGAGGCCATAAGTCCTGAATAGATGCGTACTTCATCGGTATCTTCCCAATTAGAATTAATCACGAACCGCCAGGTGATTTGCTTACCATCGGTGATGTCGACGGCGCTCGATGACTCAAGACTAAGCAGGTCATCCACATCAGATGCTTCAGAGAAGAGTAAAGCGTCGCTGTAACTCAGAATAACATCGCCTGTTTTCGATTCAAAGGATAAAGTAGCTTCAGCTAAACTAGCACCTGTAAGTGAACTAACTGAATGGGTTGTCACGATTTCATAGATTGCGCCGTTAGGGTACAATCCAATTGGATTACCAACCAAATTAATTGAATTATCATAGCCGCTCGAGGTTGAAATTTGAAGGTTCGAAAAAGTGAGCCCTCCCCCGATGGAACCGGTAACCTTCAGCTCCACTTCGGCAATGGAACCGCCGTTCCACAAAGCAACACCTTTATTCAATTCACGGTCCAAATCATTTGCATTGCCAAACGAAACTGAATAATTGTAAACGATATCGAGGTCTCGAACAATCATTTGAGCACCTGTAGAAGCGTTTGGTGAATCGACCCTGAATCGGAACGTTTGCCACTCATTACCGTATGCATCATAGTGGCTAATTGGAACCAAATCATTCGAAAGAAGTGAATTAAGTGCTGCCTTCAAGGTCGTTGAAGTGAAGAGATTTTCAGATAATATAAGGCTCCGGTTTTCAATTGAACCGATGAAGACTTCTTGAGTTCCGGACAAGAGAGTGAGGTCGAACCCTTCACTTTGATCGTTACTTGAATGAATCTCGATTTGATCAAAAGCAAAGTTAGCAACTGTTACTTCTGTACCTTTGGGAAGCATAAACATTGCACCTTCTGCGACACCACTACTGTCAATGGTAAGATTGGATGAAGATTGACCATAATTGGTATTATTAATCTTACTTAGCAAGAAATTTGTTTGTCGGCCAAATCCGCCAAAAGCAGGTTCTTCAAACCCCCAGTCAATGATTCCATCATTGGCAACATCTAATTGTACATTTTCGGTATGGTGGCCAAATGTCAAATCAAACCAGATTCCCCCAACATTGCAGTTATTATCATAAGTAGTGGTGGTTAAAAAACCAAAGATAGGTTCTGAAAAAACGGACTCTATGCCAACTTCAAGTATGATTGGATTTGCAGTAGGGGAGGACATAAAGCGTATGACAGGTGTTTCAGAACAATCATCATCAACAACGGGAGTAACACGGGTAATTGGACGATTGAAATAACTTCGTTCCAAAATTGGAGAATAGGTTGTATCTGTGACAAGAGGGGAGTAGAATGCTGGATTACCATCGCCTGAAGTTTCCCAAACCCCATTAACGACATCCGGACTATCACTTTGATTGAATCCAGTACCAACTCGAGTCCCAATACTTAATCCATGAAATACTGGCGAAGAGAGGCGACTCGGGCCTGAATTAAAAGTCAATTTGAAATCGATTGAAGAGTGAATTATTGAATTGATATCCCAAAGTTCGATTATTTTACCTTGCAAGTTGGACATAGTCTTTCCGTTCCGATCAACGACAGTTTGACCTGTTACTGAATCAAGAACTTCAACCGAAATAGTTGCTGAACTGGTTGTCTCTGATTCAATAGCCACTATACCGAATCCATTCGGCTGATTTTCACCGGTTGAAACTGATGGGAGAAAATCTTTGATGAACATTTCTGAGGACTGAGGCAAAAGTTCTCCAACACGGAAGTTATCAATATACCATCCTGCTTTTTGCCCATCACTTCCACCAATGGCATTATGTTCCATGATGAACCGGAATTGGACATATTGCCCTACATAAGAGAGTAAATCTACAGCAATACTGGCCCATCCTGTTGGGTTTGAAGGGGAAGTGGAAGATCCTGCAAGTGCGTAGTCGCCTTGAGAGACACCTTGGCAACGTGAATCTATTGCCCCTACAGTAGAGGACCCTGAGCCTCGAGGATAGTATCCATTATTATACCCAACTCCAGTTGAATTTGAAAGATCGAGGTCTATTGATACAAAACCTGAGGGGCTAGTATCATCGAAATCATTGAATTGAGAGGTGCGGATTTGCATATATGCGCAATCTCGATAGTAAACTGGAGGGTTTGTTCCCGACCCAGTTTCGATATCAAGGTCATGCCATGAGTCAAAGAAAGCCCGATGGTCTTTCAAAGAGGAGTCAACAAAAATAGATTCCGAGGTCATCCTGTATGTCATTCCATTTATGTCAACCCCTTCATCAGAATAATCATCGTCAGTCAGCCCTGTACCCCAGCAATAGAGACCACTTGAACAGTCGGGGAAATTAGGATTCGACACTACTGTGGTGGGGTCAAGGATACCGTGATCCCACCCCGTTGCATCTTGGGTATATTGTCGCTGGTCCATGAAACCAGATTTGGTTTCTTCAAAATCAGTAAGGAAACCTTCAGACTTCAGTTTGATTGGAACGGCGTTAGAGCCTTCTTCATAAGTGAAATCTGCAACATTGGTAAATTTCGTCATTTGATTGTTGTACATTGGATTCCATATACGCGGACCTGTTTCAAGATCGATCCTGGAGTGTGCACTGTGCTCAAGCATACTGGTCGAAATATCGAACGAAGCATCCGTCACTGTTTCGGACGCTGGAAGATGAATGGTACCCGAGTCCGCATCCACAAAGGCGGTCCCATCTCGTAAGACAATATCTGCAGTGGTATTTCCGTTTCCAAAAGTAGTGACGTTTGCTGCAGCTGCAAACGGAGCTAATATCATCAAGAGAACGAGGAAAAGTGGGGTTTTCAATTGTCGATTATTATGGGTCATAGACTCACCTGTTCTCTGTCCGAGGATTCCTTCACCTATAATCGCAACGGAGACTTGCCCCAGCACCCCCCTCCTACGGAGGGGTTTTTTAGAGATCTGAAACTCAAAGTTTAACAGTCCGTCTCTGATGCCAAGCGTTCTGTGTGACTTGGTCCAAACCACCGAGTCTATTTTCGCTTTTCTCAAGCCATTCTAAATTAGCAATTGTCGTAGGAAGCGATGGGCCAAGAGCATCACATACTTCTGGTCCCATACTCAAATCAAAGGTACCCAACGCTTGAGACATGTGCATAATAGAGGTCTTATCAAATCCCAAAAGAGGCCTTAACATTTGTAAAGAAGTAACCCGTTCAATTGCTCCAAGATTTCCCAACGTTTGAGATGAAACCTGTCCAAGGTTCTCCCCAGTCAAAATGTGAGTTGTATCAACCTCTTTTCCAACTTGTTCAGCCAAACAATTGTACAGACGTTTCATATGGATGGAATACTCCGTATGACACCATTTTTCAGTGAACAAAGCTAACTGTTCAGCAACAGGAATAACCGTTAGTTTCCTTGAGATTTGACGACGTGCAGCATCTCCTAGAGGCCCTTGCATCTCCAGAAAAAAACGGAGTGCTGCAATGGTTTTGTGCTCAGCTCCCGGCCCTGTCAATGGCTCTTGCGAACAATGAACTGGATGAATCAACCATCCTTGCTTAATCATTCGGGCCACT
>Ga0209711_10005082_pt1 | contig 10349 bp, 15 predicted proteins | sample ArcticOcean_MG_C_7_FD_187441 | JGI IMG/M metagenome (GOLD analysis project Ga0209711, IMG submission 187441) | Marine microbial communities from western Arctic Ocean - ArcticOcean_MG_CB11_88 (SPAdes) (version 2) | ecosystem: Environmental > Aquatic > Marine > Oceanic | place: Arctic Ocean... | reverse complement strand
TGCCCTTGGGTAAATATTAAACTATTGATTTGTTCCACACTTTGTGGATTCTTCCAGCTTTCATCAATTTGTTAAATTTTTTGTATATTCTTCTCATCATGTGTTCTAATTCCTCGTCTGTAACAGATGTGTCTATTGTGTGTCATTTTTGTGACATTCATAAGTATATATGCCTTTTTGTCCATAAAAAATATTTTACTACTTAAAAATCAATTAAATACAGTACAATAACATCAATTAGGAGAGTATATTGAAAACAGTAGGCGATAAATTTCCGGCATTCTCATTGCCTGGAATCAATGAAAAGAACGAGTTTGTTCAAGTAGACATACATGAGAGTTATACACCACATAAGAAAGATTGGTCTGTAGTTTACTTCTACCCTAAAGACTTCACGTTTGTTTGCCCAACAGAGATTGCTGGTATGGACGTTTTAACAGAACATGCTAACGTTGTTGGTATTTCAGGTGATAATGAATTCTGTAAATTAGCATGGAAAAAAGAAAATGCCTTGATAGGTGATATTAAACATACTCTAGCCGCCGACTGTGGATTAGCATTGTCACGTGAATTAGGTATCGTACATGAACAAGCAGGAGTTTGTTATAGAGCAACTTTTATTTTTGATAAAGAAAGAACTATTCAACATGTATCGATCAATGCTTTAGACACAGGCAGAAATGCAAATGAAGTATTAAGAACATTAAAAGGATTACAAGCAGGCGGACTTACAGGCTGTGCTTGGGAAGAAGGCGAAGAACTCTTAGGTTAATTTATAAGTATTGTTGTGCGAAAGCATCGTTTAGACCGCATGTCTTCGCACACACTTGTAACTTACCGTCATTACAACTAGGTTTATCCCAAGACCTCTCAATAGACCCGAAGTAATCATTATCTAATATATCTTCAAGGGTGTGATTAAGAGTGTTGATCTTATCTTTTCCTACTCTATTAATAAAACTCCAAATTTGACTGCCTTTAGGTGTATGATACCAATTGTACATTTGCCCAGCAACCCAACAACATGGTTGTAAGATCCCTTCAGCACTAATATAGATACTTTTCTCTTCTTTTACTTTACATTTGATTGAGGTTGTGTCATAATGTTGCTGTACTTTTGAACGAGAATCAAACATTTCTGGGTTTAATTTACCAAGTAAATCTATTTTTTTAGTAGGAAATAGTATCTCTTTTTCTTCGGCTATACTCGACATCTCTTTAGTAGTTTGATTAGCGTAGAGAGCGCCTATGGGCTCTCTAATGACTACTTTAGAGCCATCTCTGCTAATTGTTTCGATGTGTGACTTAGTAGATCCAGACACACTAGAAAAGAACCTAGATGATGTTTTAACTTGAAACTTTTGGAAACCCATTTGCTCTGAAAGTCTCTCGGCCTCTTCAACTTGATGCTCGTTGTGTTCAAAAACAATGTACTCCCAATGAGCAATTCCACCTGCATTGATGAATGCTTTTGCATTCTCTATTATCTTTTTCCATACAGTATTTTTGCGATACAGATAATTTGTATCTTCTAAGCCATCGATACTGAAAATGACATAACCGTCAGTGCCAATAACTTCTGCTAACTCTTTCCACCATTGTTTAGTTCTTGCAGATCCATTGGTGTTCATACTAAGATATATTGTCGGGTTTACATTTCTAAAATGTTTAAATACTTTTAATGTATCTTTAGCAACGATTGGGTCACCATAGTTGCCACACATAAACATGTGATTTAATTGTTGAATAAAGTTGTCAGGGAAAATAGTAACGATATCATTTAGTGACAGTTCAGCATTTTGTAGCCAGGGATTGTCTTCTCCTCCGTTTATGTTTCTCGCACACATTGGACAAGCGGCATTACATTTTTCAGTGATCTCCAAGTGAACTGTTTTAATCTCGTTGTATGAGTACATTTTACTTTCTTCCAATCAACATAAATCGCTTAAATGATAAGTTTCCATAGTCGAACTGTAGTTCTTTTAATACTAATCTTTCTGTCATTGGAAATCTTTCTGCAAACTTTTCCAATGAATCAGTTGGATTGGTAATAAGCCAGGGTTCTTCTGATATGTTAACATCACTTGATTGTACACACACTAATGCATTTGGATCACTATTACTGAACCATTCATCAGACATGTGTTCAGTGCTACAATTAATTATTACATTGTGTCCTTGAATATTATAAGTGTTTGCGTCTGCACATTTGTTCTGAATTCTAACAGTGCCATAACCAAACATATAGCCTTCACACAATGTATCTGCCCCTGTAATCGCCTCTGGGTCGATGTCTAAGCCCAAGACTTGCTCATAGTAATGTTGATTACGAGTTACAAGCATAAACCCTAGCAAATTATGCCAGCATCCTAAGTTAGCAACAACGGCTCTTTCTGGTAGCAACGGCTCTAGGTTTTCGCACAACCAAAGTTTGCTTTGTATCTGACTATGTGAAAATGATAATTTATCCATACTAGTATTTAATTGGGGAAAACACCCCTTGACAAAAAATTATCGTGTGTTATAATTGCTCTAAATATAGTAGAAGCTCCTTTAGCTCAGTTGGTAGAGCAATGGTTTTGTAAACCATAGGTCGTCCGTTCGAATCGGTCAAGGAGCTCCATTTAATGGGGTGGTAGCTCAGTTGGGAGAGCGACTGGTTTGCAACCAGTAGGTCGGAGGTTCGATCCCTCTTCACTCCACCATACTATATGAGAGAGTCTATGAATTTACGTGAAAAATTGACTGCAAGAATGGACGAGATACAACGTATCATGGAAGCAAACGAACATCTTGCAGACCCAGATAAAGTAACAGATTTACTCGATAAAGTTACATTTGCTTGGGAAGTACTAAGTGAAGAAGATAGAGATTACATACATGGCGTGCAAGTCGCACTAGAAGAAAAAATGGAGTGGAGACTAGATTAGCCCGAGTGGTGGAATTGGTAGACACAAGGGACTTAAAATCCCTCGATAGAAATATCGTGCCGGTTCAAGTCCGGCCTCGGGTACCAATATTATGATTAAAGTAAACGTAACAAATATAGTTCATTGGTCTGATCGGACCTTTAGTATCAAAACAACTAGAGACGAATCTTTTAGATTTGAGTCTGGTGAGTTTGCTATGATCGGAATGATGAGTGACAAGTATAAGAAAAATGTCATTAGAGCATACAGTGTTGTCAGTCCTCCCTGGGCTGAAAACTTAGAGTTCTTAAGTATTAAGAATGTAGGTCCTCTGACAAATGAATTATCAAATGTTAAAGTAGGAGATGAACTTGTACTCTTACCCAAAACTACTGGCACATTACGAAATGCTTTTCTTACCCCTGGTGGCAAACGTTTATTGTTGTTAGCAACAGGAACAGGACTGGCACCATTCATGTCAACAATCAGAGATTTGGATATCATTGAATCATTCGACACTATAGAGTTAGTTCACTCTGCTAGACATAGAGATGACTTAGCATACAATAAAGAACTAACATCAATCTTTGAAGAAGAACCTGATATACATGAATTGTTAAAAGACAAATTGATATACACTCCACTAGTCACTGGCGAAGGTGATCAACGAATAGACAACAGATTCATACAGCCTGGTGATCGTGTTATGGCGTGTGGCAACATGCAGTTTAACTATGACGTAGTTGAATGGTGTAAAGACTTGGGAATGACTGAAGGGTCAAATAGAGACACTGGCGAGTTTGTTATTGAAAAAGCATTCGTGGATCAGTAGCCACAAAAAAGCAGACCTAAGTCTGCTCTTTACAAATTCGTTAATCTACTCTTTCGTAAATAAATGAATTAAAATGATTGCTACTAGTAAACCAGTAAATCCGGCATTGCCTAAACTGTTCACTAAATTTAACAATCCACCGACAACATCGATTCCCATTAGGTCACCGAATACTATGCCAGCTACCACACCGAGACCTAATAGGCCTACGAAGATGCTAGTTAGTCCTTTGACCAAGTCATTGACTATTGTTATTACATTATTCATATTGAGTCCTCCTCAAATATTTGCATTATTGCATTTCCTCACTAATATTTAGTGGATTTGAGGGTGTTAATAAAGAAGTATTCTTTAATTGTTGTTAAATATAGGTTTTTTTGGGTAAAATAGTCATTCTAGCAGAGTGCCAACCACGATATAACGTCATAGCATTTGTTAATACATCTTCGTCTAGTGTATAATTAAGATGAGTCAACAATCGTTTGTACTCATGTATAAATGTTTCTTCGCCTTCTAAGAAGCAATCATGGTTAATAACATAAGGCTTAAAGTTCTTTTTGTAGTCGTTGATAAAAATACTTGACTCACTTTTTTTTAATATGTCATACGGCGGCAGTTGATTTGATTTTAAAAATTGTATGACACTAGTATGATACTTTTCGCTAACATCGACAGTTAAAAAGTTTAAATCTACGTTTGTCTTTTTAAATATTTCAAAATCTGTTTCATCTGGGTGATCAGCTATAGTTAAAGTGTCATATTTATTTTGTCCAAGAAACATCGTTAAGTAATCTATTGATCGAGTTTTTTGCCATGAGTCTGAGAACTCATAGTCTGACCAGTTGCCATACTTCCAACGAATATTTTTAAACGAATATATTTTATGTCGAGGTTGATCTTTGTTGAATTCTTTTTTTGGATAAAGAGGGAAAGTGTTGGTATGTAAAGATAATAAAAATCGTATTATGTTTCCACCTAGCCCGATAGGGTATACAACAACATTGATAGTTTTCTTCATCATACTATTTAGTATATCTCTAATAGTAAAGATAAATATACTACTATATATTGTATGATACTACTTTGACACCCAAAAATACGGTAAATATTAACATGGAATTGCAATCAGCAGTTCTGTAACCGAAAATTTAATGGAGGAAACTATATGGATTTTCAAACAATACTCGCAATAGTTATTGTAGGTGCGGTTATCTTTTTTGTAATGAAAAAAAGAAAAGATAAAAAATCTGGTGGAACAGGAGGCTCCGGTGGAGGCTCAGGATCTGTCAGTAAATATAAAAACCAGCAACGCAAATAAGAATTAACCCATCTTATAGTTATAAATAACAATAACAATTGCTTAAAAGCAAAGGAGAAAGAACTATGTTAGAGAAACTTAAAGGTCTTGTAAAAGATCATTTCGATAACGTGATTAAATTAGTGATAGCATTATCATTAGTTTGTATCGCAAACGGGGTCAACGCATCCACATTTAGTGGCAGTGTTGGCATAGGATCAGATTATGTCTTCAGAGGAATCTCACAGCACGAAGGTAATCACGTATTGTCTGCATCAATAGATGCTGATTTAATAGGTGGTGTATACGCAAGTGCTTGGGCATCAGAAGTTGATTTCGGAGACGGCTTAGCCGAACATGAAATTGATCTCGTTGTCGGCCTCAAAAAAGACTGGAAGCACGTTGGTTTCAATGTAGCCTATATAGACTACGGATACCGCGGACATTCAGACTTAGACTATGAAGAAATCTTAATCTCTGCTACACTAGCAGGTGTTACTGTGTCTCATTATATGGGACAAGATGAAGCACTTGACTATACAGAATTTTCAACAGGCTTGTTAAAAGTTGTTGACTTGGCGTATGGTGATGCAGAAGGACAAGGAACACATTGGGCGATTTCAAAAGGTTACGATCTTCTGAAAGGACATGTTAAAGTTGGTTACACTGACTTTACTGCTGATGATGCTTCTGGTATGATCGATGAAGATAATATATTTGTAAATTACGTTTATACATTCTAAAACAGACACACCTTAAAAGCACTGTTTTTTAATGGTGCTTTTTTTTGGCTATAAATATAGTGATGCTTAGGCATATTATTATAAAACTAACAAGAAGGAGATAATAATGTCAGTCGTAGTACCTGAACACAAACACTTAATTATTCGTGCAGAAGTAAACAATCCACCCAAAGACACTAGCTGGACCCACACGTGGCTAAATCAACTTGTAGAAAAAATAGGTATGAAAGTATGTCAAGGTCCAATCACAGCATATGTAGATATACCAGGCAACAAAGGCATTACCGGTGTCGTTATTATTGAAACTAGTCACATTGCAATTCATGTATGGGACGAAGGTAGTCCAGCACTCGTACAATTAGACGTGTACACATGCGGCCCGTTCGACAAAGAATTAATCTTTAAAGAATTAGAACAATGGGATCCTGTTAAAATTGAATGGAAATTCTTGGATAGAGAATTCGGACTAAACGAAGTCAGTCAGTCATAAATATTAGCCGAGGTTCTCTCGGCTTTTTATAAATCAAAAAAACATAATTAAATTCTAGTTTTCAGATTCTAGGCATAAATAGAGTCGAAACATTTATAACCTTAAGTTATAAGTGAATATAAATGACACAAATAAAAGGAAACCATGACAATTAGAAGAATGCAGAAGGCGAGAGACAATTTAGAACTGTTTTGTCTTGTTACAATTTTTTGTTTTTCTATATTGGCAGTGGCTCCATAACTAGAGACATACACATGACACACAAAACTACACTCTATAGAGTTAGTTTTTACACTTTACTTATGTTTGCATTATACTCGTTAGATACTGGTGCAGGAATTAGCAGAGCATTAAGGGACGTGCAAGGCACACACAATATACACACGGGGAAAATATGAATACTATTAAACTAGTAGTAGACAAATCCGGCATCTTCAAAAAAGGCACACAGAAAATAGAATTTTTGTGTTATGCTATGTTTTGGGGAGCCTGGATATTATGTCTAGCACAACTATGATACAAAAATTCTGGAAAGTTTTTTTTAAATACTGGATACAACCATGGCACCCAACAAACTAGAGCAATACCCAACTCAGTTAGAAATACCATTTCAGAAAAACAAAGACGCAACGCCTGAAGAAGTAGATGAGTGGATGTCCACTGACTATTTTATGGAAGGCAAGTTTGACCCAATGCAGATGTTTGTAGTTATACCAGCAATAATACAAATTACAGTATTTGGAATAATGCTGGCATCATTCGCACTTATACAATGGTCTCTTTTAAACATATAGGAAAATTACTTATAGGTGTAGGTACATCAGAAGAGTATGAAATAACTCCAATGAGGATACTTGTATCAGCATTATTATTAGGCTGTAGTTTTTTAGGCGTGATTAGTCTGTTATTAATTATGACTAGTTTTTATCTAGGGCTATAATACTAACCATATAATTCTATATGATAGTTCATCATGCCATCATGGTCAATGATAACACATGCTCTAGTATTTGATGAAGTCTTGTCTTCGTTTTCTTCATACCCAAAATTAAAGTAATGTGTTTTTCGTTGAAATTGCATCCAGCGATAAGTTGCATAACTTTCAAAGTTTGGATAACTCCAACAGCCTATTGCGTTTTCATGTCTAGCCTGAGCAATTGTTCTCATCAATAACTTCTGTCCTACAGCAAACCCTCTATATCCTTCTTTGACATACAAGCCTCTGGATCTATAAAGTCTTCCTAATGTCATGTGACCAGAGTTGACTCCTATGAGTTTGTCACCGTCAAATGCTCCCCAAAATGTAGGGGTATTTTTCATGTTCTCTAAGTCATACAGTGGCGAGTTAGTAAACCGATCTAAGTAAAGAGACATAGCACTTGTAGGCTCTATTGTCATGTTAGGTAAGCCTTCTTCCCACATTAGACTTGTCTCTTCCCACGTGATTTTTTTGAATTTAATCATATTATAGTCCTAGGTTGTATAATGCTTTGTCTGGATGACCAGGTAAATACAAATCATCTTTGTGTGCCCAACGTACTGTAAATGCTAGACGCGGATTGCCGTCATCAACCATATGTGAATTGACACCATGCACTACTCCATTGCCATTGATACATAATGCTGAATTTTTATTAGGTCTATAAACAAAATTGCCGTCTAGTGTGTGAAACTCTCCACCGGCTCCTTTTACGTGATCAAACAAATAAAATGTGATAGATTTTGCTCTGGCAGTGTGCGAAGATGGCGTGTTAAAATATGTGTTAGCAGTATCAGTGTGCAATGCTAGGTATTTAGTGTACAAATTATAGTTAAAGTGCCAACGATACGGAATCCATGAATCAGGTTCGTCAGCAAATGGCACTGAATCTTTGAATACAGATAAGTGTTTTTGATAGATTGGATGAATGTTATCTTGTAAGTGTTTCCAAGACCAGTCATATATAGTATCAACAGTCTGGTGCCAGTAGTCTTTTTCAAATGTTAAATCAAATATTACTAACTGATCTCTATTGTTTTGTACATGTTTGACAACATGGTTCTTGTGTCCATTAAACGAAAACGTAGTTGCATGTGTTTTGTATGTGTCAGTGTTAGGGTTGTCTAACTGAGAAAGAATCGTTTGTTCCAGTTTAGAATACTGAATGTCAGAATACACATCAGTGTATAGATAAGCATCTAATGATTCTTGTATCGACCAATGGGGGTTGGGTTTGTCTTCAGTAATATGTTCAATCTGCATATCTATATTTAGTGATATACAGATTGATCATATTTTAATTTACTTAATAGTAGAAGACCAATAAGTGAAGAAACTAATACTGTTTAAGTCTGTTAATGCAAGTGTCACGTCAGAGTTTTGTGTATCTGCGTAATCTGGGTTAGCATTAAAGTAGAATAACTTGATAGTCTCCATTGTTACTCTGGATGTTGTTGCTCTAGCCTTAAAGTCTACTTGTTCTAAATTAGTTGCTTCTGATAATGTTACATCTACTGCCGGACTAACTGTTACTATACCTGTTGCAGAATCAATTACAACATATTTTCCATATCTTGTTTCTAAATCTGCATCTTCCCATAATAAACTATATACTGGAGCGTCATCTGGATATAATGCATTGAAAGCAGAAACATCAAGTGAAGAAGTCATGTCAGCAATCATATCCTCTGCAAGAGGATCTTTACCAGTACTCACACCCAAGTATGATACCATGTCTGCTTCTCTGTAAGATGCATTTGGATCAGCAGTAAAAACATATGCTAATGAGTTTTGATTGTCAGAGAAAGAATCATCTTCAAATAACAATGCATTTTTAGTACTTGTTGAAAAAATTTGATTTTTCATTTCATCAAACAGTATAGCACTAGAGTTCATCGCACCGACAATAGTTGCGATACCAGAAACGATTGGTGCAGATAAAGATGTACCAGAGGACATACCGTACAAGCCAGCATGATTAGTTAGTTTGCCGCCATCATCCACGCCTGCAGGGTGAGCAACCATAACATCTTCGCCGGGAGCAAATAAGTCTAGTGATAGACCAGTTGATGTTGTTAGTCCTGAATCTCCTGGAGAGATGTTGTTGAAACCTGATGGGATATCATATTTGTCGCTTGAACCAACTGTAATACATTCATCTATGCCTGCTGGACTGACGTTTTCAACATCTTGTCCACTGTTGCCTGCCGCTGTTATGACAGATACGCCTGCATTGATTAATCCTAGAACTCTTTCATCTAGGAAACTTGAACGTGCCATACCCCATGACATGTTAACAATTCTTGTTTTGTTTGGGTCAGTGGCAACCTCTGCTATGATAGCATCAATTGCTTCTGAGACTTCTAGTAAATTAGCATTATATACTGTTCCATCAGCAAGTAAACCGCCGATCTTAATACTTCTGAGTACACAATGAGATGTAATACCTAAGTTTTTTCCTACTGCTAATGATGCTACTGCTGTTCCGTGACCTTTTTGATCAGTAAAGTCGCCTTCAAATGCTGGAAGTGCGTAAAAATTTTCTTTAACTAAATTTGCGTCATCAAATTCAGGGTGATTAAAATCAATTCCTGAGTCCATGATGTATAATTCAGGCTTAGATAATGCTGATGTGTCATGCATTGAGTATGTAGTACTTAAAGGTCTATAACGACTTGCAACACGAATACGTGCCCATTGACCTTCTGCTGATAAAGGATCTAATTCAGTATTAGAGATATCTAACGCACCTAAAGAAGTAACGCCTGTGAATTCGATTGGTTGACTAACAACATCAATCTTATCACATAATGTGGCTAGTTCTGCACCATTTGTTGATTTAACTTTATGCCAACCTCCAGTTAATTCTTCACCAACTGTTGTATGAACAAGGTTATTAATAGCAGTCATATTAGATGAATGAATTAAGAACTCATGCTCACTGTCATCAATGTCAGCACTCGTTGTTACAGTGGCGTCCTTGGCTATTTGTTCTAGTAAATGAAAATCTGTGTCGATAGTGTTGCCTGCAGGTGTTGCTAAGCCGTGCTTTGTGGCAAAGGCCTTGGTTGACTCATCACTGTCAAATGTAACTCTGAT
>Ga0209711_10005075_pt1 | contig 10360 bp, 8 predicted proteins | sample ArcticOcean_MG_C_7_FD_187441 | JGI IMG/M metagenome (GOLD analysis project Ga0209711, IMG submission 187441) | Marine microbial communities from western Arctic Ocean - ArcticOcean_MG_CB11_88 (SPAdes) (version 2) | ecosystem: Environmental > Aquatic > Marine > Oceanic | place: Arctic Ocean... | reverse complement strand
TCTAGTATTTGTTTAGAGGTTATCGTCAATTTTTCTCTCGTCGGATTTGGATATACTGTAAAATCTATTTCATTAGAATTAAAGACAGTTGTATTTAAAACTGCATCCGAACTTGCTTTCCAGTTGCTCGCCAAAGCATTGTCAGAATTAACATCTATCAATTCTAAATAAAAACCATCACCATCAGCAGATTCTGGCCAAGGTGCACTATCTGTATATTCCACTTCATCAATGATATTCCCAAAAGCGTCTGCCAATACTAAATTCTGACTACTATTTGATAAATCTCTATCAAATCTACCATAAGCTTCAAGCCCATATTTATCGAAAAAAACGCCTGTATTTCCAACTAATTGAATCGCTTGTGCAGGTAAAATAGTTGCATTTTCTTCAAATTGATAGGATACCCCTAGTTTGCTTAAATACACACCAGTTAAATTTACAGTTGTAGTTCCTATATTTTGAATCTCTATAAACTCTAAATCCTTGCTTTCAGGAAAAGTAGCTGTTTCTTCTGGATTGTAATGGATTTTAGTAATAACCAAAGATGGTATTTGTACATTATCACAATTAGAAAATGCACCAAGGTTGTTTCGCATCCATGTAATTCTTTCTTGAATCCAAACTTTCATATTGGCTATTTCTCCAGAAAAATCATCTATTGTATCCCATTTTTCATTTTCACGCATTACAGCTTCTGAAATTAATTCTGCAGTGTTATCAATTAAATTAGAGAGGTAGTTAAAACTTAGTGGCTGTCCTTCTTCAGTTAATTCGTCAAAGCGTTTTGCTAAATAACATTTAAAAGTTGAATTATTAAAAAGGTCTCCCCAAAAATAGGAACCTGTATTGCTGTAGTTAAATTGCCATACATAGGTATGACTTCTGTCATAAGGAGTTCCAAAAAAATCAAATAAATCATTGCCATAGGTTAGATTATAATCCCAAACAGGCCCTGCTCTTAACTTTCCACCTCTGTCTTTATGATAATACGTACTTAGGGCATAGGCATCTGCATTTGAGGCAATTTCTGCCATTAACATATAATCTACAAAAGAGGGGATGTCTATAATAGAAGGATATCCACTTGTGATGTTCGAATTATTCGCATTATTGTCTAAACCTCTAAAAATCCCTTCTATATAATAAGATTGTGTTTGTGTAATATCCTCTGAATTTGGTTTTTCATGAATATAAACAGCACCGTTGCTATACCAAGCAGCAGGATTTTCATCAGAAACTCTATCTGTCTGCATTAGATAACCACCTGAGATCTCTGGGAATGAATTTTCATCATCAGATAATTTTGCAATATTTACACGATCTCCATCACGTTTTATTTTTTCAGAGAGTGCATATAAACCAATATAATCGCCATTAAGCACCACTTCACAATACTTTAAATTGGCAGCATATTGCCCCATTTCCCTTGACATTTCGTAACTAATATAGTCTCGCATCATACTATCATCAAAGGCAAATGAATTTAAAATCCAATCATCTTCTTTTGGCATCCCTAATAATTTTACGCCTTTATCTTCTATACCATCATCTTCTAAAGTATCAATACCGTATGGTTTTTTAGGCAATGCCTGAGAAGAGGATCCTCTAGTTTCAATACCAATAGTACCTGAATAATTTAAAAAGTCGTCATTATTCGCATCCGTTAGAAAATTTCGAGCACCATCTGGTCTTTGAATTATTTTCATAGTACCAAGTATTTTTGGCTCGTCAGGAATGTCTGCACCATTTTCTGTATTGATAATAATGATGGGTAAGTTACTACCTGTAAATGAGCTATTATTTAAAATATAAGATTTATTATATACAGAAGATGGTAAATAATTCTCTAAAAATATTTGTGCTCGCACAGTTGTATTTTCATTAATTTCAATAGGATTTGTATATATTGGAGATGTTTCTGTAGGATTATTTTCACCAATTGTATATCGTATTACTTCCTCTGAAGTATTTCCAGATAAACTTAAACTTATGGGTGCATTAATAAGGCCACCTTGGTTAGAAAAAACAACTTCACTTTGAACACTTCCTACATATTCTTGATTAGAATTTTCATATCCGGGAGTAGTATCTGCATAACTTACAATATCTCCAGAAGTTATAGATACTCCAATTGATGTATTTTCTGGAAGGTTCTCTGTAATTATTTCATTAATAAGACCTCCAGAAGCATTATTTAAACGTATTGTTTCTGAACCTGATGACGATATTTTAAAATTTGTATGCAGATTATTCGCGGTTAGGCCTAAAATGGTAGGTGGTTCAATACCAGTATTATTTGGGCTTGAAAAAAATGCCGATAAAAAAGGTATTATTGTAAAATCGGAGGAGTTTGAACTGACATTGTGTGCTTGAATTGTTAAAATATTTTCACCTTCATTTAAAATTGAATTGAAACCTGTAATCATAAATCTTTCTAAACTTCCAGCCTCATGATCTGTTATAGTTCCTGAGTTATACGCTGGTGGTTCGCCATTAATATTAGCTCTTGCCACCTCAATTCCATTGATATAGCTAACAAAAGCATCATCATAATCTAAATCTAAAATTAAAGAAGAAATAGAAGCAAGGTTATTAATTGTAAATGTTTTTCTAAGGTATATTGATTGTGTGCCATTTGGAATAATAGTAGTATCATCTCCATCAGCATATCCAAACCCAGAAAGACCTGAAGACCAACTTGAATCATCAAAATTTAATGAGTTCCAGTTAGAATTGGGCTCGGAAGTAGGAATTAGGTATTTAAATACATCTCCTTGATTGATGAGTGTTCTTGGATACTTAATAGTAGCCCGATCTTTTGATGAAGCCCATAACACCATATATTGGTCAGGACTTAGTGTGATATTTGGAAATGTCCATTTTTTAAGATCATCTACATCATCTGATAAAGACCAACCATTTATAGAAACATCTTCTGTTCCAAAATTATGAATTTCTAGCCAGTCTGGTGCATCTCCATCTTCATCTAGATAAATAGAATTAGAGGAAACTACTTCATTTATTCTTACTGTTTGTGCTGTTAAATTATAGATACTAACTACAAAAAACAAGGATAAATATCTCATTTTATTGTTATTCAAAATATTTATTTTCTGCATTTATTTCTTGTTTAATTGACATGTATTGGCATATCGTTATAAAGTAAACTACTAAAAGTGTAAAGTTAACTAATTAAAATATTTTCACCTATTGATTATACAATACATAAACTATACTAAAGTTTTTTAATGCAGGGTTTACATGTATTCGAATAGAAATTCTACAAGGATTTTTTTAAAATTAGAAAATGTAGTTTAGGTAGTTCTTTAATTCTTTTTAGTCAGTAGTTTCATTAACTGCTTTTTTAATGAATTGATCTGTGCTATAATGTGTTGCTTTATGTAATTTTGCTTTGGTTAAAAGCAATTAATAGCAAAGAATTATACACGGTATTGGCGATAGTTATTAATTGTTTTTCGATTTTATAATTTCTGTTTTAGCAAACTCATTTAAATCTATTTAAATAAGACATTCTTCACAGGTTCCTTGAAGTAATATTTGAGATACATTAACTGTACGATTAGGAATCGTAGGAATAAGAACATCTGTGGATAAACAATCTACTTTTCCACAATCCGAGCACTGAAAATGTGGATGCACATCATGATGCACAGCACGGCTTGTTCTGGCAAATAGTGCCCAAATGCAATATTCCATTAATTGTTATAAAATGTACTATAATTTAGAGTATTGCAAAGTAAAAATTTAATGTTTTTAGGGCTTTAGAAGAATAAAGTAAAAGCTAAAAAAGGGCTTGTTACATTTGAAAATTGTTTAAGAATCACTTAAATAATTTTCTTTTATGTAATTTTTAGTCATTTATTTACTAAGAATCCAACTATTTTACTTATATTTTTAATGTTTGAAATACTATTTTTTAATTTAAGTACTTTAATTTTTTGTGAAGACTACATTGAAACTAACAAAGTCTGTTCCTAAGAACAAATTACGGAAGCTTTGATTAAAATTAGAGGACAATACAAGAGAAATATCTAGTTAATAATTAAATTTATTATTATTTTAGTTCAAAACACATTATAATTATGAAAAAATATATAATAACAATAATAGGAGTATTATTTTTTAATATGAACTCTCAAGGACAAAAAATCCTAATTGAAGTTAAAGATGTTAGCAGAAAACCAGTTGCTGGTGCCATAATTCTTTTTGATGATGTAAAGCAAAAAAGATGGACAAATGATAAAGGGATTTTTAAAACGAAGTTAAAAACAATACCAAAAAAAATTAGTGCTTTTCATCCTAATATAGGAATATCTGCAATAAAATATAATGGACAAAGTAATATATCGATCATAATAAAAAAAGGAAATGATACCCATTTATTTAGCAATGCTTCAAATAAAATAATATCTAGTCAATTTAATAATATTTATGACTATATAAGGGGTAAAGTTTCTGGAATAAATATATCTTCGGATAATATTATTAGAATAAGAGGTTACAATTCAATTAATGGCAACATGACTCCTCTTTTTATATTAAATGGAACAGAAGTCCCAAAAGATATATTTAGTCAAATCATGCCTGATGAAATTGAAGCGGTTACTGTTTTAAAAGGACCAGATTCAGCAATTTATGGAATAAGAGGCGCTAATGGTGTTATTATTGTTAAAACCAATCGATACTAACGGTGTCTTGAAAATTTCAAATTACAGTTTAAGGAATAGATTTGGTACATAAAAACTAGATAATAAGACCACGAGTATTTTTGTAAGTAGGGGAGTACTGGTACTTAATCATATATGGTGTTGGTATTTCGTTTTTATTATTGACTTATTAATAATTTAACTTGTAAAACAGGTTTTACTTGTGTTATGTCAATAAATCTTATTACTCCTTGATCCCAAATACTTTCAATTATATACTTTTTATCTGTCGTTAACACCCAGTTTTCTGGACTAGATAAGAATATAGATGGCTGTAAATGAACACATAGATAATAATTTGTATATTTGAATTGATATTATTTTTGAATTGTAATGCGTATTACAATTCTTTCAAGTATTTTCATTCAGCAGTTATAGTAACTGCTTTTTTAACAAACAAATCTGTACTATAATTTATATTATGTTAAATAGGTTTTTTCATAATGTCTAAGACTAAATAACTTTATCTACTCGCAGGTTTACTTAATTGCTTCTATTCCCCTTGTTTTGGTTCTAATTCTAATTGCATCTTCCACGGCATATATAAATATCTTACCGTCGCCTACTAAATTTTCTGAAGCATTTTCTAAAATAACATCAATAGCAGTTTCAAGATTATCATCACTAACAACACAAATAATCATAATTCTAGTTTGTAGAATCATAGATTGTTCTGTGCCACGATAACGCTCTGTATATGTTTTCTGTAATCCGCTTCCTTTTACGGGAATTATTGTATTACATGGAATGCCAGCTGATTTTAAACCTGCTTGTACATCCTTTAGTTTTGATGGCCTTATAATTGCTTCTATTTTTTTCATGTTTTTAAATTTAGTTAATTCTAATTATTCAAAAGTAGAATATGCTTCTACTCCAAAAGAAACAGCATCTATACCTGCAGACTCTTCTACCTTAGAAATTCGAATACCCACCGTTTTTTGCATGATTTTCATCAATATAAAAGTGAATATAAAACCAAAAGCACCAATTACAAGAACCCCTAATGCTTGTGTGGCTAACATTGCTGTACCTCCACCAAAAAATAAACCACCATCTGTAGCAAATAACCCCACAGCTATAGCACCAAAGAAACCATTAACGCCATGCACCGCAATTGCACCAACAGGATCATCAATTTTTAATTTATCAATATACAACACCGCAATATCTACCAAAACACCCGCAATTAAACCAATAATTATAGCAGCATTTGGCCCCACTACATTGCACCCTGCAGTAATGGCAACTAAACCAGCTAAAACTCCATTAATTGTCATGGTAATATCTATTTGACCGTATCTAAAATAGGTATAAAACATGGTCGAAATTCCTCCTGCTGCAGAGGCTAAAAATGTATTTGTAGCCACAGTACCTATTAATTCCCAATTACCAACTGCACCCAAAGTAGAACCAGGATTAAAACCAAACCAACCAAACCATAAAATAAAAGCACCAATTGCTGCTAATGGTAAATTATGACCGGGAATTGCATTTACTTCTCCATTTTTTCGATATTTTCCTATTCTTGGCCCTAAAACAATGGCTGCTGCGAGCGCAGAAAAACCACCCATGGCATGCACTGCTGCAGAACCAGCAAAATCGTTAAAACCTCTTAAAGCTAACCATCCATTCGGATTCCATACCCAATTTGCAACTAATGGATACATTACTGCACAGAAAATAAAAACATAAATTGCATAACTCCAAATTTTCATTCGCTCTGCTACTGCTCCAGATACAATAGAAATGGCTGCAATTGCAAAACCTAATTGTATGAACCAGAATAGTTTATTAGAGACCGTTAAGCCTAAACCTAAATCTTTAGTGGTTATTCCTGTATCAAATGCAAACCAACCGTTAGAATTTCCATAAGCAATTCCAAAACCTATTATATAAAAAGCAATTCCTCCAAAAGTAACATCTATAATAACCTTTGCAATAATACTCATGGCATTTTTAGATCTTACAAAACCAGCCTCTAATAATGCAAATCCACCTTCCATAAAAAAGATAATTGCACCGCAAATAGCTACCCAAATAGTGTCTATTGCGTTTATTAATTGGGGTTGTTCTACTGTAATTGTTGATAGTGCACTCATAAAATTATTATCTATAATTATTAAAAAAAAATAAAGATACAACCATTGTTCTCTTAAAATATTAGAGATAAAATAAAAATAGGCCTATAAAATATGATACTTATAAAAATTTAAGACAATTAAAGAATATTAAGTAATATATGGATTTTAACGATTATGAACTGCAAAAAAATCCTTCAAATAACATTTTTATAAAGAATGTATAATACCAATAGATATTATACCTAAATAACTACTTTTGTCCGATGAAAATTAGGCAAAAATCTGAGTTCGAATTTATTGTTATTATGGCTGCTTTAATGTCTCTCGTATCTTTAGCAATAGATGCCTTGCTCCCAGCCATGACAAATATTGGCGATACGATAGGTATTATCAATGCTACAAATAATCAGCTATTAATTACGATGATCTTTTTAGGATTAGGATTTGGGCAATTAATTTCTGGACCATTATCTGATAGTTATGGAAGAAAACCAATTATTTACATAGGTTTTATTGTTTTTGCTTTTGCTAGTTTAATATGTGTTTTTTCTACTAGTTTAGAAATGATGATTGTTGGAAGAATTGCACAGGGAATTGGTCTCTCTGCACCAAGAACTATTAGTATTGCAATGATTAGAGACCGTTTTAGTGGTAATTACATGGCAAAAGTAATGTCTTTTGTTGTTGCTATTTTTATATTAGTACCGGTTGTAGCTCCCGCATTAGGTAAGATAATGTTAGATCTATATGGTTGGCAATCTATATTTTACAGTCAGTTATTATTTGGTTTAGCCGTAATGCTTTGGCTCTGGAAAAGACAACCAGAAACATTAAAGAAAGAAAATAAAAGAGATTTTAAATTAGCGTTACTAATTGCAGGGTTAAAGGAATTTATAAAACATAAAAATGCAGTAATTTTTACATTTTTTTCTGGATGTATTACCGGTTCTTTTATGGTTTATTTAAGTGCAAGTCAATTAATATTCGAGCAGCAATACAATTTAAAAGATGAGTTTCCTTTTATTTTTGCAGGTATCGCTCTTTTTATTGGTATTGCTACTTTTCTAAATGGAACCTTTGTAGTAAGATTAGGCATGTTTAAATTAGTAAGTATTTTTACCATCATTTTTACATTAATTCCTTTTGTTTATATATTTCTTTATTCGGGTGAAACCAACCCAAGTATTTATGTTTTAGTTACATTTTTTGGGTTACAATTTTTTGCAATTGCCTTTTTATTTGGAAATACTAGAGCTTTAGCCATGGAACCAATAGGACATATTGCAGGAATTGGTGCTGCAATTAATGGATTTGTATCTACGATTATGGCCGTACCAATAGCAACATTGATAGGTAGTTTTATAAATACCACCGCTTTACCTCTATTTATTGGTTTTTTTGTTTGTGGAGTAATTGCTTTATTGCTAATTCAATATTTAAATTTTTCTAACAGGAAAAAAGTGTCCTAAAAAATATTTTATAATGAATTTAGATATTATTTTTGAAGACCAATTTGTTATTTGTGTAAACAAACCAAATAATATGTTAGTGCATCATGCTTATCATTCTAGAAATGTTGCAGATGAAACGTCTCTTCTACAGCTAATACAAGCAGAAAAAGGAATAAAAGTGTATCCTATTCATCGATTAGATAGAAAAACTTCGGGCATTATTTTATTAGCAAAAGAGACAATACATGTTTCTAAATTTCAAGAATTATTTACAAACAACGAAATAGAAAAGACGTATTATGGAGTTGTAAGAGGTTTTTCACCAGAAACTAAAATCATAGATTCTCCCGTAAAAGGGCGTGATGCAAGTATACATAAAGATGCTTTAACCTATCTAAAAACATTGGAACAAGTTGTTTTAGAGATCCCAGTAAAACCCTATGATTGTTCTCGTTACAGCTTGGTGGAATTGAAACCTAAAACTGGGAGAATGCACCAATTAAGAGTGCATACTAGTAAAATTAGTCACCCCTTAATTGGAGATATCAAATACGGGGACAAAAATCATGATGTAATGTTTGATGAAAATTTTGGCTGGAAAAACATGTTTTTACATGCCGGTCAATTAAAGTTTAAACATCCGTTTTCTGAGGAAGTTTTAATTTTAAAAGCAAATTTCCCAAAAAATTGGATTTCCTTATTTGAGGAGTTTACCTGGACTAATCCGCATAGCGAAACTGCCAAAGAAAGATTCATAATTAAATAAAGTAAACTTCTATTGATCAATAGAAGTCGAACGAAATCCAATTAATTCCGCATCTTCAAAATTCGATGATATTTCAATAGGATTGCAGCAAACTTCACAATCTTCTATATAGGTCTGCGCTCTTATACTACTATCTAAAATCATTGAAATTTCTTCCCAACAATGCGGACATTGAAAAAAATGTTCCTGCTCCATTATTATGCCTTAACTTTTAAAACTAGTTTTCCGTTCTTTTTACCAGAGAAAAGTCTGTTATACGTTTCTTGAAAGTTTTCTATTCCTTCATAAATATCTTCTCTAGATTTTAGCTTTCCCTCCTTCATCCAAATTCCCATTTGTTTTGCAGCCGTTCCAAATTCTTTTGTATAATCCATAACAACCATTCCTTGCATTGTAGAACGCGTTACTAATAAAGATAAATAATTACTGGGTCCGTTTATTTTATGTTTGTTATTATATTGAGAAATAGCTCCACAAATAACAACTTTTGCATGCATTCTTAACTTACTTAAAGCAGCGTCTAAAATTACACCACCAACATTGTCAAAAAACACATCTATTCCTTTAGGACATTTCTTTTTTAAGGCAGAATAAATATTTTCGTTCTTATAATCAATTGCTTCATCAAAACCCAATTCGTTTTTAAGGTAATCACATTTTTCTTGTCCACCAGCAATACCAATAACGGTACAACCTTTTAACTTGGCTATTTGTCCAACTACAGAACCAACAGCCCCAGCTGCGCCAGAAACTAAAACAATATCTCCTTCTTTTATCTTTCCAACTTCTAGGATTCCGAAATAAGCCGTCATTCCCGGCATACCTAAGGTTCCTAAATACATTGGCATTGGTGCTAATGTATCATCAACTTTATACCACGCATCTCCATTAGATAATGAATATTGTTGGACACCACCCCAGCTAGTAACACAGTCTCCAATTTCAAACTTAGGATTGTTGTTATTTTTAATAACTTTTCCGATTGCTCCAGCGCGCATTACATGCTCTAATTCAATTGGAGGAATATACGATCTGGTGTCATTCATCCAACCACGCATAGCGGGGTCTAAAGAAACATAATGATGCTCAATTAATATTTCTCCTTCTTCTAGTTCCGGAATCGTTGCTGTTTCGATAGCCCAAGTATTTTCATCTGGAAAGCCTTTTGGTCTATTTTTTAAAATGATTTGTTTATTTTTCATAAATTGCTAAAAGTTCCTTAAAAATAAGAATATTTAATAATTAATACCTGCTTTTATTTATTTTTTTGAAATTATTAACTATTTATAACTGTTTTATATTTTTAAAATTATTTAAAAAAAAATAAACTTA
>Ga0209711_10005071_pt1 | contig 10362 bp, 14 predicted proteins | sample ArcticOcean_MG_C_7_FD_187441 | JGI IMG/M metagenome (GOLD analysis project Ga0209711, IMG submission 187441) | Marine microbial communities from western Arctic Ocean - ArcticOcean_MG_CB11_88 (SPAdes) (version 2) | ecosystem: Environmental > Aquatic > Marine > Oceanic | place: Arctic Ocean... | reverse complement strand
AAGAAGGTCAGTGATTGGTGGCATGCTTCATAGGCTGTCATCCTTGAGTTGGACAAACATGGGCGAGGATGGAAACGACAATTCTGAGAAACAAATACACCTCAATTCACTCCCTAACGAGGTTCAGAGACTTGCAGATGCTATGGCGGGAATCGACCCCGAATGGGATTTACGTCAATGGATGATAGACCAGGCAAATATGACTCTTGAAATTATATCAGTCGATTTGAACCGTGAAAGATTGACTATTGAACAGAGATTGCACAGAGTTAATGCTATCGCAAAGCGATTAGAACCGTTATCTGATGGTAATATTGACCCAAATCAAAAAAATCTATTTGACTGCTTTGACCTAAATGACGATCATGGAATTAGAGGCCTTGGGCAAAGGGCTGCTGAGCCAAATATGCAAAATCCTGTTGAACTTGGTGACATCACACATCCAGTCAATACTTTCCTTAACTTCCTACCCGATGACCATGGAGATGACCCATTATTAGCGATTGCCTGTCAACTAATGCTATTTGTTGTAGAGTCTGTGATGGGCAAAGGTGAACCCGTAGCAACGTTGGATTCAATATTTACTGGTATGACCGAACATGGAGTCAGTGAAAAAGAAACTGAAGAAGCGCTGGAACATCTTCTAACAACCGGCGGATTAGTTGAAGTTGACGATGATTGCTTTATCCCATTGGTCTAATTCAATTGGGAGCCCCTTATACCCCAGCCTTTGTTTGATATGGTATTGGCACCAATAATAATACATGGGAATAATAAAATCGGTAACGATTGGAATTATGATGATGGTGATTCTCCCTGTGTTTGGAGTTGATTTTATTGCTGCATTGGCTATTGCAATAACTTCTGCTTTCTTGGCGGAATCATCGTTTCATAGAGGACTGCAGCAAAAATTGTTTAGGCAAAGCAATATATTACGTAATGAACTTGAACATTCAGGAAGAGAAATATTTCAATTACAGAATGAATTATCAACAACCAATACAAACTTGATCTTAGCAATAAATGAAATTCAGAGACGGGATGCTGTCGGCTCTCCCGCTGCACGGCGTTTGTTATCAAGGCAGGAAGAAGCCATTAACGCTCAAACATTAGCCATGGAAACCCACGAAGGAAGGCAAGATCACACCCTCGATAGTATGAATCGACTTCTGATGATGCAAGCTAATCAAACTGCTAAAATGCAACAAACCTTAGTTGATGTGTTGAATAAGTTATTACATGAACCTCGTCAAAATGTGACAATGCAAGACAGTGTATTGGTTCAGGAGTCTAATACCACGGCATCGACCCCAACAAATTGGGATTCGCCACCGGATTTCAGTTCAATTGTATTTGCTGAATGACTAATTCAATGATAAAATTGACAACCAAGAATGTTTTGCCACTGTTATGGCGATGACCAAGAAACAAGCCGCTCAAAGAATATTAGATTCTTTTGAAACGGAATCTCGTAGAAAAAATCGCACTATTATTTCTTTAGTACCTGCATTGGTTGCTCCTGGAGCAATCGCAATATTTTATTCTTATCAGGTTGCTATCGGTTGTTTGATTTTATTTTTAGCACTTACACAATATAGTCATGAACGGATGGGTAAAAGTATTGAAGAAAGTAAGGCCGCTTCAATCGTATCATTGGGCTGGAAAATGGAAGATTTAGACGATGAGAACTTGATTGAAAAATTGAATAAAATTATTGAAAAATAATGAGCGGGTAAATATGTACGACGATGCTATTACATTGGAGGAATTGCTGCAGCAGCAAAAACTATTCAATGCTAGAATTGCTTTTGTTACAGTGTTGTTAGTAGCCACTTTAGCCGGTGGATTGATGCAAGATTTGCAATTCTTAATCCTATCAGTTATTGTGTTTTGTTTTTCCATCTATCTAATAGTGGCTCAGCGATCTAAGAATGATAAAATCAATGAGATACTACAACGAATGGACTTTTCACTGTTGCAATTTGAAGATTCTAAAACTAGAACTATTGTTGAACGAAAATTAACGAAATTATTTGGAAATATTCCTCAACGCATTACCTCAAATTCCGAAATGGCTAGAACGAGAGGGGCTGATGAAAAGGGACCTACTTGGGGAAAGCAAGATGGTGTATTTGGCGAAGTTAGCAACTTTAGAGACGCAGTTGAGCATGGCAAGGTCTTCGATGGTCTTGAAGGTGAATTATATAAATCTGAAGAATTGATTAGAAATGCTAATGAAAACTATTCTGAAATGGCTCAACAGCGTTGGGAAAAGGCGCAAAGTGACGACCCTGATTTGGTAGAGGCGGGAGTTGAAACTCTTGCCGAATTAGTGACCACTGATTATTTTGAAAAGAATTCAAAGGATGGCGCAGTTGAAGAATTGATTGGTCAAAACTCCGATTGAGTGTATATTGCATAGGTAAGGCCAAAAGGGTAAATCATTTGCATTAATTCATGAAGGTCAAGGCAATTCTTGTGGCTGGTGGTCATGGCAATCGGTTATTTCCCTTCACAAAATATACTCAAAAAACACTATTGCCGTTATTTGAAAGACCGGTAATTGACTATGCATTGGGGACTATTAGAAGATCTGGAATTAAAGATATTACTATTATTTCAAATCAATTCATCGGCCAAATAGCAAAGCATATTGGTACTGGTTTTGAAGGTGAAAAAATTCATTATGTGTTGGAAGAAACACCCTCTGGTGTTGCTGCTGCATTGGAATTAGCAAGGCCACACAATGAAGATTGTCGATTACTAATCTATTTCTCTGATAATATCACTACTGTGGAAATGGCTGAAACGGTTGAACAATTTATTTTATCAGAAAGTAACCCTGGGTGCGTATTATTGGCAAGAGAGGAGAAAAACCCTCAAGCATTTGGAGTCGCTGTCATGGGAGATGGTGGTAAAGTAATTGACATTGTTGAAAAGCCGACAAATCCACCTTCAAACTTAGCCATTGGAGGAATCTATCTATTTGATGAACGCTTTTGGAATTTGTTTGACGCAGGTGTCGCTGAAATGGGCGGGGACTTTACAATTTCTGATGTAACTCGTCGCTATGTCAAAGATAGTAGTGCAACACTGTTGACTGTTGGAGAAGAAACATGGGTTGATTGCGGGACTGCTGAATCATTACTTCAAGCATCTATTATGGCTAGAGATGGTAAACTAAATCCTAAACCACACCGTGAATAAACAGATGCTGATTTTAGCATATTATTCTGATTAATTATAAGGCATCTTAATCAAAGATGGAGCCTCACAGGTGACTATGAAGGTCGGAATTATCGGCGCTGGCATGGTTGGCGGTGCTATTGAGCACTGTTTCAAGAACGCTCATGAATTATTCATTCACGACCCTGCAAGAGGCACTACTCTCTCCGATGTCACCGATAATGTCAACATGGCATATATTGCAGTTCCAACTCCACCACACCCAGTAACTGGGGCTTGTGATACCTCTATTGTTGAAGGGATCTTAGATGAACTCCCTGATGGATTCATCGCAGTTATCAAAAGTTCAATCGTTCCGGGGACTGCACAACAATATCACGAAAAATATAGCAACTTGAAAATTGCCTATTCCCCTGAGTTTCTAGTTGAAAGACAACGTCTTGAAGATTTTGCCAATCAGGATATTCTGGTTTGTGGAACTCATCATGAAGATGTTGCTCAATTGGTATTTCAGCAACACCGAGAAGCTGGAGTACTGCGCATAGACAATACCTTTCAGGTAACTCCTACTCAAGCGGAATTAGTCAAATATACCAAAAACAGTTTCTATGCAGTCAAGGTAATTTTTGCCAATCAATTGTATGATATCTGTCAAGGAATGGGCGAAGATTGGTACAAGATTCGCGAGATTATTACCGCTGAGCAAGCACAACCAATCGGCCCATCTCACCTCGACCCTATCTTCGGATTAAACAGAGGATTCGGTGGAAAGTGTCTGCCAAAGGACACACTAGCACTCGGCGTATTGGCTGAGGGACTTGGAATCAAATATGACCTAATGGATGCTATCCAAACTGATAATCAACGACTTCGTGGCGTCTTAACAGGAAAGGCTAGCGATGTTGTTACCCTAGATGATTGATTCAACAACTTGAAACAATCTAGCACTCCTCGAATAGCATGGACAGGCAACTTGGGCAACAGGTTGTACCGCGCGGAACAATCCGCAGATTTACTATTTGTGGGGGTTTTAACACACTACTGTTTTGGTTAATTTGGGAATTTTTGGTGTTGTTTTCACCATCGCTAGGAATTTCTAATACCTTTGCGTGGGCCACCGGGTGGTTTGTTTCAAGTATTTCCGCACACTTTGTTCATCGCTATTTTACATTCGACGGACGGAAAGATATTCGCCATACTGCCATTGGCGCATTATCCGTATATGCCTTTGGCCTAGTCGGCTCTACACTAACTTTTGATTCATTGATAATTCTAAGTGATTTGCCGATTAGATTAATTTTCTTAGTCAATGTAAGTGCTTGGGGAATATTCACCTGGGCAATGATGAAGTGGATGGTTTTCGGGTATATTGATGAAAGCGAAGAGTAAGAAATCAATTAAAACCCAAGGCCTGTTTTATTTTATCAGTGATGCTTCTCTTTGGTAATTCGGAGACCAAACCAAGTTTGTAATTCAATTCATCACGCTTTTGCAAATTTTGTAAATCATCAAAGCCACCAATGTGTTCACCATTGATGAATATTTGTGGAATTGATTTAGCCCCCTTTGTAGCGATTGAAAATGCTTTCTGCATTGAGGGGTTTGAACCTAATTTTTTCTCTAGGTATTTTATTTTCTTAGAATCCAAAAGGCGCTTAGCATTGACGCATGCTGGACATCCACTCTTTGTCCAGACCACGACTTCAGAGGTTTGGCCTTTCGTCATATTATCCGGCTCCCGCCATCACCCTTCAATGTAGCCATTTTCCGTTTATCATAGGCCGAGGGTTTGATGGGGTAGAACAATTACGGGGGATTTGATGCTACCGGATATCATTCACAAATTACCACGCGATGAACGATTTGCATATGCACGTTTACTTGCTTTTATGACTAAAGTTGACAATGAATTATCAGTTGCTGAAATGGCAATGTTCGAACAAAGGCTCGGCAATGCTTTACTTTCGCCAAAGCAACGAGAAATGATTCGCCTTGCATTGAAAAGTCCACCGACTTTAGAATCCTGTCTCGAAGGCATGGGTGAAGAAGCGGGAAGACTAGCACTACGAGATTCGGTACTAATGGCTGCGGCCGATGGCACAGTCGATGAAGATGAAAGAGAAATATTGGAAGAGATAGCTGCTCATTTTGGCTTAGCAGATGATGCTGTTGAAAGATTATTACGTTGGACATTTAAAGGGTATAATTGGATGGAAGATGGATTTGAGTTGCTAAACGGACTATCGGAGTGAACTACTTGTTTACTGACCCATTAGGTGATTGTTCGCCTAATGATAAAAGAATATATGCATCGATTTTAGTTTTGATCGCTTCTGCTGATGGCGAGTTAGTCCGAGAAGAGTTTTGCGCCATAGAAGCACTGATGGGGCGTATTCTAATTCACCCTGAAGTACGAATCGATATCCGTAATCTTCTAAATGACCCTCCGGATTTAGATGAATTGCTTATGACAATAGATTCTTCTCTGATCAAATTTGTATTGAGGGATGCTGCTTTGGTTGCTGCTGTTGATGGCGCCTATGATGCGGCGGAATTGAAAGTGATAAGGCGACTAGCGGCGGCGGCTGAAGTAGAGGATAATACTCTCAAAGAAATCTTTGATTGGGTGAACAGTGGACTGGAATGGCATCATCAAAGTTTGAATATTCTTGGCCTATAACATCACTATTTTAGCGGATTCTCCAATGGAAACGGGCCTTTTTTTTATGAGTCACATTGAAACGGCACAAGCCAGCCCGCTGGCTTGGTGGAGTCATGCAGAGCGGTGTGAGTGGCTGGTACGCGAGATTGGATAGATGTCTGTCCGACAGGCCTACTCAAGTTGAAATTTGGTTGGATGCGTGGGAAAACTCTCTTCGTAATCATCAACCGATTGCTGCAATCTTACCAAAGGACTGGCCTACACTTCCAGCCAATTTACTGACTGATCCTGGCCATGTATTAGACCATCTTTTAGCAAGGCATGATGCCGAATCTGATGGACGCTCTCCACGTGGCGCACATCCTACACCACCTCGTCTTGCCGATGCAGTCATCGCTTCAGAGCTACATGAAACATTAACTCGGCCTAAGGCTCCAGTAAAATCCACAAGTATGCAAATTAACAATTTACCACCTGGGTTTAGGCAACATATTGAACAACTCAATTTACCACAACACTCTCAAGAAAATGAAGTTGATGATGAAGCTGAAATGGAAGAGGTTACCAATGGGACTAGAACACTCAGCGGAGTGCCGTTGCCGATAGCAGATACTGCTTGTGGCGGAGGATTATTCCATGCACGTGTTATTCGAAGACATGCTGAAGCACATGAGGATGGAAACCCGCAGACCAAAATTGACGACACCAGGGCACTAATTTCTTCTTTCCAAATTATCGATATTGATGATTTGGTCGTTACTTCAACCCGTCGTAGATTATTATTGGAAGCAATCCGCTTCAACTTGGTTTGTCTTGAAGGTGAACGCGAAGGATGTTTAACTCGTTCTGAGGCTGAACAAATCCTTGTAGATTCTGTGAAGCAAGGCGACACATTGCAAGGTGAATGGCCTTGGCAAACCGCGCCTAAGTTAGTCGTTACCAATCCTCCATGGTTACGAATTAAGGATAGATTTAGAGGAATGGAAGATGGTTCACAACTGAGAAAGGAACTCGGTGAACAACTTCGTTCAATCGGCGATGAAAACGGTCCAAGATTCTCTACAATGAGGGGAAATGTCAACTTGTATCGCTTATTTATTGAACGAAGTTTACAGATTCTTGAAGTTGGAGGGCGTTTAAGATTAATTGCTCCAGATAGTTTATTGCGAGAACAATCTTCTCATCCATTGCGCCAATTATTGGTTGAAAAGCACGGATGGAGTGATGTTTGGGCTGTTGAAGAAGCGAACCACTTATTCCCAGGGATGACTCAAGGTGTTGTGGTTTTGGGAATTACTGCGAAACAATCCGTGGATGCACTTGTGGTAAGAGGTCCGATTAGCCGTTCCGATTTAGGACGTGACAATGGAGGATTATCCAACCGTGTTCCATCCTTTGAAATGGAAACACAGCGATGGAAGAATTGGGCAAGAGGCACATGGGCTATTCCACGATTACCTCGTGATAGAATCGAGAGAAAACATACTCTAAAAATTCTAGACCGTTTAGCAAAACTACCGCGACTTGGTGACGAAGATCACTATCTTGCAACCAATGGCCACTGCGTCAGAGTAAGAGTTGGTGAAATTGACCAAACATCACATGTTAAAAAAATCGACACTTGGGTCAAGGGTAGAAGAAACAGACCTTTCATCAGAGGTGTTCATTTTTGTGAAGATGAGGGAGGAGCAATATTCATCCGCCATCCTGCGTTTAGGACCGACATTCCATCGCGAGCGAACGAGCGACAATTAGCAATGTGGATTGGTGAATCAAACCAGCGATACGGAGTTCGTATCGCCTGTCAAGCAATTGTCAATGCTCATCAGGATAGACGCTTGCGCTGGGCCGTAATCTCAGATGGTTGTGTTCTAGGTAACAGTGTTAATCACATTGAATTACATTCTGAAATCAAACAATTCCTAATTGAAAAACATGGTTCTTTAGAAACTGCATTGCATTGGTTGTGCGAATTATTGAATGATAATTCATTAGATGAGTGGGCTCGCGCTTGGAGTGCGAACAACAATGTCAATAATTATGAATTAGAAATGCTTCCTCTCGCAATTGAAGTTGCGCCGGAAATCGGAACTGTGAGAGTGTAAAAGGGAAATGCTCCGGATGGATTTTCCAGTTTACAGTCTAGCATTATCGTCACATGACCATCAATGCACTTTATTAGTGACAACGGTTTAGTTTGGCTCGCCGAAGACCTTGGATTGATTGATATGGGCGTTCATCCAAAAATCGGAATTACGGGTTTACCTCGTAGCGGCAAATCTGCAGTGATGGAAAAGGTTCTTTCCATGCTAGTTGATGAGAGGTCAAAAGAGATTTTATTACGAGGTGGTCAAGATACGGCTATCGTTGGCGGAATGAGAACTGAACCGATCGTTGAAAATGGCGAACGTCTAGGATACAAAGTAATTGATATCGTATCTGGAGAAGAGGCTGTAATGGCTCACAAATCAATAGATTCAAGACTTAGAGTACTTGGTTACGGAATTGACATTGAGGCTCTAGAAACCGTTGCAATCCCTGCAATTGAATATGCAAGGGACGAATGCGAAGTGATCGTTATCGACGAAATTGGCAAGTTTACTGTTGAATCTGAAAACTTCGTTAACGTAGTTCGTAGTGCCCTTGAAGTTGACAGGCCAACCTTGCTAACTCTCCACAAGAAAAGCCGCCATCCACTATTGCAAGATATTCGTAGAAGAGATGATGGACGCATCCTGGAAGTTACTCCTGTAAATCGCGCCCTACTGCCATATAAGATTCACAAACTAATGCGTGAAACCTACTGATTAAGCCGTTGGGTTCATCCCTTGACTGCTTCTGGGTTGTATTATGCAAAGACCTGCTGATGCCGCATCTCGCCTCTTGATGGCTACTGGATTGGGATTGATTTTAGCTGCAGCCTTTGGTCTGCAACAACAAATGCTTGACTTTGATAATGTTGGAGTTGGCTGGATTATTGGAATCGCGGGCCTACTTCTAATTGGCCTATCCATTTTAATGGCCAAGGGTGAAGGCCCATTTGCCAAAGCATATCCACTGGAAGATGATTTAGAAATGGCTAATCGCGTTAAAGGTGATGTCGAAGAGACGGAAAAAGATTCGTCTGTTGGTAATGCGTGGGCGAAATTAGAAGCGACTGTGCTTGAGCAAGATATCTCTGAACAAGAGTAATTTACAATTTCAATAAGTAACATCCTCATCGGTGCATTCATCAAATGATTGCTCATCGCCACCACTACGAGGCGATTGTGATGAGTGAAGTTCCTGAAGATATGTACTATACAAAAGAGCACGAATGGATCAGAGTTGAAGGTGATGAAGTCGTCATCGGCATTACTGACCATGCTCAGAATGCATTGACTGATATTGTCTATGTCGAACTTCCAGATACGGGAGAGGAACTCGAGGATATGGAAGAATTCGCTATCGTCGAATCAGTGAAATCTGCATCTCCAATTTTCGCACCTTTAGCAGGTCAAGTCACTGCAGTAAACGAAGAACTAGATGACACTCCAGAACTCATAAACGAGTCACCATATGGCGCTGGTTGGATTATTCGTATGCGCTTAAGTAATCCTGAAGCAGTATCCACATTGATGGATGCCGCCGCTTACAAAGCAGAGATTGGCGAGTGACGAATTTGAGCGAAGGGGACTTATTGAGCCTCTACGTTGATGGATCTTGTTTAGGAAATCAAAATGTTGACGAAAATACCCCTGCTGCATGGGGATTGGTAGTTGTCAAAGGCGACACTGGTTTGGGTAAAGGCAGTGGAGAAATTATTGATGAAACATCTGCAATGGTAATCACTGACAAAAATACTGAAGGTTTTATTGGCGCTGAGGTTGGATCAAATAATACTGCTGAATTATCTGGATTTGCTGCTGCTTTGAAATGGCTATTGGTGGAAGGGGGCAAACAACCCGCGATAATTAGGGCAGACTCTCAATATGCTGGTAATTTGGCAGCAGGTGCTTGGAAGGCAAAGGCAAACCGCGAACTTGTAGCAAATGTTCAGATGCTTTGGAAGGAAGTTTCTCAATTACGACAATTGTCATGGAGCCATGTTAGAGCACATCGAGGACACCGTTGGAATGAAAGAGCCGACCACTTAGCATTACGTTGTGCAAATCAAGAACCACCTGCACCACTAAGTTTTTGGAAACCTGGTCAAAGATGAATTATTGTAATCTTTGAATCAACCAATCTCTCAATTCTTGATTCATGTCGGGTCTGCGTAGAGCATGATCTATTTGTGATTTCAACCAAGGTAATGGTGATCCTGAATCATACCATTGGTAGCCATCTAGAGGCACTCCAATCAATCCGCAATTATCCATCCAATGCTGTTGAATTGCAATCGATTGTAATTCGCCATGAGTTGCTAAGTCATATTGATTTAGCAACTGTGAAAAATCTTCTGTGAAAATATATCTACCACATAAAACCATATTCGATGGTGCATCCGCTTTATTTGGTTTTTCAACGATTGA
>Ga0209711_10005069_pt1 | contig 10363 bp, 2 predicted proteins | sample ArcticOcean_MG_C_7_FD_187441 | JGI IMG/M metagenome (GOLD analysis project Ga0209711, IMG submission 187441) | Marine microbial communities from western Arctic Ocean - ArcticOcean_MG_CB11_88 (SPAdes) (version 2) | ecosystem: Environmental > Aquatic > Marine > Oceanic | place: Arctic Ocean... | reverse complement strand
GAAAAGTCTGTGCCTTGATCTATTACAATGCGCGTTTTACGTGCCATACCTTTCTCCGAATGCGTTATATGTTATTTATAAATACTAAGAATAGAGAAAACCCAACTACAGCGGATTTAATATGAGTGTTAATAAAAAATATATAAAGTTCGGTCTTAGATCAGACAGAAATTTATTCGATTTAAGCAATTCGGATGAAGGAATCTCGAACCTACTAAACAATATATCTGTTAATTTGAACGAATATGATCAGAAGACGGGATTCAGTTTAGCGGATATAGAGCCTCTTATTGGTCTTAGAGATACTGGCGCTCTGAGTAGTAACGTTGTAGTGGAGATAGAGGGTAAGGTGGAGCAAGGATTCACGAAAGGCCAATCACAGGATTTAGCTAATCTGTCTGACTCCAAGGTTCAATTTGTAGTCTCCACAGCAACAGAGTTGACTAAGCTTCCTGGGTTACCACTAAACGTTGAGCCTATGGTAATTATGCAAGATTATATAGACAACGCAAAGTCTGTATTGGGTGACCCGCCTTGGTTAAACGGTGGAGACGGCTTAGTATGCACATTCGTCTCTTCGGATAGAATTAATCAAACAATTGACGATACTATTACAGGTGAATCCGGCACTGCCGCAGTAGGTTCCCTTTCATCTACACAAATATTCTCCACATCAACATCTAGTGGCTATGCTCCTCTTGTGACAGGCGAAGACTTTTGGGATGCCGCACAGTTTCAATTTCAAAACAAGTTACATCCTAATTTACCTGATCGTTATGGTCTTATACAGTGGGAAGGATATGCCACAAATGCGCCAGGGCAGTATTGGGAGTCATCGGGCCTATTTATGGTAGAAGAGGAGACATATCTCAACAGTGGCGTCTATAATACACTGAAGTCTGTGTTTGCAGACACAAATGATATAGATAATTTATCATGGCTTGCCGCAGGCGAGGGCGAAATTTTCAGTGTAACTCCCGATAATGAAGCCGCTAGGTTAAACATGAGTAAATACTTATGCGCCGGGATGACAGTGAAGTTATCGAGTGCGTTAATAGGTACGGTAGTAAACGTAGATACTGATATCAGTCTGTTCCAGATAACGGCGGATTCGTCTGTTGCAGCAGGAACAGGAGCTACTTTAAGGTTCGAGTTTGAGATCGGTACTCAAGATTTTATATCCACAGATTTTAGAACAATCCCTCAAAGGATAGGGGATAGAAGTAAGCTGAGATATACACTTTGGTTTCCAGAGCCAACGACAGCTGGCGTTGAATACTTAAATAAATTTTTCAGAGAAAGTCCTACTGCTGGTGCTATTAATTTGCCTTACAGTACATTCTACACTACGTCTGATATTCAAGCAACTACACTTCCATATAGTTACAAACACTTTTACGAAAATAAGGGAAGTGTACTAAACCAAAGAATCGAATCTGGGAATGCGCTGAAAGTAAACAACTCTGTGCAGATAACTTATACTCCTCAATATGAACTGCCTAAAGTTTTATCGACTCCCGCTGCCGCAGAGGCCAACGGAAGACACGTCTTGACTACTAAACAGATACTTATTCAAGAGAATACTGGTAGACTCTATTGCAAACAGGGATGGGGCGATTGTTCTATTGGAGATTGGGTAGCATTTAAAATAAATTCATCAGTGTCAACTACGAACTATCGTGTTTCATATCAAATAGAGGAACTCTCAGGAGTGTATGCTTTCGTTGACCCTACTATAAACGACCTGCCGGAACTTAAAGTCAATGGTGGTGATAAGCCTGCGCCGATTATTGCCGTTGTCTTTAAAAATGCTGGCTTAATTGGTATCTTTTCGAATATCAGAACCATGTCGCTCACGGAAACTACCCTCCCCGCCAATCCATTGCAACCTGGTAAGAGGTACAGGATTAAGACAGCGGGTGGCTCACCACTCTTCACTAATGTCGGAGCGGCAAATGATAATCTCAATACTATATTCATAGCGACTGGAACAAACGGCGGTAATGGAACAGTAGTATTAGAAGCTAACAGCTCTTCCATCGGTAATTTATGGGCTTCGCACAGTAAAGCAGATTCTCTCGCTGAAGTTGTTGTTGATGACATTGTTAAAGATATCACATATAGGATTATTACTCTAGGCAACTACTCGACAGCTCAGTGGCACACCGTTGCTGGAACTACATCGGGTACTGATCCTGATTATAAAGTAGGTGATACGTTCACGGCAGCACTAAATTCGCAAGCCAACGGCACAGGAACACTCAGAGCGTCTATAGCATTGCCTCCCATAGACTTGATTAATCGAGGAAATGCATTCTTTTCTGTTTACTCCGAGGCAGTCGGCTCGAATATTAGTGATGGTAGTTTCGTTGTCGGTACAGATTACAAGATCACTACGCTAGGCAGTACGGATTGGAACACTGTTGCTGGAACTATAGATGTTGTTTACGCAGTAGGACATAAATTCAAAGCAGAAAGCGTAGGAGTGGCTAGTACTGGCGGACAAGCTACGGCTGAAGCCACTGTGGGTCTAGCTAGAGCAGAAAAGCTTAATAACTACGCCAAAACCCGCAATGGTGCTGACGCTACGCCGGGGGAGGTATATAAGATAATATCGCTTGGGGTCGCGGCAGGCCTAGAGTCCGATTGGAACGTTATTGCTGGAACTGGAACTTACGCAGTAGGTGATATAATTACAGTTGCCGCTACGATATCAACCGCGGGCAGAGAATCGCGGTTGATGAGACTAAGCGGTGCGCGCCTTGACGCGCGAGAAATCACGTCACAAAATTACTATGAAAATTCTACTGCTCTTTATAACGGTGATAATCGGAACTGTCTTATGCCCGTATATGTCGCCACCGGATTAGAAGATCAGAGTCGATCTATTAGATGTGGTGGAGTTCTCGGCAGACAGGTCAAGGCTTTCTCGGATGCCGGCAATGGCTCTGCGCTGATAACACTGGACAGTGTTGAAGGAATTGAACTATTCGATACGTTTCATCATCCGTTACTTGTACCTCCCGCCATAAAGGCACCCAAAATCATGTCTGTAGTCCCCGCGACTAATACAATATTAGTGGGGCTTAATGGCGTTGCTGGCTACCCCAATATATACGGCTATCCTTTTACAACAGCAACCTTAGTCCCAGGCGATACTATCGCAATAGTACCTGCTGCCATTCAGGCAGCAGACGCTGAACTTCCCCAGGGTACTGAAGGTACTCTTTTCGAATGCATTATTCCTTTAGACACTGCTCCCCCATTCGATGGTACGAGTGACGGTTTAGCAACGCCTGCTGGAGATAATCTCGAACTTTACAATAGTACGCTATCGTTTTCTGAACTGACTTTAGTGCTAGCTGGTGGTAATATTGGAGATGCAACCGCAACCTCAATGACTGATTCTCACTTTAAGATAAAGCACGGCAGTGCTACATATAAAATGCTAATATTAAAAGAGTGATAGTGTCAGGGTCCTAATCTTTTAGCAGTATATAATATGTATCATCGTTTACTATCACTGGTAATTTATGTGTGAAAAGTGCACCTGCTAATTCGTCACTGTCCTCTACAAGTTGAGTGTTTTCAAAAGTCTCTATTACCACATTAAGAGTAGTAGCATCAGCTACCGTGAGTCTAGTAACCTTGGCACTTCTTGATGCCCGTATTAGAGCAGCTTTTCCGTCTCCACTGCTAATTGCTTGGCCTGCAGCGGTTGCTGTAAATGTACTGCCTGGTGCGTAAGTAACACTTGTAGTTCCAGCAGCAGTGTTCCAGTTCTCTTGTTGATTAGTGCCTAAAGTAGAGATAACATATTTCGAACCTTCAATAAGGCCGCCAGTTATACTTTTTTCTACACCTAGCTGTTTGGCTTTTCCTTCTCCTGAGGGGTCGCCGGCAATATCTGCTTTGAATATGTCGCCTACTGCGTAATCAGGATCAGTACCCGATGTAGTTGCAGCAGCAGCGTGCCAGTCAAGTTGAGTTGTGCTGCCTAGATCAGTAATTTCGAATATATTAAAAGTCTCCCCCGCATCATTTGTTGTGGTGAGAAAGGTTCCTATTAGAAGTACTGGTGCATTACTTATTGCAGCGTCAGGTACAGTACCAACATTTGCTTTAGACCACTCACTCGTGTTTCCAGTGAATGCTCGTACTGGAGGCTCAGCAGGCTTGGTTGGATCAAGCATAAATATTCCGGGCGATTCATCACTAACAGTGCCAGTTTGAGCAGTGTCTATTATACGCAGATTACCGTCAAGGGAGATAATGTCATCAAACTCACTACTAACTTTAGTGAAAGGAAGCCTTTTTCTCTTATAGCTAAAGATCGATAAATTCTCTTCTATAAATTCTTTCTGTTCATTAAAAGTAAATAGTGTAAACGTGCTTCTAGACTCGTCACTATCGTTTTCACTGCCGTTACCGGCAGTGGAGCTTTGCTCGGCAGTAGCCAATCTATTTACATTTAGAAATTCCATGTTTGTCTTTGTTACGGTATCGCTTCGGCGCAGAGTTCCAGTTACGTTTATTGGAACGCCATCGTATTTAACTTTAAACTTATCAGTTCCATTAGAGTCGGTTACATCATAGACGAAACTTGAACTTTCGGTAAGTTCTGTTGCAAAGATAAAGTGTAGTTTATCAACAATCTTCTCAGCCATTATCTTATAACCTATGGGGTTATAGTGTAATGCATCGGCGAAACCGGTTTGTCTGCCACTTGTACCTAAAGCAGCAGTTAAATTTACTACTGCGACAACATCTTTATAACCATCAAGCTCAACTATTTTGTCACTTATATCAGCAGCAGCGGCTTGTTGATTGGTATTGGGAATACCTGTAGCACTTCCGTTAATCAGTAAAGGCATAGCAACAGTGTTAACAACAATTGCTTTAGGATTAAAAATCGATATGATTCTATCAATTCCAATCTGTAAATTGATTTTTGCCGTATCAGCACTTTTTTCCAAGAGAGCATCGTTTGTTCCTAAGTTTATCACCACGACATCAAGCGAAAGATTACTTCCAATAGGACCTGGACCTGTACCATCTAGAGCCGCACCTAACATCGCATCAATTTGACTATTGATATTATCAGTCTCTGCACCGCTTCGTGCAGCACTGTATATGCCTAGTTGATTTGGAGCAAACGCTGTGGGATGAAGCCCCTTATTTGCCATATAATATTCCATTCGAGCAAACAGAGACTCTTCACGATGAAACAGATATTCAGTTGCCGCTGCACCAGTATCATCAACTCTGTTTCCGGTGCTTGGTAGATATTCAACAGGATAGCGAGAGTTTTGGCGTATGCCGTGCAGCGGTGGATTATGTAGTGGATGGGGTGCTGCACCATAAGGCGTAACTGCATCAAACAACGGATCACCAACTTTATAAGAGTGCATACCACCTTGACGATTTGGCGCACCTTGCTGCATCTCGCTAGTGTCTGCTTGGTATTGTCCGGCGCTGATGTTCTCATCGCCCAATACTGCGATTCGAAGATTTCGCCGAGGTATTGTCGCACCGTCAATGTACATCACATTTTTAATTCCATGTGTTGTATCACCCACGCCTATATGCAGATCCCCGAAAACTCCCGCACCGGCGCTAGAGTCGGGGAAATTCGGATCACCTTCGCGGGCTTCCAGAATTAAACTTTTGTCTTTGTAGATTGATATTTTATATGGCTCAGGCGAAAGCGAACCCTGCACACTGATTGTGATTAGCGAATGACTACCTATTGGCTCAAGATTCGCAGTTTCAATTGTTTTGGTAATCTCATTTCCGCTTGGTGTACTTATTCCCCATTTTGCACTGCCATTCACAGTTGTCGCGTTCAATTTCCATGAATTTTCAGTTGCTGTTGCTGCAAAATATACTAAAGTGGGCGTCTGGCTGCCGGGGTCATAGTCTGTAGCGAATATTGCGTTCTGTATTTCAAACTGAAGTGTGTAGCCGTATTCTGCTACAGTATCCTCTTCATTCGTATCCACATACCGGGCAGCTGCTGCGTATTTGACGCTGTGAGTGACGGGCGGAGATGCATTGTCCTGTGTAGTAATGAATCCCTCGGTCCCATAAGTGGCAGTGCCGGTAAGAATAGGATCTTTGTTACCGCTACCGGGTACTACCAGACCATTCCACTTATTTCTAACACCCAACTGACCGACGTCCACAGCACCAAAATCAACGAATCCTTCACCAGTACCCAAAGGTAGAGTGCCTGACATAGACAACTTAGTTCCGTTCGAGAATGCTACTTTACCTTCTGTACCAACAGTAATTTCATACTCAGACGCTACATCACCAACAGTAAAGTCATTGGCTAATTGACCCAGCGCTTTACCTGAACCAGTAACTGCTTTAGTGAATTTATAATCCACCTTAGCATAAGGCGACTCAGAAGAGTCGGCAGAAACTTGGCAATTAGAAAAGTTCCACCAGCCACACTGGTAAGATACATTTGAACCGAAGTTAACCAGCACAGTGGGATTAGAAATAAAGTCAGCCGTTTCCTTCGCGTCAAGGTTTAAGTCTATCTTGTACTGGTACGCGTTGTTATTGTTAAAGCCTTTGGAAACCACATCATAAGCTTCAGCGGATTCGCGATTAAAATCTCCCCTATCCACTCCGCCAATCGTTATTTTCACTGAATCGTCGGTCGAGATGTTATTAAAATCGCCCTGTAATGAGACAGTGAGACTACTGCTACTGCGAGATTTATAATCTGCGATTTCGGCCGAAGTGAAATTGAAGGTAAAATCTTGACCGTCAGTTGTTTGATTTTGCGATTGAGATAGTGTCGTTTGACCTCTAGTGAACGTTTCGTACAATGTATAAGTAAGACCTGAAGTTCCAGCAGCAGTGTTCCAGACTAGCTGTGCTGCGGCTATCTCAGTTTCTCCGCCAGGTGATGCTATGCCTAGATCGGTAATTCTATATTGTACTCCATCAAGAAAGTCTGAAACGGAAACATTCGCATCTTGATTAAAAACGAGTCTAGATATAAACTTACTATTTCCATCGAATAGTAAAATATCGTCAGTTATTCCTGGCCCACCTAAGTTATCTAGAATACCCCTGTCCAGATCACCCCTGTTACTCTCTCCAAGATTTTCAGTTGTTACGAAACCAGTAGCCATTTTTTATCCTTAAACTTTGAAAATCCAGTTAGCCGCTTTCAGCACTCTAAGTGACCTTTGGAGTGACGAGTTATTGCCCACTAAACTTTGCAGTGTAATGTTGCCGTTACCGCTTATGTCAATGTATACGCCCGATCTTTTAGCCGAAATATAGTTAAAATATAGATCAGTTAGCAGTGCTTGTCCAGCACTCACACTCAAGTTATTATTACTTATATCCAATACATTGAGTTGCAAATTATTTGCCAGAGAGCCAGCATCATAGCCAGTGATATTATTATTAGCAAGAGTGCATTCCTGTAAGTTAGGAGAACCGCTAAAATTAGGAACATCTCCCTTGAACCTATTGTTACTAATGTTAAATACGTTAACAGATGGACAACCTTTTATAGACTGGTCCGAGATTATAGTGTAATCAATGTTATTACCCTGTAGCAAAATTTTTCTCAATCTGTCAAAAATATTTTTCTCATTGGTGAAAAGATTGTCGATGTCATCAAAGTTATTATTAAATATTTCCAATAACTGTAGAATTTCACCGGAAGGTGCCAGCTGATTAATGCTTATCATACCAGACATCGATGTGCTAGCGAAATGCACCCGTTGCAAAAGCTTATTTGTACTAAAATCGGGTAATGCTCCTGTTAGTACACTACTATTGTGGACGTACAAGATTCGCAGAGACGGGGTTCTATAGAATACTTGTAGGCCAAGCGTGGGGTTATCTGCTGGTGCATTAGGATCGGCGACACCAAAAGCACCTGGTGCTGGGTCGGCATTGTCAGGATTCTGCTTATAGTAGCCATCGCCTATGTAAAACCGATCAAGGACACAGCCATCATAGAAGGTTTCGTCAGTTAAGTGAACGGTCAATGAATTGCGTATGATGTGGAATAACTTCAATTTAGGCATGTTTCTGACAATTTGGTCAGCATCGCCAGTGAGGAGATTCGAATATCCTAAGTGTAGGTAGTTAATCTGAGTGCAATCAGTAAACGTGCCGGGCGCCACTGCTCTAGAATCATCAGGTACTAGATCCATCTCGGAAGAGGTAAGTTGATAGAACGTGAGATTGGTCTTCCCTGCCGCTGAAACAACACCGTGTTTGTTGGAGTGAGAGCAGAATTTGGTTAACTCCGTACTCGCTATAGTAATGTTTTCTGATACTATAGCTTTGCCAGTTCCAGTTGATGCTGGTTGCGGGTCTATTGCTGTGAAGGTAGTACCGGCAGCGTAAGTAGCAGACGGCGTAGAATTTGTTCCTCCGACAGCCTCCCAAGCGGCTTGATTCATATTACCCGTATCGGTAACTCGATATCGAGTACCTATTATAAAATTACCGGCTGAAACGACTTCACCTTCTTGTCCGTAAAGGTCTATGTCCCTAAACTCTAATTTTTTCAAAGTTTTGCTGGCGCATAGTCCACTTGCTAAAAGAGCGTATTTATGTCCTCGAATATAATAATCTTCAATATTTGTTGATACCTTTGGAGTCACATGAGTATTAGAAACTGTTGGCATTGTCCTGTACTGTTTACGTTCATCCCCAATTTGATCATCAAACTCGAAGTGTGTAAGGTTTCTGTAGTTAAGTAGATCAATCTCTGTAGAGTCTCTAAATGTGTAAGTGAGTTTCAACCTTTTCAAACTTAATGGTAAAGTGTTCAGTTGATGAGTAGCGACAATTTGCCTCCCATCAGCATGAGAAGCCCGAGATAGATTGTTAATTGATATATCGAGTTCCTCAAGATTTGGCAAAAACCCACTGAGTGGTAATATCCCATGTTTACTTACTATCGCCTTTCCAGTTCCTGATCCTGCTGCTTTTGCTGTGAATATTGAGCCTTGAGTTTTTACAGTAGGAGTGTCGACCCGGGCAATATAAGTAACACCTGTGGTTCCAGCAGCAGTGTTCCAGATTGCTTGTGCTGCGTCTATCTGAGTATTCCCGCCAGGTGATGCTATGCCTAGATCAGTAATCTCGTATACTTCACCAACTATAAAATTTCCAGCACTAATTTCTTTAGCTGCGAGACGTGTGTCGAGAGCTGTGATTATAACTGTTCCAATTCCTGCTTCTGCTGATTCAACTGCTGTGAAGGTATCACCCACTACATAATCAGGATCAGTACCCTGCGTAGTTCCAGCAATGTTGTGCCACTGGGCTGCGGTAGTGCCAGTTGTACTGGTAATCGTATATTGAAAGCCTTTTACAAAAGACTCATCAGAATTCGCTGACGATACTGTTTCAGCATCATCATCATCCTGATCGACCGGTACACCAAATGCTCCAAAGCTAGGGAGTTGAAAAAAGTCGTTATTCACTACCTCTAATCTCTTCAAACCGGTAACTACAGCTTTAGGCCAGGAATTCAAATTAATCGAGTTGAGAGATAGACCTCTTGTTTTAGTCGGATCATAAAAGAACTCTACTTTGCGTCTCTTAGAAGTATAATCTGGGAAAGGATAGAATGCAAACTTATACTTCTGTCCCTGTACGAAGCCATTAGCAAGATTGCCCGGATTAGCTACAGTTCCGTCACCAGAATTATAAGAACCGCCGTCATCATTAGTGATTCTCCATGTGGCTGGCACGTTTTTGTTCTCTGAAGCAGTTTGATCATCTGTACCAAGATTGTAGTTGTCAACAACACCTTGGTCAACGACATGACCAATTACAGCATTTCGGAAATTGGCAGTAAATGTTAGGGGTATGCCTTTCATTGCTATAAATTTATGTTCAGCAAGAGTGCCCTCTTTTCCGCTTTTCACCTTCATTGTTATAGTGTGCGTGGGTATTTCTGATCTAAATGTCTTTGGTATTGGAGCTACCTCAGTAGCGAGGCTTCCTACTCTGAGTGTATCACCCGTGACTACAACATCTCCTCCATAGACTAGTGTACTCCCTAATAGTGACCAAGCAGAAACTCTTGATGTAGATACGTCACCTGATGTAAGAGAATTTTCATATAGCTCATCATAATTCACATATTTGAATTTTACTCCTGCTGTTAAAAATTGTCCGTTTATATTTAGATTGTGCTCTAAAGGCTGAGCAATGTCTTTTAAATCCCCTAAGAGAATGTTGACGGCCGTGGATGATGAACCCAAGGAATACATGGACTTTGCCTGATCTTCTCTGAGTCCTCCTATAAAATGCATATCGTTTTTTGATACTGGTATCGTGCTTAAGCCTTTTATTAAGTTCAAAT
>Ga0209711_10005068_pt1 | contig 10366 bp, 8 predicted proteins | sample ArcticOcean_MG_C_7_FD_187441 | JGI IMG/M metagenome (GOLD analysis project Ga0209711, IMG submission 187441) | Marine microbial communities from western Arctic Ocean - ArcticOcean_MG_CB11_88 (SPAdes) (version 2) | ecosystem: Environmental > Aquatic > Marine > Oceanic | place: Arctic Ocean... | reverse complement strand
GAGAAGAAAGATTCAAAAAATGAAATTAAAAAAGAGGTTGTAAAACCAAAAGAAGCTTCTAAGGAATCTTTACCAGTAAAAGATAATAAACTTCCTCACAAACCTAATAAGTTTGTTAGAAAAGAAAGAAATTTTAATCAGGATAATCGAAATAGATATAAAGAAGCTGACTTTGAATTTGATGGAATAATCGAAAGTGAAGGAGTTTTAGATATTATGCAAGAAGGATATGGATTTTTAAGATCGTCTGATTATAACTATTTAACTTCTCCTGACGATATTTATGTTTCTCAATCTCAAGTTAGATTGTTTGGTTTAAAAACTGGAGACACCGTATTAGGGCATGTAAGACCACCTAAAGAGGGAGAGAAATATTTCCCTTTAATTAAAGTTTCTTTAATAAATGGTTTAAGTCCTAATATTGTTAGAGACAGAGTATCATTTGAACATCTAACTCCTTTGTTTCCAGATGAAAAATTTAATATTGCTGAAAAAAGCAGTACAATTTCAACTCGAATAATGGATTTGTTTTCCCCAATTGGAAAGGGACAAAGAGGAATGATAGTTTCTCAACCTAAAACTGGTAAAACAATGTTGTTAAAGGACGTTGCAAATGCAATTGCAGCTAATCATCCTGAAGTTTATCAAATAATACTTTTAATTGATGAAAGACCTGAAGAAGTTACTGATATGCAAAGAAATGTAAAAGGTGAGGTAGTAGCCTCTACTTTTGATGAGCCTGCTGACAGGCATGTAAAAGTGGCTAATATTGTTTTAGAAAAAGCTAAAAGATTAGTTGAATGTGGCCATGATGTAGTAATTCTTTTAGATTCTATAACTAGACTTGCTAGAGCATATAATACTGTCCAACCGGCTTCTGGAAAAATATTAAGTGGTGGTGTAGATGCTAATGCTCTTCACAAACCTAAAAGATTTTTTGGAGCTGCAAGAAATATTGAAGGAGGTGGATCGCTTTCTATAATAGCTACTGCATTAACTGAAACGGGTTCTAAAATGGATGAGGTGATTTTTGAAGAATTCAAAGGGACAGGTAATATGGAACTTCAATTAGACAGAAGGATTTCTAATAGAAGAATATTTCCTGCAATTGACTTGGTCTCTTCAGGAACAAGACGTGACGATTTATTATTAGATAAAAATACTATTCAAAGAATGTGGGTAATGAGGAAATACCTAGCAGACATGAATCCAGTCGAAGCGATGGAATTTATTAATGATAGAATTAAGAGATCACTCAATAATGAAGAGTTTCTTATTTCAATGAATTCTTAATTATAAAAAAATTATAAAGAAGAAACTTGCTTTGTTAGCTTAGATTTAAGATTAGCTGCTTTATTAGCATGAATAATGTTATTCTTTACTAATTTATCAAGCATAGAAACAACAGACGGTAAAAGTTTGTTAGCTTCCTTCTTAGCACTTAAATCTTTAAGCTTTTTTATAGCGTTTCTAGTAGCTTTATGCTGAACCTTATTTCTAAGTTTAACAGCTTCATTTCTTCTAATTCTTTTTAACGCTGATTTATGATTAGCCATATTATTTATTTAGTAGCCCGTAGGGGAATCGAACCCCTCTTACCAGGATGAAAACCTGGCGTCCTAGCCGATAGACGAACGGGCCTATTAAAAACGAATGCAAATGTAATTGAAAGGATACAAACTTGCAACATAATTTTTTTATTTATAAAAACTAATAAATCAATAAGCTTTAGCAAATAATACTCTTTGTGAAGATGGCTTATTTGAATAGATACATTTTCCAGATTCTTTAACTGTATTTAATGGAATACACCTTATAGTTGCTTTAGTTTCTTTTTTAATTTTATCTTCAGTTTCTTTAGTACCATCCCAATGAGCTGAAATAAATCCGCCTTCATTATTTAAAATAGATTTAAACTCATCATAGTTATTTACAATCCTAGTATTATTTTCAGTAAATGTTTTAGCCTTAGAAAATAAATTAGATTGAATGTCTTCTAATAAAAAATCGATTTTATCAAAAACTTCATCAAAACTAATTGTTTCTTTAACCATATTATCTCTTCTAAATATTTCAAGGGTTGAATTCTCTAAATCGTTTGGACCAATAGCTATTCTAATTGGAACACCTTTAATTTCATGTTCATTAAACTTAAATCCAGGCTTGTAAGTATCTCTTTTATCAAATAAAACAGAAATATTTTTGGCTTTAAGTTTATCAATTATCGGATTTACTTTTGCGCAAATTAATTCGAATTGCTCATCAGATCTGTATATTGGAATGATAACAACTTGAATAGGTGCCAAATTTGGTGGAAGAACCAAACCGTTATCATCTGAATGTGTCATAATTAAAGCTCCAATCAATCTAGTTGAAACACCCCATGATGTCGCCCAAACATGTTCAAGAGTACCACTTTTATTTGCAAACTTAACATCAAAAGCTTTGGCGAAATTTTGACCTAAAAAATGAGATGTCCCTGCCTGTAAAGCTTTACCATCTTGCATTAAGGCTTCAATACAATATGTCTCTTCTGCCCCAGCAAATCTTTCACTCTCAGATTTTAAACCTTTAATTACTGGAATACCCATAAAGTTTTGAGCAAATTCAGCATAAATATTATTCATTTGTTCAGCTTCTTCTATAGCTTCTTGTTTAGTGGAATGAGCAGTATGACCTTCTTGCCATAAAAACTCAGCAGTTCTTAAAAATAATCTTGTTCTCATTTCCCATCTTACAACATTAGCCCATTGATTTATTAAAATAGGTAAGTCTCTATAGGATTGAATCCAGTTTTTATATGTGTTCCAAATAATTGCTTCACTAGTTGGTCTAACTATTAACTCCTCCTCTAGTTTAGCTTTTTCATCAACAATTAATTTTCCAGGGTTTTTTTCATCGTTCTTTAGTCTGTAATGTGTAACGACAGCACATTCTTTTGCAAACCCTTCAGCATTTTTTTCTTCTGCTTCAAATAAACTTTTAGGAACAAATAAAGGGAAATAAGCATTTTGATGACCAGTCTCTTTAAACATTTTATCGAGCTGAGATTGCATTTTTTCCCATATAGCATAGCCATAAGGTTTAATTACCATACAACCTCTAACTGATGAGTTTTCTGCTAAATCAGCTTTAACAACTAGTTCATTGTACCATTTGGAATAATCATCTTCTCTTTTTGTTAACTTTTTAGACATGAATTGTTATTGGCATAGTTATTGTTTAATTTTAAGTGTTGCTAAATTAATTAAATTATAAATAAAATGAGATACTTAATATTATTACTTTTCACTTTATCATTTATTAGCTGTGGTCCTTTAAATACTATCAACACCAACAATAGTGATGGTATATACGGAAACAAAGCAGAAATTGCTAGTAACAATGGTGCATTTTATAAAAATTATTTTGAACAAAAATCTGATGAGCTAGGTATTAATACATCTATTAATGATTCAATACTAACTGATGTAAATTCCTATTCATCAAATACAAATATTGCATATAATAGTAATGGTTCGTGGGGAGACAATCCTTCATCTGTGAATATAATATTTAGAGACAGATATATATATTCACCATACATGGACAATTATTCATATGGATATAATGGGTATAATAATTATTATATGTCTTCTTGGTCCAACCCTTACAATTATTGGAATAGATGGAATTACTCTCCATGGGGATTCAATTATCCTGGATATGGATATGGAAACCGATACGGATATGGTATGTGGAATAATTGGTGGCATCCATATTATAATGGCCCAGATTACAGCGATCCATATTATTCAAGAAATAGATATTCCGGAGTTTCATACATGAATGGGCGAAGAAGCTCTTTGAATTCCACAGATAATGGTATTATTGAAAATTCATCTAATTCTAAATCTGTTACAAATTATAATGTAGGAAGAAACGAAACTAAAATTGTAAAATCAGAAACAGGTGAGAAATCTGAAAAGATAGATCAAATTAAAAATAGAAATATAAATAGAGTTTATTATGCTCTTAAAAATGCTCAAGGGGGAGTTGCTCCTGCTAGAGGATACCAGAACAGAGGAGAAATACTAAATAATGGTAATTCTAGTTCTGATAATAATTCAAGATCTTCAAAACCTAACTTTCAAACTACTAAGTATGGTTCAAAAACTAGGTCATATAATGTTTCCAGGTCTAGCAAAGGATCTTTAAATAACAGCAAAGGTTATTCAAGAAGTGGATTAAATAATTCGAGTTCTTCTAGTAGTAATTCAAGAAGTTATTCAAGACCCGAATCAAGTTCTTCTAGTTCAAACAAACCTAAAGCTTCTTATACACCACCTTCCTCATCTTCAAGCTCTTCAAGATCTAGCGTTGGTAGTGTAAGCAGGAGTTCCACTTCTAGTTCAGGAAGCGTTTCCAGAGGAAAAAGATAAATTTTATAAATGTTTTTGAAAAGAATTTCATTTTTTTTATTTATTTATTCTATTTCAATAAATTCACAAACATTAAATGATGTTCTTGAATTTTCTATTGAAAATCCTATTGGAACAGCAAGATTTGAATCAATGGGAGGAGCATTTGGAGCTTTGGGAGGCGATCTTTCGTCAATAAATATAAACCCCGCCGGTAGTGCTGTTTTTAATGATAATGAATATGGATTCACTATTGCAATTGAAAAAAAAACCAACAAGACTTTATTTTTTAATAATTCTCAAAATGAAGATGATAATAACTTTTCATTTAATCAGGGAGGTGCTATTTGGTTACTAAAAAATTATGGAGGTGGTAATATCAATAAAATTTCTTTTGGAATTAATGTACAGACAAATAATTCTTACAAAAACAACTTTTTAATTAAAGGACGAAATGATAATAATTCAATAGATAGTTTTTTTCTTAACAATTCTTCTGGACTTTCTCCAGAAATTTTAAATACAGGAAATCAAGATATCTCTGGAGTTTACAGAAATTTAGGTGAATTTTATGGATTTTCTGCTCAGCAAGCATTCCTTGCTTATCAAGCCTATCTTATTAATTATGATGATAATTTAGATCAATTTTACTCTATTGCTAAATATAATAATGGTGTTGATCAAGAATATTCTAGTGAATCTAAAGGATATAATAATAAGTATAATTTAAATATTGGAATTCAATACAAAGAAGACTATTACTTTGGATTTAATATTAATACTCATGATATATATATAGAAAAGTATTTAACGCATTATGAAACTAATTTTGATGATGATTCTGCAATAAAATCTATTTTATTTCAAAACAACTTAACCGTTCAAGGAGAAGGTTTGTCGTTTCAAATTGGAGCTATTCGAAAATTTGACAATTTAAGATTAGGAGTTTCTTACCACTCACCTACTTGGTATAGTTTATGGGATCAAACTTCTCAATATCTAGAAACTCAGTCTGTAGATATAGATAATACTAGTTATACTGATATTATAAATCCACAAATAACAAATATTTATCCAAAATACAAGATCACTACGCCATCAACATTGACTTTTAGCTCGGCAATAATTTTAGGCAAGTTTGGTCTGGTTAGTGTTGACCTGGAAACAAAAGACTTTTCTAAAACAAAAGTAAAACCAAATAGAGATTTTAATCAAATTAATGATGAAATTAATACTTCATTACAAAACACATTAAATCTAAGGGTAGGCACAGAATTTAGAATCAATAAGGTGAGCTTAAGAGCTGGTTATAATAAAAACCAAAGCCCTTATAAAAAATCTTTTTCAATTAAAGATTCTAATTCATATGCTTTTGGAGTTGGTTTAGATTTTGGTAATACGCTTTTAAACCTTTCTCATAAAACAATTGAATCCGAGAGAAATTATCAATTATTTGATACTGGTTTAACCGATTCAGCATTAATAAATACTACTAATTCTATATCCTCACTATCAATTATTTTTAAATTTTAGAAATCATTTATTAACTATACTATTAATTAATTTTTAATTATTTTTACAACCAGATTTATATGAATATGAAATACGAAAAATTTTTTGAAGAACAATTAGATCTTGTTGGTGATGATCACCTAAGTTCTTCTGCTGACACTCCACTTAGAGAAGATGCTTTTGAAATGACTGATGAAGAAAAAATTTCAGTTATTGAAAAAAATGTACATAACATTTTAGAAACATTAGGAATGGACCTTACTGACGACAGTTTAAAAGGAACACCTAAAAGGGTTGCAAAAGCTTATGTTAAAGAACTTTTTGGGGGACTTAATCCTAAGAATATGCCAAAAGCTTCAACATTTGATAATAAGTACTTATACAAAGAAATGTTAGTTGAGAAGAACATAACAGTATATTCTACATGTGAACACCATTTATTACCAATATATGGAAAAGCACATGTTGCCTACTTTTCAAAAGGTAATGTAATAGGTCTATCTAAAATGAATAGAATTGTTGATTATTTTGCAAAGCGTCCTCAAGTACAAGAAAGATTGACTATTCAAGTAGTTAGAGCTTTACAAAAAGCACTTGGAACTGAAGATGTAGCATGTGTTATTGATGCTAAACATTTATGTGTGAATTCAAGAGGAATTAAAGATATTGATTGTAGTACTGTAACAGCTGAATTTGGAGGCAAGTTCAAAGATAATAATGTCAAAAGAGAATTTTTAGATTATATTCGTAATGAATAGATGAAATAATTTGAAATGATTTCAAACTACGCCAAAGATTTAAAACTACACAACTCCTTAACTGGCAAAAAAGAAAAGTTTTTACCAATTGATAAAAACAATGTTGGCATGTACGTTTGTGGCCCTACTGTATACAATAATGCACACTTAGGGAATTGTAGAACGTTTATCTCATTTGACTTAATTTATAGATATTTAATCCATCTAGGTTATAATGTTAGATATGTAAGAAATCTGACTGATGTAGGTCATTTAGAAAATGATGATGATAATGGAGAAGATAAAGTTTCCAAAAAAGCAAGGCTAGAAAACATAGAGCCAATGGAAGTTGTGCAAAAATATACATTAGACTTTCATAACACATTAAAAAAGCTAAACACAATTCCTCCAAGTATAGAACCAAGTGCAACTGGACATATAATTGAACAAATTGAAAGCATAAAACAAATCCTAGAGTCTGGTTTCGCTTACGAAAAAAATGGATCTGTATATTTTGATATTTTAAAGTTTAATAAGTCTAAAACTTACGGAAAGTTAAGTGGAAGAAAAATTGAAGAAATGCTAAATCAGTCTAGATCGCTTGATGGATCTTCAGATAAAAAAAATCCGCAGGATTTTGCATTATGGAAAAAAGCTGAAAAAAATCATATTATGTTTTGGGATTCACCCTGGGGAAAAGGATTTCCAGGTTGGCATCTCGAATGCACTTCTATGAGTAAAAAATATCTTGGAAATTATTTCGATATTCATGGTGGAGGAATAGACTTAAAATTTCCTCATCACGATTGTGAAATTGCACAATCTGAAGCAATAGACGGAAACAATCCTGCGAAATTCTGGATGCACACAAATATGTTGACATTAAATGGAAAAAAAATGTCAAAATCAATAGAGAATTTTATTTTGCCTAATGAAGTTTTTAATGGAAATAATGAAATTTTAAGTAAATCATTTAGTCCAAATGTTGTTAAATTCTTTATTTATCAAGCTCATTACAGAAGTGTTTTAGATTTGAGTAACGATGCTTTACTAGCTTCAGAAAAAGGATTTAAAAAACTAATGAGTGGATTTGTACTAATTTCTCAATTAGATCATAATGATAAGGCTTCAGATTTTGATGTAGATGTTTGGATTAGTAAATGTTATTCAAAAATGAATGACGATTTTAATACTCCGATGTTAATAGCTGAATTATTTGACTGTATTAAGTTTATTAATAATGTGAATATAAATGCTAAAAATTTAAACACTAATGATAAAGAAAAATTAATAACAACTTTTAATAATTTATTGTTTAATGTTTTAGGATTTAATGAAGAGGTTGAAGATTCTAAAAAAAGTAATTCTTCTGATGAATTAATTAGTTTACTTATTAAAATAAGAAATCAGGCTAGGTCTAATAAAGATTTTAAATTATCCGATCAAATCAGAGACGACTTATTAAAAATAGGCGTTCAATTAAATGATGAACAAAATAGCTCTTCATATAAATTGATATGATTAAAAATATTGTTCTTTATCCAATTCTTTTAATAATTAAAATTTACCAAACTGTATTATCTCCAATACTACCCTCTACATGTAGGTATTCTCCAACATGTTCAGAATATACTAAACAATCGTTAATTAAATTCGGTTTAATAAAGGGGGGAATGATAAGTATTAAAAGAATTATAAAATGTAATCCTTGGGGAGGAAATGGATATGATCCTATCCCCTAAAAAATATATAAAAACACAATTATGATGATATTTAAAATAAATTGGGGACCAAATGAAGTTTTTTTAAACTTAGGACCTTTAACAATTTACTGGTATAGTGTAATGTTTATCATTGCATTTTCATTGGGTTATTATATAGTTCAAAAAATATATGTTAATGATAACAAACCAATTGAACTAGTTGAACCTCTTTTTATATATGTAGTTTTCGGGACTTTGCTTGGAGCTAGATTGGGTGAAGTATTTTTTTACAACTGGGAGTATTTTCAAAATAATTTAATTGAAATATTATTGCCAATAAAAAAAGATATTGACAGTTCAATGTTATTTGGAATAATTGATGGCTATAAATTCGTTGGATATAGAGGATTAGCAAGTCATGGTGCAACTATAGGTATAATTACAGCAATGTTTATATACAAATACAAATTTAAATATGATTCAGTTTTATGGATTTTTGACAGACTCGCTATTCCAGTCGCAATTGGCGGTATGTTTGTTAGAATTGGTAATTTCTTTAATTCGGAAATTGTAGGTAATTATACAAATTCAAATTTTGGAATTGTTTTTAAAAACAGAGGGGAAATTTTTCCACGACATCCGGCTCAATTATATGAAGCTTTTGGATACTTACTTTTATTTATTCTATTATGGAATCTTTATTGGAAAACAAATTTAAAAAAGAATAAAGGATTCCTTTTTGGATTATTTTTAACAGGTTTGTTTTCTGTACGAGTATTAGTAGAAAATGTTAAAGAAAGTCAAGGAGGAGGTCTTGAAGATACTTTAGGACTTTTATCAACTGGCCAGTGGCTTAGTATACCTTTTATAGTTATAGGAATAAGCTTAATGCTATATTCAAGAAGAAAAGGTGCTTAAATTATTTCTTTAAACTTTTTCTTAATGTATCAAACATAACAGGTGTAGCGATAAAAACCGAAGAGTAAGTACCAACTAAAACACCAACAATTAAAGCGAACATAAATCCTCTAATTGATTCTCCACCAAAAAGGAAAATTGCCAATAATACAACTAGGGTTGTAAAAGAAGTATTTAAGGTTCTACTTAAAGTACTATTTAAAGCACTATTAACTGTCTTTTTAAACTCCCATGATTTGTTTATTAATCTGAACTCTCTGATTCTGTCAAAAACAACTACAGTGTCATTTAAAGAATAACCAATTACAGTTAATACGGCTGCAATAAAAGCTTGATTAATTTCCATACTAAACGGCATAAATGAATATGTTAAAGAAAATATACCTAGTACTATTAGAACATCATGAAAAACTGCTGTAACAGCTCCTAAAGAATATTGCCAATCTCTAAATCTAAACAAGATATATAAAAATACGACTGCTAATGAACCAAATATTGCCAAAAACGAATTCTTTTTAATATCGTCGGCTATAGTAGGTCCAACTTTAGAAGATCCCATTATTCCTACAGATTTATTATCAGCTCCATTAACAAAATCATCATACGTTAAATTATCAGGGAATTTATTTTTTAATGCGTCAAACATTTTTTGTTGAATTTCGTCATCAACTTCGATACCTTCAACATCAACTTTATAATTAGTAGTGATTTTTAATTGATTGTCTGAACCAAATGTTTTTGCTTCAGCACTCCCTAAAACCTCAACTAATGAAGCTTGTATTTCAGTTTGATTTACATCATTATCAAATCTTACAGTATATGTCCTTCCTCCAACAAAATCAACACCTTGATTAAGTCCATTTGTACTTAGTGAGAAGATACTAATCAATAGTAAAGAGCCTGATATAAAATAAGCAACTTTTCTCTTCTGTAAAAAAGTAATAGAAAGTTTACTGAATAAATTTTTAGTAATTGCAGTAGAAAAATCAAGAATTTTACCTTTTGATAGTCTTGAATCAACTAACATTCTTGTAATGAAAATTGCTGTAAATAATGACGTAGCAATACCAATCAATAAAGTTGTTGCAAATCCTTT
>Ga0209711_10005065_pt1 | contig 10371 bp, 10 predicted proteins | sample ArcticOcean_MG_C_7_FD_187441 | JGI IMG/M metagenome (GOLD analysis project Ga0209711, IMG submission 187441) | Marine microbial communities from western Arctic Ocean - ArcticOcean_MG_CB11_88 (SPAdes) (version 2) | ecosystem: Environmental > Aquatic > Marine > Oceanic | place: Arctic Ocean... | reverse complement strand
CTTTGATGGCGGCAGCTAAAGCGTTGGGCAAAACCCTAGCGGGTCAGCCCACTGAGGTCAGCTACGGGGCCATGCCGGTGACGATTAAAACGCCAGCCTGTCCGGTGGTGGTCGCGCCTGTTGCACGTGGGGCAGAGGGCGATTGGACTATTGTGGCCGACGGCAACAACGTCAACGCGCAGTTCCGTGACAGTGGTGGCAAGCTGCTGGGTTTTGCGCTGACCGGCGAGGCCATTAAAGAGAAAATAATCCTGCAGAAAGAATTGCCGGCGATTATGGCCTGACGTGAGGCTCCATGCGCACCGGCACTGTCGGTGACTGATAACGCTGAGCGTCATGTGAGACGCTGGTTGCGCGACTTTGTTGTCGGCTTGAATCTATGCCCTTTTGCGCGCCCTCTGCTGGGTGCGCCCAACCTGCGTATAGCGGTTTGTGAGGAAACCCAGATAGCAGATCTGCGCAGGGTGCTCCTGCAGGAGCTCGATTTACTTCAGCGCAGTATGGAGCAGGATGTCGCTACTACCCTTGTGGTGTTTCCTCGGGCGCTGCGGAATTTTGAAGACTACCTACAATTCGTCGACGAAGCCCAGGACCTGCTGATTGAATCGGGTCTTGACGGTATCGTGCAGTTGGCCAGTTTTCATCCGCAATATCGCTTTGCGGGCGAGGCTCCAGAGGCTGCGAGTCACTTCAGCAACCGGGCACCCTACCCGCTCATTCATCTGCTCAGAGAAGGTATGGTAAGCCGCGCATTGGAAGACTTTGCCGATCCCGAGCAGATCCCAAACAGGAATATTGAAGTCTTGAGTACTATCGGCGTAGATGAGCTGGAGCGGCGCTGGCAGGCGTTATTTCTGCGCTAGCGCCATTGGTTATTAGGGGCGGCTAAAGCGTATTCAAACCTTGGCAAATTGCTGGCCTGAGCCGGTCCAGCGATGAATCAGTGGGTCAGTCCGTTCTGGATAGGATTCACGGATAGTGTTGGCAATAAATTGCACTTCGTCTAACAGGTGACTGTGTGCCGGTAGCGAAGCGATCCTGAACTCCATCAGACCGGTTTGCCGGGTGCCGAGTACTTCGCCTGGGCCGCGCAGTTCCAGATCTTTCTCGGCAATATAGAATCCATCCGAACTTTCCCGCATAACAGACAGGCGCTGTTTGCCGTTGGCAGATAGCGGGGTCTGATACAACAGTACACAGTGGCTGGCTTGTAAGCCTCTGCCCACCCGCCCGCGCAGTTGATGCAATTGCGCCAAGCCAAGCCGCTCGGGGTTTTCAATGATCATCAGGCTAGCATTGGGCACGTCTACGCCGACCTCAATGACGGTTGTGGCTACCAGCAACGCCAGTTCTCCGCTTTTGAACGCGGCCATTATCGCGGCCTTTTCCAGCGGTTTGAGCCGGCCGTGAATTAGCCCGATTGCCAGATGAGGTAGTCCCGCACGTAATTCTGCAGCAGTCGCCTCCGCCGCTTGGGCCTGCAGTACATCGCTTTCCTCAATGAGGGTACAGACCCAGTAGGCTTGGCGGCCCTCGCTACAGGCGGCCGCGACTCGCGCTACAACGTCCTCTCGTCGGCTGCTATCGACCAGTGCCGTGGTCACCGGAGATCTGCCCGGTGGCAATTCGTCGATTATTGAACAGTCTAGGTCGGCATAGGCGACCATGGACAGCGTTCGGGGAATAGGGGTCGCCGTCATGACCAACTGGTGGGCCCGGCCCTGTTGCGGCGCTGCTTTTTTGGTTAAAGCGAGACGCTGATGAACCCCGAAGCGGTGTTGCTCGTCGACGACAACCAGGCCTAAACATGCGAAGGCCACATTATCTTGAAATAATGCATGAGTGCCGATGACCAAGCTTGCGTCCCCGGAGGCGATGCGACCTAAAGCGGTTAACCGTTTGTTGCCCTTGGTGCGGCCGCTTAACCATTCCATGGTGATGTTGAAGGGTTCGAACCACTGACAGAAATTACGCCAGTGCTGCTCTGCTAATATCTCTGTAGGGGCCATGATCGCGACCTGGTAGCCGTTGCTAATTGCCTGCAGCGCGGCACCAGCGGCCACCAGGGTCTTCCCTGACCCCACATCGCCCTGCACTAGCCGCATCATTGGAACAGGCTTGGCCAGATCAATAGCGATTTCTTGCAGGACATGGCGTTGAGCGTTCGTGGGTGTGAACGGCAGGCTTGCGAGGAATGCTCCGAGTGCCTCCTTGTTCAGTGGCAGGGCTGGCGCGCCCTCTTCTTGCTGTCGTTCGCGCAGTCGGTGAAGCGATAGGTTGTGCGCCACCAATTCTTCCAGCGCCAGTCGCAACTGGGCCGGATGTTTGCCTTCTCGCAGTAATTCTTGGGCGGCGTCAGGGGGAGGGGTGTGCAGATATTGCAGGGCCTTCGTTAATTCATAGGGGTATTTGCCGCTGGGAGGCAATAACTCATCGACTTGTTCTCTGTGCAGGCGGTCGAGGGCCTGCTTGCAGAGTTTGCGCCACTGGTTTTGGCCGATACCGGCTGTCGTCGGGTAGATCGGGGTTAGGGCCTCCTCTACAGCGACATCCTCGTCTTGTAGTACGCGATATTCCGGATGGTACATTTCCAGGCCACTGCCTCCACGACGCACCTGGCCGAAACAGCGCAGTCGACTGCCGGTTTGTAGGTTGTTTTTCTGCGCGGCGCTAAAATGGAAAAAGCGCAGGGTCAATGTTCCACTGCCGTCCTGGATTCGCGCTACGAGGCTGCGACGGCGCCCAAAGACTACATCCGCTGCTCTCACCTCTCCTTCTATCACTACATCGGCGCCTTCCCTGGCAGCCGCGATGGGGGTGACCCGAGTGCGGTCTTGGTAACGCAATGGGAGGTGAAATAGGAGATCCTCCACGTGCCGAACGCCGTAATCGGCCAGCGTGCTCGCAAGCTTGGGGCCCACTCCACGCAGCTCCTGTACTGAAATGTTGGCGATGCCGTCTATCATTGTATTACTGAGGCCGTAGGGCATCGATGAGAATATCGATAGCCTCTGGTCGCGGATAACTCACACGCCAGGCTAAGGCGATGCTGCGGCAGGGTGCTGGACTTTCGAACGGTCGCACGGCCAGTACATTGTTCCCATAGATGGCTTCATTGGCCGCTGATTCTGGCAAGACAGTAATACCCAGACCGCTTGCCACCATGTGCTTTAGGGTTTCCAGAGAGCCGCCTTCTACCACCGTATGGCCCTGCGCATATTTTTCTCGTATGGCGCGTTGCAGCCCAGGGCAGGCTTCCAACACCTGATCGCGGAAACAATGGCCCTCGCCCATTAAAAGTACCGAGTGTTCGGCCAAGCTGCTGGCGTTGATGTGTGAGTGTTCAGTCAGTGGGTGGTCTTGTGGGAGTAACACGACGAACGATTCATCGAAGAGTGTCCGTGTGACTATGTCAGTTTCGGTAAATGGCAGCGCTACAAAAATAGCATCCAGCTCACCGTTGCTTAGTTTGACGCGCAGACTGGCGGTATAGCTCTCCTCGATGAACAGCGGCATGTTGGGGGCCAATTGCTGTAGATGGCCGACCAAGCGTGGGAACAAATAGGGACCCACGGTATAGATCGCGCCGACGGAGAGCATACTACCCATTGGATCCTTGCCCTGTTCCGCCAGCAGCCGCAGGTTTTGCGTTTCGCGCAGAACCGTGCGAGCCTGCTCAACAATAAGCTCTCCGGTGGGAGTGGCGGCTACTTTGTGGCGTGCGCGTTCGAATAGGCAGACACCAAGCTCGGCCTCGAGCTTTTTGATGGCGATACTAAGAGTGGGTTGACTGACGCTGCATTGCTCAGCCGCTTTGCGAAAATGACCTGATTCGGCCAGTGCTACAAGGTAGCGCAGTTCTGTTAATGTCATGGGGTCTCGGTCTTGCTAATACAGCCCCTAGTGTAACCAGTGAGTGATTAATATGAAGCACAGTTCTGTTCTAATTGTCGGATGTGGCGATATTGGTATTCGTACCGGTGGACTCCTTATGGCACAGGGTTGGGACGTTGCGGGTGTGAGGCGCGATAGTTCGAAGTTGCCAGCTGAATTTGTCGCTTATGCAGCGAACTACACTCGGTCCGCAAGTTTGGATTTTATAGCGCCGTTAGAGCCGGACTTCGTGATCGCTACATTTAACCCCGCAGACCGAACTCCAGCGGGCTATAAAGCAGGCTTTCAAAACGCTATGAGCCATTTGATCTCTGGTCTGGGCTCGCATCGACCTCGACATATCCTGATGGTAAGCAGTACTCGCGTTTTTGCCGAGGCCCGCGGTGGTTGGGTGAACGACGATAGTCCCCTGACGGATGATGATCCTTGTGCTCTGGCAATAATTGCCGCCGAGCAGCAACTACTGACCTCGGGGCATAATGCGTCAGTGGTGCGATTTGCCGGGATATACGGTATCCCCCGAAGTCGTCTTATGTCGAGGGTGGGCAGGGGGGAGCTATGTCACTCGGAGCCTGTGAGTTACACCAATCGCATTCACCGGGATGATTGTGCGGGCTTTCTCGCGCATCTGTTGCAGCTGGTCGATGTAGGGAAAAAAATCGAGTCTCTCTACATCGGAGTAGATAATGAGCCAGCGCCCCGTTACGAAGTGGAAACTTGGTTGGCAGGCGCAATGGGGTTAGAGGTGCTGCCGCAGCAGAGATTGCCCGCATCAGTCGATCAACCCACTGGGCGCGGCGAGAGTGGCCATAAGCGCTGTCGCAATAAAGCGCTTCATGACAGCGGCTATCAGCTGATTTATCCCGACTATAAAAGCGGATATAACGCGTTGCTTGCTCAGAATTAAAGCGCGAGGACTGCCTCTATCTCAATCTGCGCATCCCTGGGCAGTGCGACGACCTGCACGCAGGCACGCGCGGGAAAGGGCTCTTTGAGGAAGCGCGCCATGACCTCATTAACCACTGCGAAGTGTGCAAGGTCAGTGAGCGAGATATTGATTTTAACTGCATTTTTCAGGCTGCCTCCGGCCGCATCTGCTATCGCGCTCAGGTTTTGAAAGGCCTGAACTGCTTGTTCTGTTATATCTTCGGACACCAGCTCGGTCGTGCCAGGCACGAGCGGGATTTGGCCGGATAGCCATACCGTATTGCCTACCTTGACTGCTTGCGAATAGGGGCCAATGGCAGCAGGGGCAGCGGGTGTCGAAATGACGGCGCGATTACTCAAGGCAGTTCTCCATTCTATAGGCGGCGCGGGTTGTTTGGCCGTTTAGTTTTTGACGCGGTTAACTTTGTGCACGTGATTGATAGTCCTTAGGCGCTTCATGACTCGGGCCAGATGCACTCTATCGTGTACCAGCATTTCCAAGGTGACATAGGTGAACTGATAGTCCTTGTCCTCAGTGGATATTTTCTCGATATTAACGTTCATACTATTGATGCGAGTGGCGATCACGGCAAGCATCCCGCGACGGTTTTCGACCTCCACACGCAGCTCTGCGGAGTATTCGCCCTCCACATTGTCGTCCCAGCGCAACGCTATTTGCCGTTCGTTATGATCGCGTATATCGGTGAGATTTTTGCATTGCTCTCGGTGCACAACCACACCTTTTTCGAGGCTCAGATAACCCTCAATGGGGTCTCCAGGTATGGGGTGGCAGCACCTAGCATAACTGACCATGAAGCCTTCTGTTCCACAGATGGCTACAGGTTGGACGCTGTCATGATGCTGCTGCAGCGGGTCCTCCTCCAGCCCGCTCAACAGCTGTTGCGCAGTGAATACAGGTAATCGGTTGCCGCGAGCGATATCCACCAGCAGGTCATCCAGGTTTTCATAGTGTTGTTGTGACAGAAAGTCCCAGAGCCTGTCTTCAGCGAGATTTGCCAAATTGGTGCCAAAATCCATGAGCCCCTTATCGAGGAGGCTGCGCCCTAGGGCCACTGAGTCATCCAGAGTCTGACTTTTCAGGAAATGATGAATATTGGAGCGAGCCTTGGCCGTGACGGCGTAGTCGAGCCAGGCTGGGTTGGGCTGAGCCCCGGGCGAGGTTAGAATTTCAATGGTCTGGCCGCTTTGCAGAGGCTCGGAGAGTGGGGACAGGCGCCTGTTTATTCGACAGGCTACGCAGCTGTTGCCCACGTCCGTATGCACGGCGTAGGCAAAGTCCACCGGAGTGGCGCGCCGTGGCAGCTCGAGTATGCGGCCCTGTGGGGTAAAGACATAGATTTCATCAGGGAAGAGGTCAATTTTGACGCTCTCGATAAATTCCAGCGAGTTGCCTGCGCGTTGCTGCATCTCTAGCAAGCCCTGCACCCATTCTCGGGCGCGGGCATGACTACTCGTGCTGGACTGGCTGTCAGTTTTGTATAGCCAGTGGGCGGCGATACCCTTATTGGCCATATCTTCCATTTCCTGGGTGCGGATTTGAACCTCGATCGGCACAGCATGCATGCCCATCAGGACGGTGTGGAGGGACTGATAGCCATTGGCCTTGGGGATGGCGATATAATCCTTGAATTCGCCGGGCACCGGTTTGTAGAGGCTATGAATGCAGCCCAGAACGCGGTAACAGGTGTCAACAGAGTCCACGATGATGCGAAAGGCATAGATGTCTGTGATCTCGGAAAAGGACTTGTGCTTGGACTTCATTTTTCTGTAGATGCTATACAGGTGTTTTTCACGTCCAATGACACAAATTTCATGGCCCTCCTGTTCCAGTGTAACTTCAATCTGGTGGCGGACCTGTTCGACGAGCTCCTTGCGATGCCCAACCGATTTTCGCAGAGCGGCGTCTATGCGCCGGGCACGCATAGGATAGAGAGCGCTAAAGCCGAGTTCTTCAAACTCGAGGCGCACGGTATTCATTCCCAAGCGCGCTGCGATAGGGGCGTAAATGTCGAGGGTTTCGCGCGCGATGCGGCGTGCTTTGGTAGATTTCAGCACTCCCAGTGTCCGCATGTTGTGTAACCTGTCGGCGAGCTTTACCAGAATTACGCGAATATCCTGGGCCATGGCCAGTGCCATTTTCTGGAAGTTCTCCGCCTGCTTTTCTTCTAGGGACTGGAATTCCATCTGTGTTAATTTACTGACGCCATCGACCAGCTCAGCGACAGTGGGGCCAAACTGCTCACCAATGGCGGACTTCTCGATACCCGTGTCTTCAATGACATCATGCAGCATGGCTGCGATCAGGCTTTGGTGGTCCATGTGCATGTCGGCGAGGATGCCAGCGACAGCAAGCGGATGGCTTACATAGGGATCGCCACTGTGTCTCTGCTGCCCATAATGCGCCTGCTCGGCAAAAAAGTAGGCGCGATTTACGTGGTTGGCTTGCTCGGTGTTGAGGTAACTACGGAGGGTGATATTTAGGGCATCTAGGGTTTGCATGTTGTTGGCTTGAGACCCGTATCAGAGATGCCCGCGGAGCTTAAAGCGCTTCGCTGGCCTCAAACACTTCTGCCAGCTCTTCTTCGGCCGCTATTTCGCTTGCCCGGCTGAGAATTTCGTTGGTGACTAGCCCTTCAGCAATCTCGCGCAGGGCGATGACAGTGCACTTGTCCGATTCCTCCAGTACCAGAGGGTCTTTCCCGCCGGTGGCCAATTGCCGGGCCCGCTTGCTCGCAACCATGACGAGTTCAAAGCGATTTGCGACGTTTTCCAGACAATCTTCAACGGTTACGCGTGCCATTATTCAATACTTCCCATTTTTGCGTGTGTTACTTCAAGCTTTTGGCTTGGAGACACAGGTTACTGAAGCTGGGGCGCCGTCAATGATGCCGATGCCTCTCTACCCACGGCACAGCGAATCTGTGCCGAAGGAACCCTAAATTATAGCGCAGTATACCGGGGGTACGTCCAGCACTAATGACGCCAGAGGCACTATTTTAGGAGGTTTTGTAACATGCCAGACAGGATTTTCTGCTGGCGAGCGGTGCGCAGGCGTTGACTGGCTACAATACTCTGCAGTTCATCTAGGGCTTGATCGAAATCCTTGTTGACTACGAGGAAGTCACTCTCCACATAATGCGACATTTCTGCTACGGCGGCGTTCATGCGACCCTCGATGATGCTAGGGTCGTCCTGCCCTCTGAGGCTAAGTCGCTGCTGTAGAGCCTGGCGCGACGGCGGTAGGATAAAAATAGACTGAGTTTCGGGCAGCAGCTGCTTGACCTGTCTTGCGCCCTGCCAGTCAATCTCTAAAATGACATCAAGACCGCGCTCGAGCTGCTCTTCCAGCCAGACACTGGACGTCCCATAGAGGTTGCCGAAGACTTGCGCGTGCTCCAGAAACTCAGCTCGATCCAGCATGTCTACAAAGACGTTCTCTGAGACAAAGTGGTAATTGACCCCCTCCTTTTCGGCGGGCCGCATGGGACGTGTTGTGTGTGAGACAGAGACCTGTAGGCCCCCGCAGCGCTCAATGAGGGCATTAACTAGACTTGTTTTGCCGGCTCCTGATGGGGCGGACACAGTGTAAAGTGTTCCGGTGCTTGTCATGTTCGGTTCCTGTTGCGGTAGTGCAAACGCGAGGCGCTACTCAATATTTTGTATTTGTTCGCGCATCTGCTCGATGAGCACCTTTAACTCTACCGCGCTCTGCGTTGTAGTCGCCGATTGCGACTTGGAAGACAGAGTGTTGGCTTCTCGATTCAGCTCCTGCATCAGAAAGTCTAGTCGCCTACCACAGGGGCCGCCCTGTTTGAGAGTGTGCCGGACTTCGCCCAGATGGGCATCGAGACGATCCAGCTCTTCATCCACATCGGCTTTTTGGGCCATGTAGACCAGCTCTTGTTCCAGTCGACCTTGGTCGACTTCTATCTCTAGATTTGCGATTCGATGGATGATTCGGTCGCGCTGATGCTGCATAAGTGCGGGCAGTATCGCGCGCGTGGCATTTACCTCTGCTTCAACCAGAGTCATGCGATCCAGTACCAGTGTCGCTAACTTCTCCCCTTCCCGACAACGGTTTTGCTGCATATTCTCCAGCGCTTTACTGAACAGGGACAGCGCCTCCTTTTGCAGCTGTTCTTCTGATGCTTCTTGGGCAGAGCAGATACCGGGGAACAGCAGTACTTCCAGCGGGCTGATGGGCGCTAAACTGCCCAGCTGCTTCTGGATAATACCGGTAGCGGCCAGTAATGCGTCGAGGCGGGCGGTATCAATATGTAGCGCCTCAGTTTGTGTCTGCTGCAGCTGCAGGCGCAGCAGGCACTCTACTTTGCCTCTGGCCAGAATGGCACCAGCGTACTCCCGCAATTTTGGCTCTAGCGCACGCAGTGCATCAGGTAGTTTAAAGCTGCAATCGAGATAGCGATGGTTAACTGAACGCAGCTCTATCGTCAGTGTGCCTTGCTCAATCTCGGCGCTCTCTCGAGCAAATGCGGTCATGCTCTGAATCATTACAGCCGTTGTTCCATCTCGCTTAACAGGTTACGAGTGTAGCAGTTTGTTATTAGTGCAAACAGGCCGGGTTGTGCAGACGCTCTGCGGCGCTATTTAACTACCTTAGCCTGCCGGCTCGCGTATACTGGCGCGCTTACTAAACACGACGGAGTAAATCCATGCAACGACCTAGTGGGCGCTCAGCTGCGCAACTGAGAGAGATCAACATTACCCGCAACTATACTCGACATGCCGAGGGCTCAGTGCTGGTTTGCTTTGGTGACACACAAGTTATTTGCACGGCGTCAGTGGAAAAGGGCGTTCCGCGCTTTATGCGTGGCCAAGGTCGGGGTTGGGTGACGGCCGAGTACGGCATGCTCCCGCGCTCTACAGGCAGCCGCATGGGCCGGGAGGCCAGTCGCGGCAAGCAGGGCGGGCGGACATTAGAAATTCAGCGCCTGATAGGCCGTTCATTGCGGGCGGCTATTGATTTTTCGAAGCTCGGTGAGAACACGATAACGGTAGATTGTGATGTGATTCAGGCGGACGGTGGCACCCGCACTGCCGCAATTACCGGAGCCTGTGTTGCCGTGGTCGACGCCATTAATTACTTACAGCGCGAGAAACTGATCAAGGATGATCCCTTGTTGCAAATGGTGGCCTCAGTATCGGTGGGAATTTACCAGGGTGTTCCTGTGCTGGACCTGGATTATCCGGAGGACTCTTCGGCGGATACCGATATGAATGTCGTAATGGGGGAGACCGGAGGATTTATTGAAGTACAGGGTACGGCTGAACAGGCGCCGTTTGCCCGCGAGGAGCTTAATGACATGCTGGACTTAGCGTCTGACGGGATACAGCAATTAATTGCCTTACAAAAAGCCGCGTTAGCCTCTGGATAAGCGCGGCGCGGCCGCAGACTAAAGCTCGATATCGTAGTCCATTATGACGGGTGCGTGAGAAGAGAACGGCTTGATCTTGTAAATGGCACCGTAATCTACAGCGTACTTCAGGCCCTGGGAGATCAAATGGAAG
>Ga0209711_10005056_pt1 | contig 10383 bp, 9 predicted proteins | sample ArcticOcean_MG_C_7_FD_187441 | JGI IMG/M metagenome (GOLD analysis project Ga0209711, IMG submission 187441) | Marine microbial communities from western Arctic Ocean - ArcticOcean_MG_CB11_88 (SPAdes) (version 2) | ecosystem: Environmental > Aquatic > Marine > Oceanic | place: Arctic Ocean... | reverse complement strand
ATTTCTGAAGATGATTGGTATAAACTATTAAATATCTGAACAAGCTTGTTTAAGCTGAGTTAATTCCAATCTGGTCATAAATTTTTTTAAACAAACAAACACTCTTTGATGATATTTATTTAACCAATGTTTTTCAAAAGAAGTTAATAGTTTTTTTTCTATTAACGTCTTGTCTATAGGTACTAAGGTTAAATCTTCAAATTTTAATTTATCTTTAGTTTTTTTTACATAAACTAAATTTTCAATTCTTATACCGAAGTGATTTTTTTTATAATAACCTGGTTCATTAGAAGTAATCATACCTTCTCTAAATTTAACTTTATTTCCTTTAGATATAGCTTGTGGCCCTTCATGAACATTTGAAAAATAACCAACACCATGACCTGTGCCATGAGGATAGTCTAAATTCACATCTCTTAAAAATTTTCTAGCTGATTTGTCGATTTTATCTCCATAGGAATTCTTATTAAGTTTGAATGAAGAGACAGCAATATGTCCTTTTAAAACTCTAGTAAAAATATTTTTGATTTTATGATTGTAAACATCAAGAGACAAAGTTCTTGTTACATCTGTGGTTCCATATAAATACTGTCCTCCAGAATCTACCAGATACACATCCCCTTTTCTTAATAAGCGATTGCTTTTCTTGTCAGCTTTATAATGAATTATTGCGCTATTAGGTCCAGATCCGGATATCGTCGGGAAGCTTAAATCATAAAATGTTTTATTTTTTTTTCTAAATTTTAATAATTTTTCTTGCGCTGAAATTTCAGTTATTTTTTTATTTTTAAAATTACCTTTCAACCAAAATATAAATTTAGTTAATGCTGCGCCGTCATAAATGTGAGATTTTATAGAATTTTTTATTTCAGTTTTATTTTTTAAAGATTTTAAATAATATATTGGGTCTTGCTTCTCTAGAATTATATTATTTTTTTTAATAATCGACTTATAGAAAATAGAGCAAGTTAAGGTGTCAATTAATACTTTATTATTAGATAAATTTAAAATAAAATTTGGTAGTAAATCAAAATCATGAACTTCTATATTTTTATTTATTCTATTCTTTAAAAGCTTATTAATTTTTTTTAAATTACAAAATAATAATACTTTTCCAGTTTTATAAGTCATAACATGCGCGTTAGGTAGAGGAGAATACATAGTATCTTCACCCCTTATATTCAGTAACCAAGCTACATTTTCAGGAGCTGTAGTAAACAAGCAGTCAACTTTATTGTACTTAATCAATTTTATTAATCTAGCTAACTTTTGTTTAACTTTTAATCCAGCATCTTTGTCTTTAATTTGATAGAAAGGTTTTATATTTGAACTCTTCTTTTTATTCCACAATAGATCAATTAAATTTTCGTTAACTTGTTTCAGCTTTATAAATTCATTTCCAAAAAGTCTGTTTAATGAATTTTCCGTATGAAGTTTTGGGTCAAATCCTAAATTTAAATTTTTTTTTATAAAAAAATTAAAAGGATATTCTTTAGGAATAGTACAGATTTGAAATTGTGCACCGCACTGAATTTCTGCTTGAATAGTATACCTGCCATCTACAAACATATAATTCTTATTTTTTAGAATAACAGCAAAACCAGCAGAACCTGTGAAATTAGAGATATATTTTAAATTGTCTTCAGTTGCAGATACATATTCACCAAAAAAGTTATTATTTTTTGGTATTATGTAACCATCCAAATTGAAAGTTTTAAAAAGTTTTCTTAGTTTAGTTATTTTTTCCATTTTAACATTTTGTTTTTTTTAAACCTTTCCCATCCCGGGCTCCTATACTCACTATTGGAATCTGTATCTATATCTTGATTAAATTCGAAGTCACTTTCAAATTCTGACGCAGTTTCAATCTCATTTTTTTCAACATTTTCATCTGGAATTTCATTTATGAACCTTGAAGGTAAAGCATCCATCCATTCTCCATGGTATGATCTCTTCATAGCAAAGGACAAATAGGCCTCATTTTTAGCTCTCGTTATACCTACGTATGCAAGCCTTCTCTCTTCCTCTAATGCTAAATCTCCTTTTTCTTCTAACGATTTTTGGTGAGGAAATAAACCTTCTTCCCACCCAGGTAAAAAAACAACATCAAATTCTAATCCTTTGGCTGCATGCATAGTCATTAAATTAATTTTTTCTCCTTCCCACTCTTTATCAATGGATGTAGCGAGTGCAACATGTTCCAAAAAAGATTGTAAATTATCATATTCACGCATAGCTCTAAGAAGTTCCTTTATATTATCAATTCTACTTTCGTTTTCAAAATCTTTTTTATTTTTAAGCATTTCAGAGTAACCAGATTCATCTAATACAATCTTTAAAAGATCGTAATGTTTGTTAGTTTTTGCATCTGTTCTCCACTTGTCAATTTTTTTTGTTAACTGTAATAAGCTTGTTTTAATTTTAGGCTTTAAACTATCAGCTTCTAATTGTTTTTTTATAGAGTCTTCTAGACACAATTTATGTTGAGCACCAAAGCTGTACAATTTATGAAGAGTGCTTTCACCGACACCTCTTTTAGGATTTTCGATTACTCTTTCCAAAGCTAAATCATCATATTTTTGATTTATAATTCTTAAATATGACACAGCATCTTTTATCTCAGCTCTTTCATAAAACCTAGTTCCACCTAAAACCCTATAACCTAAACCCACTTTAAGAAATCTTTCTTCAAATTCTCTTGTTTGATAAATAGCTCTCACTAGTATGGCAACGTTATTCAGAGAATATTTTTTTTTTAATTTGTTTTCTGTAATATCACTAACATTCTCTGCTTCTTCACGACCTGTTTGATAACAATTAATTTTTACTTTTTCTCCTTGTTGAGCAGAGGACCAAAGTTTTTTTTCAACTCTTCCTTTATTATGTGAAATTAATGTTGATGCAGTTTCTAAAATATTTTTTGTAGATCTATAGTTTTGTTCTAATTTAAAAACTTTGCAGTTTTTATAAATATGGTCAAAAGTTAAAAAGTTTTTTATTTCTGCGCCTCTCCAGCTATAAATTGATTGATCATCATCCCCAACACAACAAATATTTTGCTGTTCATTAACTAAAAGGTTTAACCACTTGTTCTGAATAAAATTAGTATCTTGAAACTCATCTACTAAAATATATTTAAAATTATCATTGTAAATTTTTTTAATATCTGGATGGTTTTCAAATAATTTTACACAATATAAGATGAGATCACCAAAATCACATGCATTAAGTTCTCTAGTTTTAGTTTGATAAATTTTATAAACTTTAAAAATAGATTTTTCTAATCCAGTAAATTTATCCTCTTTAATATCTTCCGGAAGTAAGCCTTTATTTTTCCATTTGTCTATAAAGGATAGAATAAAGCGAGGAGTAATTTTTTTGGCATCTATATCTTCAGCTTTGCTAATATTTCTAACTATTTTTTTTTGATCATCAGTGTCTAAAATAGTAAAATTTCCCTTTAAGCCAATTGCTTCGGCGTGTCTTCTTAAAAACTTAACACTTATAGCGTGAAAAGTACCAAGCCAAGGAACTGCAGTTGATTTTTCACTTACATAGCTAAGCACTCTATTCTGCATCTCTTTCGCAGCTTTATTGGTGAATGTTACGCAAAGAATTTGGTTTGGCCATGCTTTTTTTGAATTAATAATATGTGCTAGCTTTGTAGTTAAAACTCTAGTTTTACCCGATCCAGCACCAGCCACTATTAGATTGGGCCCCTCTGTGCTAAGCACAGCTTCTTTTTGCTCCTTGTTTAAATTTTCTATTAATTTATTTATAGAATCCATAATCGTATTGAATAACTGTATATTACTTATTTAAGCCTAATAAATGAATAAAAAATTAAATTTTATTTTCAAAAATAAAAAAATTTATAAAATTATTTTATATCCGTTTCTACTTATTGTTATCATTTCTTTAGTCTATTTTTCTATACCTAAATTTTTTAATTATACACCCAAACTAATAGAGGGGAGTTTGAAAAAAAATAGTAGCATTATTATTAAAAACATTTCAAATACTAATTATAGACTATTTCCCTCACCAAGGCTTAGTGTGTATGGTAGCAGCTTTGAATTTAAAGAAAATATTCTAAAAGTAGAAGGTGCTAAAATTGACATTATTCTAAACCCATTAAATCTCTTTAATTATAACGGACTTAATTATGATAAACTTTTAATAATCGGTGGCTCCACAAATATTAAAATAAATAAATTTAATGAATTATCAAATTATATTAAAAAAAATAAAAAAAAAATATATTTTAAAAATAATAATATTATTATATCGCAAAAAAACAAAAAATTATTTGAAATTGATAACAGTTTAATAAAAATCAATTTAAAGAACAATACTCAACAATTAAAAATAAATGGATTATTATTAAATTATAATGTCATTTTTCTTTTGCAAAATGACTCTAAAAATAAAATCAAAATAAACTTAAAAATCCCAGAGTTTGATATATCAACTAATATTTTGTTAAAAAAAAAAGATATGCCTAGATCACACGAAGGGTCTGTAAATTTTGGTGTCCTCAATAACTTTTTTCAATTTAATTTTCTCAAAGAAAAAAAAGTAATAATAAATAAAGGGTTCGTTAGAAATGATTTAATTAATTCTTCATTTGAAGGCGAGGCATCTTTTAAACCTCATTTTTTTTTCAATTTAGATGTTGAGCCATCTACAATAAATATAGAAAAAATATTCTCAAAAATTCAAAAACTTTTTTTTTCAGAAAACCCCCAAGGACTTAACATAGTTAAAAAAATTAATGGTTTTTTAAACTTTAAAACTATATTTGAAGGGAACGTAATTTTTAAAAATAGTGAAATTCTATTTCAAAATTTTAAAACTGGCAAAGATAACCCCGTATTTTTTGACGCTAAAATTTCAGAATTTGGAAAAAAAGGGAAAATTCAATTTAATTTAGTTAAGGATATCCAATATAAAAAAAACTCTAATCAAGAATTGAAAATTTCAGGTTTTATAATTCCATCATCTTCAAAAGTAACTTTTAAACAAGTACTATTAGGTAAAGAAGTTTTTACTGACAAAAAAACAAAGAACTACGAGGAGAAATTCAAGAATGAGGTAATTACCAATTCATTAAGTAATATTTTTAACAACACAAAAATCAACAATTTTTTTAAAAACTTTGTTAATTAATCTATTTGGGTTTAGTCATTATCATTGGATCCATTATTTTATCGTACTCTTTTTCCTTGAGTATTCCAGATTTAATAACTTCCTCTTTTAAAGAAGTTCCATTTTTATGAGCATCTTTTGCTATCTTCGCTGCATTATCGTAACCAATTTTTGGCGTCAGGGCTGTTACCAACATTAGAGAATTATCTAATAAATATTTAATTCTTTTTTTGTCCGCTTTAATTCCCTTAACGCAATACAGAGCAAAAGTTTTTGCTGAGTCAGCCATAATTTCAATTGATTGTAAAATATTGTGTATAATTAATGGTTTAAAAACATTTAACTCAAAGTGCCCATGTGATCCTGCCATAGTTATTCCATTATGGTTTCCAATCACTTTAACACAAACCATAGTCACTGCCTCAGATTGAGTTGGATTTATTTTCCCTGGCATTATAGAAGAGCCAGGTTCATTGGACGGTAATATTAATTCTCCATAACCTGCTCTTGGGCCCGATCCTAAAAATCTAATATCATTTGCAATTTTCATTAAGCAAACCGCAGCAGTATTCATAGTCCCAGAAAAATTTACAATAGGATCGTGAGTAGCCAATGCTGCAAATTTATTTGGAGATACTTTAAAAGGTAATTTTGTAATTTTACTAATTTCCTTAATTATCTGTTTGTCAAAATTTTTTCTAGTATTAAGACCTGTTCCAACAGCGGTTCCTCCTTGGGCAAGAAAATAAATTTCTCCTAAAGCCTGCTCGATTCTTTTGATAGATTCTTTTAATTGAAATTGGTAACCAGAGAATTCTTGACCTAAAGTTAAGGGGGTTGCATCTTGCAAGTGTGTTCTTCCTAATTTTACTATTTTATTAAATTCTTTAACTTTTTTTCCCAATTCTTTCTCCAATAATTTAAGAGAAGGGATTAATTTATCTTTAGTTTTAATCGCAATGGAAATGTGCATTGCAGATGGGAAAACGTCATTTGTGGATTGGGATTTGTTTACATGATCATTAGGGTGAACAGGTTTCTTACTTCCTAGTTTACCACCCATCATTTGAATAGCTCTATTGGCTATTACTTCATTAACATTCATATTTGTTTGAGTACCAGAACCTGTCTGCCAAACTTTTAAAGGGAAATGACTATCTAATTTACCTTTGGAAACTTCCTCCGATGCCTTAACAATAAATCTACTAACTTTTCTGTCTAAATCTTTATTTTTAGTATTAACGATTGCAGCAGCTTTTTTGATGATGGCAATTGAATGAATAACAATCGGTCTGACTAAAAAATCTCCAATATTAAAATATTTTTTTGATCTTTCTGTAGATGCCCCCCAATACTTATCACCATCTACTTTAATTTTTCCTATACTATCAAATTCAGTTCTATATTTCATAAGTGATTCTTATTATAATACACTCTATTTAAAGCTAGACCAATTACAAATGGAGAAAAATGAATAATTTCGAAAAGGTAAAAAAATTTATGCAAATTTTTGGTCAAGAAGTGAAAACCCAACCCACTTTCCCAAGTGAGAAAATTGTGAATCTTAGATACGACTTAATAAAGGAAGAATTATCTGAATTAAAAGCTGCAATTGAAGCTAATGATCTTATCGAAGTCGCAGATGCTTTGACCGATATTTTATATGTTACTTATGGTGCGGGACATGCTTTTGGAATCAATTTAGATAGTTGTTTTGACGAAGTTCAAAATTCAAACATGAGTAAACTTGGAAATAACGGAAAACCAATTTATAATGAAAGTGGAAAAGTCATGAAAGGTCCAAATTATTTTAAACCAAATCTTAAAAAGCACTCAACTTAACCTTAAAATAAACCCTTAATGATCAAAAATAATTATCAAAATTTATTTTTTTCTTTAATTTTAATTAGTGGAATAATTTTAAGAATATATAATATTAATTTTGACGACTTATGGTATGACGAAATTATTAGTTTTTGGGTGGCTAACCCAGAACATACCACTTTAGAAAGTTTTAATATTCACGATAATATAGAAATTGCACCACCTACTTTTAATTTTATATTAAAATTACTTTTTGAATTGTTTGGTTACGATGTAAATATAGGAAGATACCTTCCGGCAATTTTTAGCATATTAACAATTATAACAACCTTCTATCTGTCAAAAATTCTAATTGGTAATTTTTTTTTATTATCAACTTTTCTAGTAAGCTTTAATATTTTTTTAATAAGTTATGCTCAGCAACTAAGAGTTTATTCATTATTAATTTTTTTTGCATCATTATCATTATTTTTTTTTTTTAAGTTGCTAAATAAAAATATACAAAAAATAAATATTATCTTTTTCTTAATTACTTTGTTAATATTTATTTCCTTGCACTTATTTTCTTTATTCGTGGTTGGTTCTTATATTCTCTATCTATTATTACTTTACATAAAAAAAAAAGAAACTTACTTCTATTTAAACTTAATTTTATCTATAATTTCAATTGTCGCTATGGCTTATTACGTTCCCTACATCCTAAATTTTTCAGAAAATCTTAATTCAAATTTAGAAGTTAATTATTTCTTTAATAAAAAAACATCATTAAGTTTTTATACCAACTTCTATTTTTCGAAATTTTTTGGATCAAGACTAATGGGTGTAATATTTTTACTATCTTTGATTATATTAATTCTAAAGAATAAAAAATTATTTTTAAAACTAGACAAACATATTGTAATTTTATTTATTATTATTTTATCGTACTCTATACCTTTGATATTTGGGTATTTATTTAAACCAATTCTGTTATCAAGGTATGTTAGCTATTTAGTTGTATTCATAGTATTATTAATTTCTTCGTTGATTTTCAATATTTCAAACAAAAATAAAAGAAATTATTTTATTATTTTTTTAATTTTGATCACTTTTGGTAATCACTTTACAGAGCAATCATTTAAGCAATTTTACAATCCAAGAGCGCCACATAATCCTGAATACACAAAAGCAATAAAGTATATTGATAAATCTAATATTAAAGATTACTCATTGAAGATAGAAAAAATGAAGAATAATCAAGCTTCTACGGATGCCATCAATAATTACATTAAACATCTCGGGGAAAAAAATAAAATAAATTTATTTTTTTCTAAAATTGATCAATCTCCTAAAATACCAAAGTGGATAATATGTCCAATGGATATAAATATTAAACATTGTCCGTTACCCAAAAAAATAAAAAACTATACCATTTTAAAGGAGCATAGTTTTAATAGCATCAACTTAAAGCTTGTACAAAATAATGATTAAATTAAGGGAAAAAATAACATTTTCTAAAAATGAAAATAAGATGAGATCTGTTGGTGATACTAAAGTTGCACTAAATATATATGGTTCAAAAAAATCAAAAAACCTTCATTATTTATTAAAAGAAAGATTTCATTGGATGAATAATTTTATTGATGACAATGACATAGGAATTGAAGTTGGTTCTGGGATTGGTTTTTCTAAAGACTATATTAAAAATAAAAATTTTAAAACAACCGACCTAAGTTCTGACGAACATCTAGATGTCAAAAATATAGATGCTCAAAGTACAAATTTTAAAGATGAAAGCATGGACTATGTAATAGCTTCTAATATGGTTCATCACATTCCATATCCAATTAAATTTTTTAAAGAAATGAACAGAATATTAAAAAAAAATGGAAAGTTAATTATTTTTGAACCATATTGCTCAGTTCTACTACAGACGGCTACAATTTTGATGAGACACGAGGGGTTTGATTTTTCTGTCCAACCTTGGGATAATAAATTACCAAAAAGTGATGAAAATGATGTTTGGGACGGAAATATAGCTGTTTCAAACTTAATTTTTGACGATAAAAAAGCTTTTAATGAAAATTTAGGTTTGTATTTCAAAATTGAGTATGAAAAATTAACAGAATGTTTAATTTTTTTAAACTCTGGGGGAGTAACATCAAAAACATTTCACATACCAATGAATAATTTTTTTCTAAATATTCTTAATCGTATAGACAAAATATTAGTTAAGTTATTTCCAAACATTTTCTGTTTAGGCAGAAGAATAGTTTTAAAAAAAAATAGTTTTTAGCGATTAGCTGGCAACCCAACTTAGCAGTTCTTTTTTTCTTTCAATTTGTTTAAATGCAAAGCTCTTTCTTTCGCAGCTTTTGTAGCTATTTCTACGTTGTTCATTGTAACTCCCATTGCTGGAAGAAAAAATATCACGGCACCTATATTGTGGGGATTGCCCATTTTGTTAGCGGCTTGAGCTTCATCGGCATATTGGTTGGCTTTAGCAATTTCTGAACTTAATTCTTTGCAATTTAGAGCAGTATCATTAGGACCTATAACATTTACTACAGTCGGGGTCGCACATGAAATGCAGATTATAAACAAGCTTAAAACTAATAAAATATTTTTCATACAATCAACGTATATTTATTTTTCAAAATTTTGCAAGAACGCTAGATATTTAGATCACTAATTTATCATTTACACCTAATGAGAAGGGGCGTTCTGTTGCCGGGTGCCCCAACTCCAAGGTAAAATAATTTAACTAATTAGTAATAAAATAGAGTACTGCACCAACTACTAAAAGTGATATCATAAAGTCTCCTTTCATATAGGGCTTTTTGTTATCCGGTGCCCCTAACCAGTCTACTGACTCTTATATACCAACAACATCACTTTTGTAAAAGACAAAAGTTTGAACGGAATTAGGGATAAATTATGGATGAATTTTATGCTAGGATCTTTGTTCATGAAAAAACTTTTAGCGATCATCGTTCTGAGTTTGTTGTGGTGTAATATTAGTCTTACTGATGAAAAGCCAGGAAGACTTTTTGAAGATCAGCCTGATGTAACGGATAATTATCAAATTCATTTTATTTACATGCTTACAGCAAGTGATAAAGATCGTGAATTAGACACTAATAGAAAAATTGAAGAATATGCAGATAAAACGAATAAACTTCATGAAAATTTTAGAAAAAAAACAAAAGGTTCATCTGTTGCTAAAAAATATAAATATGATTTTAGGAAATTAAACTTATAAATTTTACAAAAAATGAAAAAAAAAATTATTTTAATCGGAGCAGGTGGACACTGTGTTGCTTGCGTAGATATTATAGAAAAAGAAAACAAATATCAGATTTATGGTCTTGTAGGTGAAAAAAAAAATAGCTCTCTTATTAAATATAAATTAATTGGAAATGACGCAGATTT
>Ga0209711_10005055_pt1 | contig 10384 bp, 9 predicted proteins | sample ArcticOcean_MG_C_7_FD_187441 | JGI IMG/M metagenome (GOLD analysis project Ga0209711, IMG submission 187441) | Marine microbial communities from western Arctic Ocean - ArcticOcean_MG_CB11_88 (SPAdes) (version 2) | ecosystem: Environmental > Aquatic > Marine > Oceanic | place: Arctic Ocean... | reverse complement strand
TAGATAAGGCCAAGAAAATTTTTGGTAATCCTCTGGCGAAAGCAAGCCTCCCCAAGAATCAAAAAGCTGAATTGCGTCTGCACCTGCAGCTACTTTAGCTTTAAGGTAGGCAATTGAGGTGTCTGTTATTTTTTGCAATAACTGATGTGCCAGCACTTCTTCTTTAAAGCAAAACTCTTTTGCAATATCGAAAGTCTTTGATCCCTGTCCTTGAACTGCATAACACAAAAGCGTCCATGGAGAGCCACCAAAACCGATTAAGGGAACACGACCATTCAGTTCGGCTTGGGTCATTTTTACGGCATCCAGCACATAACCCAAGCTTTCCTCAATGTCTGGAACAATTACCTGATCGAGATCCGCACTGGTCCGAATGGGTGCGGGTAAATGAGGTCCAAATCCATCTCGCATTTCCACAGGAATATTCATCGCCTGAAGCACAACAAGAATATCACTAAACAAAATGGCTGCATCAACTCCAATTTGATCAATTGGCATTAGAGTAATTTCAGTAGCCAACTCTGGTGTTTGACATCTCGTGAAAAAATCATATTTCTTTTTAAGTTCCATGAAGTCAGGTAAATATCTTCCCGCCTGACGCATCATCCATACTGGAGGTCGCTCTAGGACTTCTCCTTTTAAAGCTTTTAAAAACAATTCGCTCTTATTCATATCCTTTTTTAAAATAATTTTTAATAATCAATAGCAATTGGGTGTCTTCTGGTGTTTTGGCAACAGAAAAATTTTCAGTATAATTTTCCACTTCTTTTGCGGTGGAGGGGCCCAAGCAAAATGCATGGGTATTTTTAAAAGTATTTTCCATTACATAACTCCTCACCGCGCTGGGACTAAAAAACAATATTCCATCAAAATGACTTTTAATCACATGAGGCTGTGGCAAGGTGTTGTATAATATTATTGGTGTGATTTTGATGTCGTTCATCGATAAAATACGTTCTAAATCAGGGAATCTTCCGCCGGCACAAAAAAATGAAAATTGATCATTTTTGTTGTTTTTTGATATAAAATCAGCCAATTCTGATGATTTATCAGCAATTTTTATCACTTTTTTGCCATTTTCAGCTAAAAGTTCTTTTGTCTTTTTACCCACGCAGAAAAAAAATTTATCTTGTAGAGCAGTTCTGATTTTTTCATTTTTAAAAGCAATATTAACTGCATTTTGACTCGTGAAAACAACGTTTTTTGCCACTTGACCAACCGCCACATCGCTTGTCGGACGAACTTCAATAAATGCCTTTTCAACGACACTGAATTGATGAAGAACTAATCGTTCTTTGAAGGAATGAGATATTATTTTTGTAGATAACAAACGCATATTAACGGTTGTTTTTTATTTCCTCCATGATTGCCTTACCGCCTCGAGACAGTAACTCATCGACTGTGGATTGTGCTAATTCGGCAATAGAATTAAGGTCAACTGTCTTTTCTGTGGTCACCGCTTGCATACCGTCAGAGGAAAACAATCCCGCTGTAAAAGTCATTTTTTCACCTTCTAACTTTGCAATTGCACCAATGGGCGCGGTACATCCTCCCTCGAGAATATTTAAAAATTTTCTTTCAATACCCACACAGATCGATGTCGTTTCACAATGGATATTTTTAAACAGTGCTTTAATCTCCAAATCTTCTTCTCTACAAACAACAGCAATTGCACCCTGGGCAGGTGCTGGAATCATCCAGTCTAAAACTTGATAATCATTTCCCAAAAGCTCCATTCTTTCCAAGCCAGCCTTTGCAAAAATTGCTCCATACCAATCGGATTGATTTAACTTTTCTATGCGTGTCTGAACATTTCCCCTGAGGTTTTCAACCTCATAATCAGGATACTTATTTAACCATTGGGCTTTTCTTCTCAGGCTCCCTGTTCCAATGGTCGGGTTTGAATTCTGATTATTGGGATTTGTTTTTCTTAACAAAACATCCGAAACACTTCCTCGCGATAGGACGGCTGCAATTATAATTCCTTTTGGAAGCTGTGTGGGCACATCTTTTAGGCTGTGAACAGCAATGTCAATTCTATTTTGTAAAAGTGCCATGTCTAAGGTTTTAGTAAAAATTCCTTGAACTCCCATGGCGTAAAGTGGCTTTACAAGATCGATGTCTCCATCACTTTTAATCTTGATAAGCGTAGAAGAAGCTCCCTCTTTTTCAAAGTAATTAGCGACATTTTGAGACTGCCAAAGCGCCAACTGACTTTCACGGGTTCCTATTCGTAGTGTTTTATTAAGCATCCGTTTCGGAATCCAATTGATATAAATCCTGGAGCATGGACAAGGTTTCATCGGCTTTAGAAGGATTCTCTTTGAGATAACTAGCAACTCGACCTGCTATTCTATTTACAGTTTGAGAAAAATCATCTTGGGTAGATGAGTCTTGTGACTGCCCATTCAATAATTTATTTTTTAAGGCCTTGAGTGTGGGCGCAAATTTCCGGTGCTCAATCCACTGGAGAAATTCACCCATAACCTCATTAAGAATTTTCTCAGCAACAGGCACTATCTTCTCTCTTTTCACGAGCGTTGCATTGGTCATTTGAGACAACTCGTCCAAATTAATTAAGGTAACTGACTCCATTTTTTTTACCTTAGGATCAACGTTAGAAGGCATTGAAAGATCAAGAATTAACAAGGGTTTATTTGGATTAATTAGCTCAGGAGTCACAGAAAAATAATCGGCTCGAGTTGCGACAATCATAATATCTGTTTTTTGAATTTCATCCTTTAAATTATCAAATTTCTTGTATATAAGATTAAATTTTCCCGCAATTTTTTTAGCGCTTTCTTCGCTTCTATTAATCAAAACGACATTTTCGTTTTGAGTGTGTTTAATTAAATTTTCACAAGTATTTCTACCGATTTTTCCGGTTCCAAAAAGCAAAATGTTTTTATGAGAAACCTCGTCAACGTTTTCTAATATGTAATGAACTGAGGCAAAAGAAACAGAAGTAGCTCCAGTTGATATCTCGGTTTCTGTTTTAATTCGTTTACTGGACTGAATGACTGAGTTCACCAATCGCTCAGAAAAACCGTTAACCATTTTGAGTTTTTTAGAAAAATAAAAACTTTTCTTAAGTTGTCCAATGATTTCAAAATCTCCCAAAATTTGACTTTCCAATCCACAACCGACGCGAAAAACATGGTTAATTGCTTCCTTACCCTCCAAAACGTATCCCTTTTCTCTAAAACATCCCAAATCGCCGTCAGAAAATTCACACAAATAAGAAATTAGCAAATTAGGATCAGGGACTATACCATAAATTTCGGTGCGATTACAGGTGGAATTAACCATCAATTCAATCAACCCGTCTGATTTGGCCTTTTCCAATAAAAGTTTGGTTTGTCCTTTTTTTAATGTAAACTTTCCACGGGTTAGCAAATCCGCGTTTTTATAACAAAGTCCCACAACAAAATATTGGATGCCGTTTTTCAAGAGTTTTTTTTGTATTTTGTAATACAAAAATAAAACGAGGATCTTTTAAAAAACAACGCTAGAAGGACTAATTATAACCCCTTAGGTTTTTTAGCCGATTTATTATTAAAATTCCTTTAAATATAATATTTTTGAAATAGATTAGTAACTCTAAATTAGATTGTTTCTAAATAAGGAGGCTTGTAAAACAACGACAAAAGTACAATGGAAACTACTGAAATAGAAAATGGGTTTTACATTTCGCGATACAGGAATGAGAGTCTTCAAAATGAGAAGTTCGAGAAAGAAGTTAGTAAAGAATTTATTCAATTTCACTTTTGTCAAAAAGGGGAAGGGATTTTTCAGTTCAACGAGGGAAACTATAATTTTCCAGTTCAAGGGAAAAATGTAATCGTTTTGTACAATCCCATAAAAGCACTTCCCATAAATCTAGATTTACATCCAGACTCCTCGATGGTCAGCCTTGTGATCTCTATTAAAAAATTTCATGGCCTTTTCTCAGAAGATTCCGATGAAATTCACTTTCTAAATCCAGAAAATAACTCAAAAAAATATTATGACACCCGTCCTTTTAGCCCCCCCATGAGCGTGGTGTTAAGCCAAATTTTAGAAGCCAAGATTCATGACAGTATGAAGTCGTTGTATTTTAAGGGGAAAGTATATGAATTATTGAGTCTATTTTTTAACAAGAATGAAGATACCAATATAGAGCAGTGCCCTTTTTTGGTCGACGAAGAGAATGTTAGAAAAATAAGGAAAGCCAAAGAAATCATTTTGGCTCAAATGTCAGAACCACCAACATTACAAGAGCTTTCCTCAGAGATTGGATTGAATATAAAAAAACTTAAAGAAGGGTTTAAACAAATTTATGGTGAAACTGTTTACGGCTATTTGATTGATCACAAAATGAATGAAGCCAGAAGAATGTTGAATGCCAAGCAACACAACATCAATGAGATCAGTCTTAGGCTAGGATACAGCACTTCAAGTCATTTCATATCTGCTTTTAAAAAGAAATATGGGACCACACCAAAAAAATATTTAATGTCTGTATCTTCGTAAAAAATATTGAATGAAAGGAGTTTTAATGATCAATCTGGGCTCTCCTGACAGTCCAGAAAAGAAAGATGTAAGAAAGTATTTAGGAGAGTTTTTAATGGATGAGCGGGTGATCGATTTGCCAAAAGCGTTTAGAACCTTTTTAGTAAAAGGGATTATTTTAAATACCCGTCCAAAGCAATCTGCAAAAGCTTATAAAAAAATATGGTGGAAGGAAGGTTCACCACTTATTGTTTTGTCTCATAGACTTCAAGAAGCTGTCCAAAAACAAGTTGCTGTCCCTGTTGAATTGGCCATGCGTTATGGATGGTGGAAGGAAGGTTCACCACTTATTGTTTTGTCTCATAGACTTCAAGAAGCTGTCCAAAAACAAGTTGCTGTTCCTGTTGAATTGGCCATGCGTTATGGTTCACTTCCGATCGAAAGTGGAATAAAAAATTTGGTTGATCAAGGCGTGGATGAAATCATGTTGGTCCCACTTTATCCTCAGTTTGCGATGGCAACCACAGAGACCATCGTCGTGCTTGCTGAAAAAATTAGAAGTGAAAAATATCCTGATCTGTCCTTCACAATTCTCCCTCCTTTTTACAACCACCCGGACTACATTAGGGTCTTAGCAGATAGCATTCAAGAAGACTTAAAAGGAAAGGATTGGGAACATTTGTTGTTTTCCTACCACGGAATTCCAGAACGACATATCCGAAAATCAGACATCACAAAGTCTCATTGTAAAATAGATAAAAGTTGTTGTCAAGCCAAGTCAGATGCGCATCAATATTGCTACCGACATCAATGTAAAGAAACCACGCGGCTGGTGGCTGATTATTTAGAGCTTAAGGAGGGGGCTTTCTCCACAAGCTTTCAGTCTAGACTGGGCGTTGACCCCTGGCTTCAACCCTATACGGATCAAACCGTTGCCCGTTTTGCTAAAAATGGAATGAAAAATTTAGCGATTGCCACCCCTGCTTTTGTGTCAGATTGTTTAGAAACACTCGAAGAGATTGGAATGGAGGCTGCAGAAGATTTTGAAGAAAAAGGAGGCGAAAAGCTTCATGTCATTCCTTGTATTAACGACAGACCTGCTTGGGTAAAAGTCATGAGCAGATGGATCGATGAATGGGCGCTTGCCGAAATCGAAAGTTAAAATGAAAAAAGGTTCTGCCTTATTTGGCACCCAACCCATTCCAAAGTTATTAATCACTCAAGCAGTTCCTGCTTCTATTGGCATCCTTGTAATGTCGCTAAATGTTTTAATTGACACCATTTTTGTTGGACAATGGATTGGTTCCAATGCAATTGCTGCAATCAATGTCGTGCTACCAGTTTCCTTTTTTATTGCTGCGCTAGGTATGGCAATTGGACTGGGAGGGGGCTCAATCATTTCTCGCTCATTAGGGGATAATAATTTGCCAAAAGCGACTAAAACTTTTGGAAATCAAATCATTCTTACACTTTTTTTCACAGTCAGTTTAGTGATCTTTGGCTTGTGGTTTGTAGATTCAATCATCCCCTTGTTTGGAGGGAAAGGTCCGCTTTTTGAACCTGCTAAAATTTATTATAAAATTCTTCTTTATGGGGTTCCAATATTAGGATATTGTATGATGGGGAACAACGTAATTCGTGCAGAAGGTAAACCAAAGTATGCAATGTATGCAATGATGCTTCCCTCGGTTTCCAACTTAATTTTAGATTATGTTTTTATTTATATTTTGGATTGCGGAATGGCTGGAGCTGCTTGGGCGACCACTTTGTCTTATGGTGTTTGTGCACTTTATATATTTAATTTTTTTATTTCAAAAAAATCAGAGCTTCATTTAAAAATGAGTGACTTTAAAATTGATTTAAAAATAACAAAAGAAATTGGAGCACTGGGATTTGTAACCCTTTCCCGACAGGGTGTTTTGAGCATTTCAATCTTACTTGTCAATAACCTGCTCTACAGTCTAGGCGGTGCTTCTGTTGTCGCAATTTATGCAATTATTAGCCGATTACTAATGTTTTCATTGTTTCCCGTACTGGGAATTACTCAGGGCTTTATTCCCATTGCTGGATTTAACTTTGGCGCAAAAAACAAAGCCCGTGTTCAAAAAGTAATTAGCACGGCATTAATCTATTCTACCTCATTGGCTACGCTGATTTTTATTTTAATAAATATCTTTTCAGAATCCATCGGAAGGATTTTTACAGAAGATCCATTGGTGTTATCTCAAGCACCCTCAGCAATCCGTTGGGTTTTTGCAGCTACTCCCATTGTAGGAATTCAACTGATCGGCGCAGCCTATTATCAGGCCATCGGAAAAGCACTCCCCGCACTTTTATTGACTTTGACACGTCAGGGGATTTTTTTCATTCCACTGCTCTATGTTTTTCCGAAATTTATGGGGATTAATGGGGTCTGGCTTGCCTTTCCCGTTGCAGAGTTTTTGGCGGCTTTGGTCACAGGATGCTTCTTGTTATTTGAAGTAAAAAAATATTTAAAATCTACATAATTTGATCCCTCAGCAAAACATACCATTCATTGAATATGTTTTTGTATTTTGTAACACTATAAAGCGCCAGTGGAATTATGGAGTATTACAATTACATTAAATCATTACACTTAATTTTTGTAATAACCTGGTTTGCGGGTTTATTTTACCAACCTCGGCTTTTCATCTACCACATTGAAGCCTCAAAAAAAAAATCTCCTGAAAAGGAAATTTTAGAAAAGCAACTCAAACTAATGGCGCGACGATTATGGTACATCATCACTTGGCCTTCTGCAATTCTAGCGACTATTTTCGCTATATGGTTGCTGATTCTTATGCCAAACTGGCTTTCTCAGTCTTGGATGCTCATCAAACTGGGGTTTGTTTTATTATTGATTTTATATCATTTCAAAACTCATCAAATATTTTTACAGCTACAAAAAGATGTCATAAATTATTCTTCAAATTTCATGAGATTATGGAATGAAGGGGCAACGCTGCTTTTGTTTGCCATTATCTTTTTGGCGATTTTAAAAAGTAGTATCCACTGGGTATTTGCATTTGGAGGAATGATCGTTCTTATTGTTTTTCTTGCCTTGGGAATTAAATTATATAAAAAATATAGATCTAAAAATTAATTGAAGAATCGTTAATCAAATGGCACCTTTATTAAAACAGATATCATTAAGAACCCAGATTTTCATTTCGATGATTCTCCTAGTGTTTGTTGCTTGTCTTTTGATTCTAGGAGCCACTTTTTTTCAATACAAGAATGAGTCCAAAGACTATAACCTTTTCAGACTTAACCGAAAGGAAAATCAGCTGAAGAGTCAAATCAATTATTTGGTCGACAAAAACAGTTTAATTAACAAACCTAACCCAGTTTGGTCTGAATTTGAAAATGATTTTAGCGCAATAATAAAAATTCATAAAGTAAATTTTTCACTATTTGATCTTGAAGGAAAACCATTGTTTACCTCTTTTTTACCGCTAAAAATTATCGCAAATAATTACACCCTAAAAAAAGAACTCATTGAGAAGATCAAGAATGGTTTTGAAGGTAGATTCTTAGAGCAGAATAATGGTGAAATTGGTAAATTTCAGTCTTCTTATAGTCTTTTAAAAGACAAAAACGGTAAGCCATTCGCTCTGTTGTTTTTCCCCTACTTTGAAGACGTTTCTTTTTCAGAAAACGAATTGAGTACTTTTTTGCAGAGTCTCTATCAGATTTATCTTTTGATGCTGGTCTTTGCTATTATTTTAGCTTATTTTATTTCAAGATACATCTCGCGTTCTTTAGAAACGATTCGTATGAAAATCGACCAAACGGGCTTGTTAAAACAAAATGAAAAAATATATCTTAAAAATGCCACAAGAGAGATTTCGAGTTTGATAAATTCTTATAATAAAATGATTGATGACATCGAAAGCAGTGCCGAACTCTTGGCAAAAAACCAAAGAGAACATGCGTGGCAAGAGATGGCAAAACAAGTGGCCCACGAGATAAAAAATCCATTGACTCCAATGCGCTTAACCGTTCAAAGTTTTCAAAGAAAATTTTCTGAAAAAGACCTTGACAATACGAGTAAAATTGAAGAGTTTTCTCAAATCTTGATTGAACAAATTGACACGATGAGTAATGTTGCAAATGCTTTTTCGGACTTTGCGACCCTACCTGTTCCTAAATTGATGAGTTTAGATTTGGTTAAGGTCACAAGAAGATCTTTAGAAATTTTTGAGAAAAATAAAATCAACTTTAAAACTTCTAAGCCAGTTGTGATAGTTAAATTAGACCGAACTCAGTGGGTTAGAGTCATCACTAACTTAATTCAAAATGCTCTTCAGGCGGTACCACAAGGAAAGAAAGCTAAAATAAAGGTGAAAATAGAAGTTTTTAAAACAGAAGTTAAAATCTGTTTTACTGATAATGGAAGTGGAATTCCTAATTCAATACAAAAAAAGGTGTTTGAACCCAAGTTTACTACGAAGAGCAAAGGCATGGGATTGGGACTAGGTATTGTGAAAAACATCATCGATTCGCATGGTGGGAAAATTTATTATAAAACAGGAGTAAAAGGAACTACTTTTTCAATAATATTAAATTTATAAAGCTTGGAAAACTCGATGACTTTGGTAGAAATTCAGGACGGTATTGCCTGGTTAATAATAAATAGAAAAGAAAAGCTAAATGCACTTAACAGAGCTCTTTTGTCTGAATTGAACGAGCGATTTACAGCTTTTAAGGCAGATCCTAACGTTAAAATAATTGTACTAACAGGTAGTGGAAGCAAAGCTTTTGTGGCAGGCGCTGACATTACTGAGTTTTCATCTTTTAACAAATTAGAGGGGCGAGACTTGTCACAGTATGGAAACGAAAAGGTCTTCAATTTTATAGAGAAAATAGGCAAACCTGTTATTGCTGCCATCAATGGATATGCACTTGGAGGAGGATTAGAACTCGCTATGTCCTGTCAGATTAGAATTGCTGCTACTCATGCAAAAATGGGACTTCCAGAAGTATCTTTAGGGATTATCCCAGGATATGGAGGCACCCAGAGACTGCCCCAATTGATTGGAAAAGGAAATGCAATGGAAATGATTTTAACGGGTAAAATGATCGATGCAAAACATGCGCTCGAATTGGGCTTGGTAACCCATGTTGTTGATGGAAAAAAGCTATTGTCCAAAGCAGCTTCGATTGCTAGAAACCTGCTTAAAAGCTCACCAAATGCCCTTAATAACGCTATTACTGCAGTTAATGCTGCGGATCAAACAGCTGCAGGTTTTAATGTAGAAATGGATCAGTTTTCAAATTGTTTTAGTACGGAAGATTTTAAGGAGGGAGTTCAAGCTTTTCTAGAAAAAAGAAAACCAAATTTTTAGTTTACTACCACTCCAGAGTGAACTATTTTCTCGATTTTATCAATCAAATCATTTACTTCATACCCATCGCTTAAGGTTATTATCGGATGCAACTCAAAAGTCAGCTTTACCCCTATTGGCAATGGAAAATATTTATACTTTGCTAATTTCCATGAATTGTTAATGCTGACAGGAACGACATGTGCATCAGGCATGTTTTTAATTAAAGTCATCAATCCCTTTCTGTGAAATTTTTTTGGGTTGCCATCCCTACTTCTAGTCCCTTCAGGAAAAATGACAGCAGACCATTTTTCTCGATTTACTTTTTGAGCAAAAGTCTTTATCTTATTAATCGATTCTACTGGCTTTTTACGATCAATCAAAACAGAACCTCCATTTCGTAAATTGAAAGAAACACTTAGGATTCCCCTACCAAGTTCGATTTTACTTATAAATTTGGGATGGTATTTTCTTAAATGCCAAATTATTGGGGGAATGTCATAGGTGCTTTGATGATTCACAACAAAAATAAGAGGTGCGTCTTT
>Ga0209711_10005045_pt1 | contig 10394 bp, 8 predicted proteins | sample ArcticOcean_MG_C_7_FD_187441 | JGI IMG/M metagenome (GOLD analysis project Ga0209711, IMG submission 187441) | Marine microbial communities from western Arctic Ocean - ArcticOcean_MG_CB11_88 (SPAdes) (version 2) | ecosystem: Environmental > Aquatic > Marine > Oceanic | place: Arctic Ocean... | reverse complement strand
AGCTTTAAAATGGCATCAGATCCACAGTGATGAAAAAGGGTCAAAGTATATCTTTAATAAACGAAAAAAGACTGGAGAGACCTTTATTGTTCCACTGTTAAAGCCATCTCTTAAAATTCTAAAAAATAAGACAGAGACGGATGAGGGTTTAATCTTTGAATATATTAGTAATGCATTTTTAAATCGGCTATTAAAGAAACTGGCTATAAAGGCTCATATTTTTAAGAACCTTACTTTTCATATTGCTCGCCATAGCTTTGCAACTACCATTACTTTTAACAATGATGTTCCTTTAATTACGGTATCCAAGATGCTTGGACACTCTAATGTTAGGACCACTCAAATATATGCCAAAGTATTACAAAAAAAGGTATCCTCAGACATGGAAATATTAAACAAAAAACTCTTTGAATAATTAGTCAAACAATTAAACAGATAAATAATTAAAAGAATTAGCCTGTCTCTAGTATAAATAACTAAAAAATAGTCAAACAAATAAGAAAAAAATGACTTAAAAATGACCACAAACAATTGCAAATGAAATGAGTAAAAAATGGATGGAAAATGATTAATAATTGATTAAAAAGTATGTAGTTTTTTTTATTCTTATGCAATTTAGATGGTTAAAGTTAACAAAAACTATATACTAGAATTTTATACTAAACAGTCCACTTTGACAGATTACAAAGAACTCCTTTTTGCTGAAAAGGTAATAAAATAAACGCATGAGAAATAATCTAATTTGTTATATTACTTTTTCTATTAATCTTTTGTATTTTTAAATCTGAATTTTAAGTGTTTTTATGAATGTTTTAATTGTATTTGGAACAAGGCCTGAGGCTATTAAGATGGCTCCTGTTATTAAGGTCTTTAAAGAAAGTTCTGACTTTGAGACAAGAGTTTGTGTTACTGCTCAGCATAGAGAAATGTTAGATCAAGTATTGGAGTTTTTTGATATTTTCCCTGATTATGATCTGGATTTAATGAAGCCTAATCAGAATTTATATAATTTAACTGGAGAAATTATTAATGGATTAAGGCCGATTTTAGAGGAATTTGAGCCTGATTTTGTTTTTGTTCATGGGGATACTACCACCTCAATGGCTGCAAGTATTGCAGGTTTTTATTCTGGAGCAAAAGTTTGTCATGTTGAAGCAGGACTAAGAACGTTTAATAAATACGCTCCATTTCCTGAAGAAATAAACAGAAGTATTACTGCAAGAATTGCTGATTTTCACTTTGCGCCAACTGAGCAAGCAAAACAAAATTTATTGAATGAAAATATTGCAGTAGATGGGATTCTGGTTACTGGAAATACAGTAATTGATGCCCTTTTATTTGGGGTGGAAAAAGTGAAAAGTATTGATAATAAGCAAATTGAAATGCTCAAAAATCTGATAAAAACAGATAAAGATTTAATCTTGGTTACTAGTCATAGAAGAGAAAATCATGGAGAAGGATTATTAAATATTTGCAAGTCATTGAAAAAAATTGCAGTACAGAATAATGTGCAAATTATTTATTCCGTGCATTTGAATCAGAATGTGCAAAAACCAGTAAATAAGATTTTATCAGGTGTTGAAAATATTGATTTAATAGCTCCATTGCCTTATGAAACATTCTTATGGTTGATGGAAAAATCAAAATTAATTATTACTGATAGTGGAGGAGTTCAGGAAGAAGCTCCATCACTAGGGAAGCCAGTTTTGGTAATTAGAGAAACAACTGAAAGGCCAGAAGCTGTTGATGCTGGAACTGTTATTTTGGTTGGAACAAATATTGAGAAAATAGTTAGAGAGGCAAATGCATTATTACAAAATGCCGAAAAATACGAGAGTATGAGTAAATTGTACAATCCTTATGGAGATGGGATGGCAAGTAAACGAATTGTAGAATTCTTAAGTAAAAGATAGATGACTGATTTAAAAGTAGTAATGATGGGGCTTGGCTATATTGGATTGCCAACTGCAGCTTTTATTGCAAGTAATGGAATTAAAGTGCAAGGAATTGATGTAAAGCAGTCATTGGTAGATGCAGTTAATGAATGTGAGATTCATAATTTAGAACCTGCATTGGATGGGTTATTAAAACATGTAGTCGGGAGGGGGTTGTTAAAGGCAAGTACAATCGTTGATAATGCAGATGTATATGTAATTGCCGTACCAACTGCCTGTAAAGGAGATAATGAGCCAGACTTGAAATATGTAGAATCAGCAACAAGAATGATTTCACCTAATCTTAAAGAAGGAAATCTGTTTATTATTGAATCAACTAGCCCTGTGGGAACAACTGATAAGATGGCTAAAATTATTTTTGAGAAAAGGCCAGAACTAAAAGGGAAGCTAAACATTGCATATTGCCCTGAGCGAGTACTTCCTGGAAAAGTAATTTATGAACTGGAGCATAACGATAGAGTGATTGGTGGTTTGGATAAAAAATCAACAACAGCAGCACAAAATTTTTATCGTCATTTTGTGAAAGGAGAATTGCACGCAACAAATGCAAAAACTGCTGAAATGTGTAAGTTGGTAGAAAATTCATCAAGAGATGTTAGTATTGCCTTTGCTAATGAGCTTAGTATGATCTGTGATAAAGCAGGGATAAATGTTTGGGAGCTAATTCATTTGGCAAATAAGCATCCAAGAGTCAATATTTTACAGCCTGGAACAGGAGTTGGAGGGCATTGTATTGCTGTTGATCCTTGGTTTATTGTGTCAGAATTTAAGGAAGAAGCAGTAATTATCCGAAATGCAAGAGAGATAAATAATTACAAAACAGAATGGGTAATTGAAAAAATTAAATCAACTGCTTTGCAATTTGAATTAGATAATAGCAGAAAGCCAACTATTGCTTTAATGGGCTTGGCTTTTAAGCCAGATATTGATGATTTGAGAGAGTCTCCAGCAGTATTAGTTGCAGATACTTTGCTTTCAGAAAATAAATATAACTTACTTTTGGTTGAGCCAAATTTGGAGGAAAGTAATAAATACGATTTAACCGATTATGAAGAGCTGAATGGGAAAGCAGATATTGTTATATATTTGGTTGCCCATAAAGAGTTTAAAGTGCTTAAAACAAATAGCTTAGAATTAGATTTTTGTGGTATTAAAAAGCAATAAATTGAATAAGTTAATTAACAGATTTAAAGAGAATGAAATATTGAGCAAAAGTTCATCTGCCTTTATTTTTAAGATTATTGGCTCACTTTCGGGCTATGTTTTCCTATTGCTTGTTACTAGAATTTCTGGGGCTGAAGTTTGGGGAATATTTGTACTTTGTATGGCACTTTTGAATATCACATCAATTTTAAGCAGGTTTGGTGTAGATACAGCTTTATTAAGGTTTGTTGCGCAGTTGAAAGGGAAGAAGGAAGAAATTAAAGGAATTTATTTACAAGGATTTTCACTTGTTTTAGCTCTTTCAATAGCTTTTTCAATTTTATTATATTTCTTTTCTAATATAGTAGCAGAGACAGTCTTTCAAAAACCACATTTAAGACCTTATTTTAAAGTTATAGCATTTGCTTTAATTCCTTTTACAATTATTCATCTGAATGCTCAAACCTTTAGAGCTTTGAAAAGAATAAAAGAATTTGCATTTTATCAGCATATCTCTAAGTTTTTGTTAGCAGTTATAATTTTTGTCTTACTTTTTTATTTTACTAATATGGATCCGATTGCAATGCCAATTTATTCTTTTCTGGCTGCAGTTGTCATAGTAATGATTTTTAGTGGATTTGGAATATTTAAAACATTTAAAGGAATGAAAGCAATAATAATATTTTCAAAAAAAGGGATTCTAAGAACAGCTTATCCAATGATGCTGTCTTCTTCTACACTGCTGTTAATGGCATGGGCTGATACGATTATGATTGGAATTTATAAAACAGATGTAGATGTGGGTGTTTATAATATAGCATTGAAATTAGCAATGGTAACTACTATTGCGTTGGGAGCCGTTAATAGTATTTTAGCTCCAAAACTTTCTGATACTTTTAATAATAATAAGATGGATGAGTTTAAAGTTTTGATTAAGCAATCCACTAGAATTATTTTTTTTATTTCTCTACCAATTCTAATTTTTCTACTTCTTTTTCCTGAATTTTTTCTTTCATTATTTGGGCAAGAATTTGCAATTGCAAAAACTACTTTACTTATTTTGTTAATAGGTCAAGCAGTAAATACAATGTCAGGCTCTGTTGGCTTTATTTTACAAATGACAGGAAAGGAAAAAATATTTCAAAATATTTTGCTTTTGGCATTGATATGTAATATAATTTTAAATATTTTTTTAATACCCATTTTTGGAATTAATGGGGCGGCAATATCAAGCTCTTTTAGTTTGGTATTTTGGAATCTTTCTACTTGTTTCTATATTTATAAAAAATATAATGTATTAACCTTTTTAACAATAAAATGAGAAAGATTGATTTTTTTATAGCAGGAGTACAAAAAGCTGGCAGCACAACATTATATAATCTTTTATCGAAATGTAATGATATTTATATGCCTAAAGAGATACATCTTCCTATTGCTAGAAAGAATGGTTTTGATAAAGAAGATTTAAAAATGCGTTATAAGAATTATACTTCACAAAAAATAATTGGGGGAGGTGATGTTAATTGCATCTATTTTTCTCATACCGCAAGAATATTAAAAGAGTATAACAATGATATAAAGATAATTGTCGTTTTAAGGAATCCTGTTGATAGAGCCTATTCTGCATTTAATTATTTTTATCGACTTGGAATTGAAAAAGAAAAATATTTTAAGACTGCTATTGAAGATGAGGGTAATCTAAAGAGTTTTGATGATCAATCAAATAAAACATATTTATCACATGGATATTACTATAATCAATTACTTGAGTATTATAAATTTTTCAAGAAAGATCAGATACATATTATCCTATTTAAGGATTTAGTTCAAGATCAAGAAGCTGTTTTTAAACGAACATTAAACTTTCTCGGTTTATCTGAGCATAAGCACCTGAGGAAAATAAAAGAAGTAGAAAGTAATCCATCTGCTATATTAAGAAGTGCAAATTTACACAAATTAACAAATGAAGATAATTTTATTAAAAAGTATTATCAGAGAATAGTGCCTAAAAATTGGCGATTTTATTTGAATATAAATATTATTAAAAGAATTGAACGATTAAATAAGAAGAAGATTAAATATGATCCAATGGACCTTGATTTAAGAAAAAAATTAACAACTCTTTTTAGGCCCTATAATAATAAGTTAGCAGATTTAATAGACATTAATTTGGATCATTGGGAATTGTAATCAAGTTGATCAATTAATAAAGGAAAAATATTAGACTAATAAACCATGAGATACATCAGCAATAAATTATTAGAAAAACATCAAGAGGTAATAAATAAATTTAATATCATTTTTATCACTCAGTTCTTTTTTGTTTTTCCATTATTAATGATTCCAAAAATATTATTTTTTATAAAAGAAGATGTATTTGAAGTGATTAAGATAATAGAGTATATCTTTTTTCTTGTCTTTGTTTTTGTAAATTGTAGGAAAATATTATTAAAAACATATTTAAGTGTTATTCTATTAATCTTATTAAATATTATTGTCACCTCTTTATATCGGCCAATAGGTGATCTTTTAAATATGCTTGTAAGAATTATCCCTTTTTTGGCTTTGTTTATCTCTCCATATGCATTTAGTAATATAAATTTTAGAAGCTTGATTAAACAGATTTCTCTATATAATTTATTTCTTTTCTTTTTCTTTATTATTTTAATTTTAGTATTACCTGCTGAGGGTGTTCGCTGGCAGCAAGATTTATCTAGATTTATTGGTTTAAGGTCAATTGGATTGCCGTTTTTATTTTCCGATAATCTTCATAACACAGCTTATTTAATAATAATATTAATCATTCCATTTCTTTACCAAAGAAACTATAAGTCTTATATTGGAATATTTCTTGGTTTAATTTTGTTAACTTTATATACAGTAAGAGTAACTCAATTAGCCTTTTTAATATTATTTTTTTATTACCTTATAAGTCATATTAACAACCTATTATATAGAAAAATTGTGGCCTACATTGCTATTCTCTCAGCAATAGCAGTGATAATCTATTCTTTTTCCTCTATTGATATTTCTGTTATAAATAAGTTTGTAAGTGGACGGTTCTTTTCTTGGAGTGAAAGACTTCATCTATTCTTTGATTATAATTACTCAGAAATCTTATTTGGGAAAGGATATGCTTCTGATTATTTCGTTTCTAATATATCTACCACAAAATGGGGTCCGATTCCAAAGAATTCTCATAATGATTATTTAAGTTACTTATTTTGGGGTGGTATTTTATCTGTTTTATGCTTAGTTTCAATATTATTTAAGATTAGTAAAGTTGATAAATTCTTTCTATTAATTCTTTTATTACTTACTCTTTTTAGCAATGGTCTTTTTGTTCGGCCAATTCACTTTATGTATATAGTATTTTTATGGAAATTCATATCAAGTTTTATTCCTGACCCTTGGCATTACAATGAAAGAATATTGAACAAATGATAAATTTTAATCACGTATTACATGTTTCACCTTATTATAAATTAAAAGGAGGGATTGCTAGCGTAATCTATAATTATAAAACAAATAGTAAAGAAAGTTTTAAGTATTTCTATAGCATGTATTTCTCAAATAAATTATTAAATGTGTTTATCTTTCCTTTAATAATAATACACTATCTAGTATTAATACTTAATCCAACTATTAAAATTGTTCATTTACATTGTGCAAAAAAAGGCAGCTTCTATAGAAAATATATTTTCTTTAAACTAGCGAGATTGTTTAATAAAAAAGTAGTTTTTCATATACATAGTGGAGAATTCTATATGTTTTATTTAAATTCAAATACTATAATTAAAAGAATGATTGAAAAAGTATTAATAGAATCAAATGCTGTTATAGTATTAACAAATAGTTGGAAAGAATATCTTTCTGAAAAGTTTATAATTAATAATTTAGTAGTTGTGAATAATTTAGTGCCTTTTCAAGAAAAAAATGCAACAATTATTAATCCTAAATTACATTTATTATTTTTAGGGAGAATAGGAAATCGAAAAGGAATATTTGATTTGATTGATTCTATTAAGAAATATAAAGATAGATTTAAAGGCAGTATTAAATTATTTATTGGGGGGGATGGAGAAATAAAGAAGTTGAAAAAGAAGATAATAGAATCTAAATTAGAAGATGAGGTAACTTATCTTGGTTGGGTAAAAGGTGATGAAAAACAAGAATTATTAGAGAAATGTGATATTATAATCTTGCCTACATATTTTGAGGGTTTATCTATTACATTGCTAGAGGGGATGAGTTTTGGAAAAGCTCTTATATCTACTGATACAGGACGTGTAAATACGTTACTCGTAAATAAAAAAAATGGCATAAAAATAGAGCATGGAGACATTGACAGCATGGCTGATGCTATACAATATTATATTGACAATAAGAATATGATAAAAATACATGGAGACGAATCATATAATATTGTGAAAAATTATTTCCCTGAAGTTGTTTTTAAGCAATTATCCCAGTTATATAATAGCATTTAGTATGAGTAGAATTAATTTTTTAAATATTCCAATTGATGCTATTACAATGAAACAAACATTGGAAAAAATAGATGCTGCAATTCTATCTAATAAACAAATCGTACATAGTGTGATTAATGCCGGAAAGGTAGTGTTAATGCAAACTGATAAGAATTTAGAGAAAAGTGTGCTTAATTCTGATTTAATCAATGCTGATGGTCAGAGTATAGTGTGGGCAGCAAGATTCTTAGGTAAAAAAATTCCAGAAAGAGTGACGGGTATTGACTTAATGCAAGAATTGGTCAAGATGGCAAAACAGAAGGGTTATAAATGTTATTTCCTTGGGGCAGAAAAAGATGTTTTAAAAAAAATGATTAATACATATTTAAATGAATATTCATCTGATATAATTGCTGGTTATCAACATGGGCACTATAAAAAAGTAAAAGAGGAGGAAATTGTAGATTGCATTAAAGAAAGTAGACCGAACATCTTGTTTGTTGGCATGTCTTCCCCAAAAAAAGAAATATTTATTGATAAGTATAAAGATCAATTAAGGTCAGTAAGTTTCTTAATGGGTGTTGGCGGTAGTTTTGATGTTATTGCAGGGCACAAAATGAGAGCTCCTAAGCTTTTACAAAATATTGGTTGTGAATGGCTTTGGAGATTTGCTTTAGAACCAATCAGGTTATTTAAAAGATATACAATTGGCAGCTTGAAATTCATATCATTAGTGATAAATGAGAGAATAAAAAAAATTTAAATTGAAGAAACTATTTCAAATATTTATTGCAATTATTCCTTTGATTGTTTCTTTCTCAACATCTGATCCTACATTAGCAATTAGGTTTTTAGTTTTAGGATGTGTACTAGGATTTTCTCTATTGATTTTATTATTCACAAAAAAATCATTGTCTATTCAGTTGATAAAACATCCAGTAAATATTTGTTTAGTCATAATTCTATTTTTCTTTTCTCTTTCATTAATTGTAAATGGATTTTCTTCTGAGAGTATATTTATTTTGTTAAAGTTTTTTTTAGTATTTATTTTTGGATTATTAGTTACTCACATTATTTTAGAATATGGATTTAAAGAATTTGTAAACTCTTTTGTGCTTTTTTCATTATTACTTTCTGTTATTTACTTTTTTCAGTTTGCAAGTAACTATTCTGAAATCATGAGTTTTGATAAGGACTGGCAAAGAAACAGAGAGTTTGATAAATTATCAGCAACAATGGGACATAAGAATTTACTTTCATCTATTCAGTTTCTAATGTTACCTTTTTTGATTTATATAATTACATTAGGAAAGAAGACTTGGAAGGTTCTTAGTGTAATAGCAATTGTTTTAATCGCATTCACTTTCTTACAAACACAAACTAGGGCTGTATTAGCAGCTGTATCTATTTCCAGCATTACTTTTTTGCTGATAAACAAAAGAAATATCCGATTAAAGCATCTTCTTATTTTGCTTTCATCATTTGTCTTTACTATAATAATAGGCTATTCCATTATGAAATATACTGATAGATTGGAAGCATTTAAAGGGGAGATTGAGAAAACATTTGAGTTTTCAGCTACATCAAGATACAAACTTTATAAAAGCACTTTACAATTAATTACTGACAATCCAATATTGGGTGTTGGTCCTGGAAATTGGAAAGTAGAGGTATGGCAATATGGTTTGTATTTTGAGAGTTGGGGGAAATCATTTGCACAAAGACCACATAACGATTTTTTATGGGTGTTTGCTGAAGGCGGTATTTTTGCAGGCCTTTCTTATATTTTAATCTTCTTAATTCTTTTAAGAGATTCCTACTATTTACATAAAAATAGAACTGAGGAAGATGGAATCATTCATTCTCTGATTTTTGCTACTGTAATGGGTTTCGGATTTATCAGTTTGGTTGATTTCCCTATGGAAAGGTTTAGTCATAATATTATATTTTTTGTTTTAGCTGCAATAATTATTGCAGGAAGAGTAAAGCAAAAAGAATTTATTATGGAAAAATTACCAACATGGGCAACATACCTGTTCTTATTTATTACATGTTTTGCAGTATATGTAGCGTCAATCAGATATCAAGGGGAAATACATGCAGCAAATGCAATTCATTATAAATCAAATGGGAATTGGAACTATGTTATAAAAGCTATTGATAAGGCATATAATCCAACCTACTATGAAATGGAAAATACTTCAACACCATTACTATGGTACAGAGGGGTAGCTTATTTTAATCAGCAAAAATATGATTTAGCACTTAAGGATTTTAAGTCTGCATATAAGGTTAATCCTTATCATGTACATGTACTTAATAATTTAGCTACTTCTTATCAGATGAAAGGAGAAAGCGAAAAAGCAAAAAAATACTATCGTGCTGTTTTTAAGGTGAACCCAACTTTTAAAGAAACAAGAGTAAATTTGGCGGCCATACTTTATAATGAGAGAAAATACACTGATGCCTTAGATATAATATTACAAAGTAAAGTTGACCCTTATTGGAAAAGGAAAAAAAATAATTTCCAGGATAACTATGATTTGTACTTAAAAACTATTGCAAATAGTTGGATTAATTCAGTATATGGTAATGCTAATAATGATCAGAAAAAAGCTTTAGATGCTTTGAGACTAAGTTTTGATAAAAAACCACAGAATGCAGCACCAAAAATGATATCTATTTTTAAAATACGACAAAAAGAAAATGTTGATTATTTGACTGCTTTAATGCTTAAGGAACATGGAGTTAAGAAGAAAAAGAACGAAAATAAGTAAAATTTAGTTTAAAAATACCTTAGAGTTTTTACGCATATATTTTTGATATA
>Ga0209711_10005026_pt1 | contig 10418 bp, 9 predicted proteins | sample ArcticOcean_MG_C_7_FD_187441 | JGI IMG/M metagenome (GOLD analysis project Ga0209711, IMG submission 187441) | Marine microbial communities from western Arctic Ocean - ArcticOcean_MG_CB11_88 (SPAdes) (version 2) | ecosystem: Environmental > Aquatic > Marine > Oceanic | place: Arctic Ocean... | reverse complement strand
GCGCGCGGGTACGGGAACGATAAGGTAGATCGGCAGTGTGAGCGAAGCTGGTTCCGGACGCACGGATGGCTACCGTAACCGTTCGAAAGAAAGAGTGGGAGCGATATGAGCGATCTGGTCGACGCAGCGATTGGTGAGAGCGCTGAGCGGCGAATTATCGAGGTAATTGCGGTTGTCGGTTTAGCGGCAAGCGTGATGTTATGGGCGGGTTGCAGCGACGGCGGCGTCGATTCGGAAGGGCTTGCAGCGGCTCACGATCGCGCCGGAAGCGCCGAGCGCGAATGGCGTACGTATTTGGGTGATCTCTCTTCTAGCCAATCCTCCCCGCTCGCTGAAATCAATCGAAGTAATGTCGCGTCTCTCAGAGTCGTCTGGACCTACCATTCCGGGGCGCCTGAAGGCGTTGGCCTCCAGATGCAGGTCAACCCACTTGTGATCGACGGCGTTCTCTACGGAAGCTCGCCTAATCTCACACTCTTCGCGCTCGATGCGTCGACTGGCAAAGAACTCTGGCGTTTTGATCCCGGAACAGGTTCGTGGGCGGCCAGCGCGAGCCGTGGCTTGGCGTACTGGAATGCGGGCAGCGAGCGCAGACTCTTTTTCGGGGCCCGAAGTTTTCTCTACGCAATCGAGGCGGATACAGGGCGAGTCGCGACGGACTTCGGAGACGGCGGGCGAATCGATTTACGCGAGGGACTCGGTCGTGATCTCGCAGCCGACGTGATGGGTGTGACGGTCACGACACCCGCCACTATTTTCGAAAATCTCATTTTGGTTGGCGGACGTGTCAACGAGATGGAAGGAGCGGCGCCGGGGCACGTTCGTGCATTCGATGCGCAGACGGGAGCTCTTGTGTGGACCTTTCGCACAATTCCCTCGCCAGGCGAAGACGGCTATGAGACATGGCCCACGGATGCATGGCAGACGGCAGGCGGCGCGAATGCGTGGGCCGGGATCACGGTCGATGCGGAGCGCGGGTTGGCTTTTATTCCGACCGGTTCCGCCACGCCAGACTTTTACGGGGCCGACCGTCTCGGCGACAATCTTTATGCGAATAGCTTAGTGGCTCTCGATGCACGAACCGGTGAGCGCGTTTGGCATAGGCAGCTCGTGCGCCACGACCTTTGGGATCGTGACCTTCCTTCGCCGCCTAACTTGATCGAGCTCGAACGCGACGGCGAACTTGTGCCCGCGGTCGCGCAGGTCACGAAGACCGGAGATACATTCGTGTTTCATCGCGAGACAGGCGAATCGCTTTTTCCGCTGCGGGAGGAGCCCGTCGCGCCGAGTGAAATCGAGGGCGAAGTGGCGGCGTCTTCGCAACCGATTCCGGTCCTACCGCGTCCTTTCGTAAGGCAGACATTTGATGAGAGCCTCGTGAGCGACCGGTCGCCGGAGATTGCCGCCGCGATTCGCGAGCGAGTGAAAGAGATGAAGCACGGGGCACTCTATATTCCGCCGAGCGTCGAAGGTACGGTCATGGTGCCTGGAACGGACGGCGGCGCGGAATGGGGAGGGGCGGCTTGGGATGCATCTACCCAGACGCTTTTCGTGAACGCGAATCAGGTCGCCTCGATTCTGCAAGTCGTCGAGATCGCGGGCGAGGGGGAACTGCTCGACACGGCCTATTTGGGACTTTGCGCGAGCTGCCATGGCCTGGATCTCAAAGGCGACGGTGCGACGATCCCGTCTCTATTAGGCGTGAAAGACCGAATGGGCTTCTTTGAGTTCCATCGCATCCTTCGCGATGGTCGCGGCCGCATGCCCGCAGTCGGAGCCATCTTGCCTTGGTACCAGAGATATCCAGTCGCCTGGATGCTCTACGATTTGGAAGAGGGCGACGCGCCGATTCATTGGGCCGAGCGTGAAGGCGAATCCCATTTCGCGAATGCGGGATACCAGAACCTGCGTGACGTGGACGGCCTACCCGGGACAAAGCCGCCGTGGGGAACGCTGACCGCTATCGATCTCCAAACGGGGGAACATAGATGGCAGATTCCGCTAGGCGACTATCCGGAAATTCTTGAGGCGGGCGAGAGCGGCCTCGGTGCAGAAAATTACGGCGGGCCGGTCGTGACAGCAGGCGGCTTGCTCTTCATCGCGGCGACGCCGGACCGCAAAATTCGCGCCTTCGACAAAGAAACCGGAGCGCTTCTATGGGAAGACGAGCTGCCCTTTGCTGGGCACGCAACCCCGTCGGTCTACGAGGCGGCGGGACGACAGTATGTAGTCGTTGCGGCGGGCGGTGGGAAGTTCGGGCAGGAATCAGGAGACGCATACGTTGCGTACGCGATCCCCAAGTCCCCTGATGCCGGGAACTCCGAAGCGCCGTAGCGCCAGCGGAAGGTTCGCCGGGATGTTCACGAAAGCCGGATCGCATCCTGCGTGTTAGGCAAGCCTCAGCTTCGCTCGTCGCGAAAGCGCTTCGTCTTCGGACTCGTCTTGATTTCGGTGAGCTCGTCGAGGCTCCCGGGCACTCCGACTTCGACACGAATTTTTACGCCGATCTTTTCCTTGAGTAGGGTTTCTAGCTCCGTCGCGATCGTGGCAAAGGCGCCGGCGTCCGCGGGGGTGGTCACGGCGACGATCATTTCGTCGCGATGTCCCTCTCGGATGGCACGCACGAAATAGTCTTCAGTCGTCTGCTCGTGGGTCATTACGATCTCGCCGAGTGCTTCGGGCCAGACGTTGACGCCACGAAGTTTTACCATGTTGTCGCCACGGCCAGAGAACGGAGCCATTCGGCGAAGCCAGCTTCCGCAGGCGCATTGCTCCGGTGGATACAGGTAGGATAAATCCATGATGTTGTATCGGAACTGTGGACTGCCGGTTTTGTAGAGCTCTGTCACGACGAGGCAGCCGAGTTCTCCGTCGGGGGTAGGCTCGCCCGTGTCCGTATCGACGACCTGGACTATGAACGCGTCTTCTTGAATGTGAAGTCCCTGGCGCGCAGGACACTCAGTTGCGATCCACTGCACTTCATGAAACCCGTAGGACGCATAGTTTTCGCCGCCGAAGGTGTCCTCGAGACTCGCGCGATCGCCAATATTAGGCAGAGCCGTGAGCTGCAGGTCCTTCTTGGGATCGACCCCCATCTCCCGCGCCTTCTCGGCGAGGCGAAGCAAATAGTCTCCGGTCGTGAGGATTGCTTTTGCACCGTATTGCACGGCGAGTTCAATCTGCCTTTGGCTGCTCGTGACGGTTCCGGTCCCGGTCGTGAGCACAACGCAATTGAGCCACTTGTAGAGGGCCTCGTCCATGGAGAACGCGCCGTTATGCGTGGAGTAGGCCCAAGCGTTTAAGACCGTATCACCGGGTCGAATGCCTTGTTGGTAAAGCGCCCGCGCCGTCAGGATGGCACCGGCTTCTCGGTCCCAGGCTGTATAGAGCGTCGGGCGTGATGTGCCGGTCGTCCCGCCGGACATGAAAACCCGCATGGGTTCCTGAGCGGCGTCCTTGGGGAGCACGCCCTGATAGTCGCCGAATGGCGGGTTGGCTTCGATGCTCTTTCGGATGTCGTCCACGGTGTAGAAGGGGACGCGGGATAGATCGTCTAGAGATTCGATCGAGTTCGGGTCAAAGCCCGCTTTGTCCCAGCGTCTTTTGAAGAACGGAACTTGGTAGGCACGGAGAGCACGATCCTTGACGCGGGAAAGCTGTTTGCGCTCGATTTCGTCCCGGGATTCGAGATACGTGGAATCAAAATACTCGGGCGGCGGAGGGAAGGACTGGGTGAGTTGGTCGTAGTCGACGACTTCGTGTGGACGACGAATTCCTTTGGACATGATCGAATGCTCCGGGCGAGATATAAGGTTCTGTGAATTGGTTTTGGGAATTTGAATTGGGTTGGGACGTGTGCCCGCGGCCGGCCCGACGAATTAGACCTACGTGCTTAATCGAGTGAATACGTTACGCGCGGTTCCACCCATGACGGCAGCAGCTATTTCGGGATCGAGATCGAGTGCTTCGAGTTGGGCTAGGGCGTGTCTGTGTCCGACCGTCGGAAAGCTAGTGCCGAACATCGTCTTGCGCCGTCCCGGGCCTCGGATGAAGTTGACTAATGAAGCGTGCCAGCGTTTCGGAGGGAGCGATGCCGTGCCCAGGTAGACGTTCGAAAATTTGAGTGCCATCGCGACTGCTTCATCGACCCAAGGCCATCCGGTGTGCGAGAGGACGAAATTAACTTGCGGGAAATAAATGGCGGGACGATCGATTCCAATCGGGTGGCCGCATGCACTCGGGAGTCGGCCACCTGAGGTACCCGCTTGCATAACGAAGGGGAGGCCTAATTCGTGGGCGAGCGCATAGAAAGGGTAGTAGTCGGCATGGTCGAAGGAGAGGTCGAAGCTATGCGTATGTGTATGCAACGCAACGATCCAGGGCTTAGCCGCCATTTCCCGCGCGCGGTCGAGACCTTTGGATCCCTCTCTTGGGTCGATGCTCCATTGCCCCACGAATCTTCCCGGATGAGCGGCGCTCATCGCATCCATTTCATCGACCCGCGTGGCAAAACCCTCGTAGTCGGTGATTCCGGCGTGAGCAGGGAGATCGCAGACGGGAAGGATCAGCGATGCCATTCCGATCTCATCCATGCGAGCGACCATCGCCTCGACATCACAGAACGAATCCTGTTCGTCGCGACGAAGCTTTATTGGAACGCCCTGGGCTTCCAGCGAAGCATCCCAGAGTGCTTGGCGGTCCGGCAGGAATGAGTTTGTCCAACTGTCGATCATGCCTGTTATTTCGGCCATCGATCGGATTCCTCTGTCTTACGATCGAACATCCGATCGGGAAATCGCCTTGGTTTTTAATATGCGACTGAAAATCTATTACCCGGTGAACGCCGGGATGAACGCGAAAGAATACTTCTCATAGCTCCTGCGCGGAACCCCATGACAATGGGGCATGTGGCTGATGGTGAAAAAATCAAACTGCGTTCGTTCTGTCGCGTATGGGTCAGAGAAAGTCCTGCGTATGTTCACTTCAAACATGTTGCATCGCTGATCGACGACTGGGGCCGAAGCTCTCATTCCTCGCGAATGGCACTGTCGTACCTCCCGCTTGCTATGTCGATTCCGAGTTTTCGCCGGACTCTGAATGTCGAGTTCGCGACCCATTGGCTCTGCGCATATTCCACGGTGTTTAGCCGTCGGGTTTGACGCGTATCGGAACTCTCGCCGCCGAAGACTAAAAATGTCTCCATTTAAGAGGGGTAGCGAGGCAACTAAAACCGGATAGCAACGACATTAAAAACGGCCGGTCTCCGCCCTGTATAAAGGACTGAGCCGGCCGTATTTGATTCGTGCGCGAGCGAAGCAGCGAGTGCGTGTCAGTCAGCGCTTTCCGGCGTGAACTTGACATGCATATGCATCACGCTTCGGACGAGAGCCGACTCGCCGAATTCCGGTCCGCCTGTCGCATAACGCATGTCCGGCGTTCGGCGAAGGATTTCGTTAAGCGCAACCCGGAGTTCCATTCGCGCGAGATTCGCGCCGAGGCAGAAATGGTTGCCAATGCCGAACGCGAGATGGTGCGGGCTTCGGCGAATGTCAAAGGACTCGGCATTCTCGAATTCCTCGGCGTCACGATTGGCGGAGCCGTAGAGCATCAGCACCCGTTCTCCCTTTTTGATCGGGACGTCTCTGATCTGCGTGTCTTGAGTGGCCGTTCGCTGGAACGAGAGGACCGGAGACACCAGGCGCAACATTTCTTCCACTGCACTTGGGACGAGCGACGGATCTTCGCGGAGCTGCTGATAGACCTCGGGGTTTTCGATGAGGAGCTGCATACCACCAGTGAGTCCGTTTCGAGTGGTCTCGTTTCCGGCGACCATCAACAAGATGCTCATCTTGATGAGCTCGTCGTTGTTCATCACGCGGTGATCCAGCTCGGCTTCGAGACCAGTTTCTTGAGTTTCGTGCTCGACGAGAATGCCGGAGTCCTTGGCCTGAACCAGGATGCTGATCAGATCGTCTTTCGGTTCTTTGCGCCGGCTCTCGATGACCTCCGTGATGTAAAGCATGTATTCCATGGCCGCTTTGCCTGCAGCGGCCGTGATTTCGGGCTTGTCGAGATTGCCCTGCGCGCTGATCATGGCATCAGACCATTGGTGGAACCGGTCTCGATCCTCTCGGCGGATTCCGATCATCTCGGCGATCAGAATGAGGGGGAGGGGGACTGCTATGTCTTCAACGAAATCGCATTCGCCCTTGGGAGCGATTTGGTCGAGGGCCTCATCCGTGATCTGCTGGAATACCTCTTCCCATTTGCGAACCATACGCGGGGTGAAGCCGCGGTTGATCAGGCCGCGCATCTCGTTATGTCGCGGTTCATCTTCGTCGATCAAGCCGATCTTTGCGTTGATACGGCCAGGCAGAACACCTTCACCAGAACAAAAGATGTCGTTGTTCTTTGAGGCGTGAACGACGTCCGCGAAGCGCGTGAGGACATAGACCTCTGTTTTCTCGCTCCAATAGACGGGCGCATTCTTACGGAGCCATTCCGTCCGCTCTCGCATCCCCGCATTCCAAGCGGAGGCTTTCGAAAAGTCGATGTCGATATTCGTTTCGTCGAAGGATGTCGTCACAGTGGGAATTCTCTCGATTGGGGGTTTTGACTCAGCTGAGTCGGTAAGGGTCGACGTGTCTCTAAGTGGGGTCGATCGGGGGTCGATCGGGGGTCGATCCTGGGCTCATCGTGGCCGAAGCGTGTCGATCGCGAATTCGGTCGCGTCGACAAGACCTTCTTCCACAGGAAAATCGGGGTTGGCGAGCCAGCTCGTGATCGCGGAGTTCAGCATGCCGACGACCATTTGGGTCAGGAAGGCGGCGTCGCGATCGCGTCGTATCTCGTCGTCTCTTTGCCCCTCTTCAATCAGCGCAACGAAGGGTGCGAAGAGTCGAGCGAGGTAGGGATGAGGCCCGTCCGGTGTGGCGTCGAGTCTCATCAACTCGAGCAGCGTTTCGCGCGCGGAGCTTCGGTTATGCGAAATGTCTTCGGCGGCGAGTCCCACAAATTGACGTAGCCGGTCGACTGCCGAGCCTGGACGATCGAGGCTATCGACGGTGATCGCGTGGAGGTGGTCAACGACCTCGCCGGTCATCAGAGTGATCAGCGCTTGTTTCGTTTGGAAGTGATTGAAGAAGGTCGCCGGAGCGACATCCGCGACCGCAGCGATCTCGTCAACGGTCGTGGCGTCGAACCCGTTCTTCGCGAAAAGCTCACGTGCCGCGGCGTATATCTTCGTGCGAACCTCAAGCTTGCGGCGCTCGCGGCGGCCGATCGGTTCTGGTGGACTTGCGGGGAGGGGCATGTCATCTCCATCGCCGGCGGATATCGTTTTCAGCCGAGCTGGAGGCGTCTCTATCAGTAGAGAGCCGTATGAACGTGGAGTCTACTCTAACGATTTATGAGACTTCAATGAAAAATATAATAAATATCGCCAGTTAGGGAGTTTTTCTGACGCAGGTCCGGATCTTAGGGGGTCGGCAAAATTCGCGAACGCGTTCCCGAAGTTGGTTTCGGGGGGAGAAGCTTGGCTCCGAGCAAGGAATGTCGCGGGCTGATCGGCGTTGCCGGGCGCCATGTCACATAGAGGCGAAACTTCGGAGCGAAGAGGGTCGCTCCCGACTCAGGCCGCTGGCGGGATACGCCGATTAGACGGAGCAGGAGAACGTCCTATGAACTGCCAAAGTCAGACTGATTCAACCAGGCGTCGACCGCTCGGTGGGAAGCATGGCGCACGATCGATCGCCTGTTTGATTATGGGGCTGTTCTTCGTGATGCCGCTCTCAGCCGCGGCGACTGATGCCGACGACGAAGGCGCCAAGGCCTATTGGCAGACGCGATACCGCGGCTTGCGTGCGGAGGTGGTTCGTCTCCGTGGCGACATCGCTCGGGAACGTGAGCTCTATGCCGATGCGAATCGCCGCAACTATCGCCGTGGCAGCAAACGTCACGCCCATCGCGAAGCGATGATGAAGGCGATGGAAGAGTTAGGCCGGGTAGAAGCGGAGCTCGCGACGATCGAAGACGATGGACGCCGCGAGGGCGCGTTGCCCGGCTGGTTTTACGAAATTGATATTGAGCTCGAAGATGCGGGCGATCAGCCGAACGCGCCGACGGCTCCGGGTGAAGATGGCGGCAACCCGTTCTAAGACGACGATTCGGACGACTAGTTAGCCGTACGGTGTTCTATGCGTGGGTGAGTGGTGCTGCTCGCGGATATGCGAGTCCGGTCGGAATGAGAGCGTGGCGCGCTGACCGCCCGGAGAGCCAGGGCCTGGGACTCGATCGGCGCTCAGGCTAAGACGAAGACGCAGCGTCCTGGGTTTTCTTGATGTAGTCGAGTGCCTTACGCAATTCTGCGTATGCCCCCTCTAGCGCTTCATCACATTTGGGGTCGCATTCCTGGCGCTTTTTTTCGAGCGTTGAAAAGAGCTCGACGGATTCATCGAAGTGCCCAGTCGCCAGAAGCGAGATACCCAGGAAGCGGTAGGCGGGGTAGTAGTCCTCGTCGAGTTCCAGCACACGCTCGTATTGGTCTGCCGCGCCGAGGAAATTTTTAATGCATCGATGTGCAGTCGCGGCGACGAAATGTAGGTCTGGATCGTTTTTGATGTGATCCAAGACGAATTCAAACTTGGTGGTGGCGGTTCGACATTCGCCTGCGTTTAGATCTTGAATGCCACCGCGATAAGCCTTCTTGAGGTCGATCAAGCGGACATTCGTCGCGGACTGCGGAGAGATGCCCCAGTCCTGGCCGATTGGCCGACGTGGCGTCATGCCGGGAAAGCCGCCGAGCTGCGCGAGCGCGGGGCCAGCGAGCAGCAGGAGCAAGGCCAAAGCGCCGCAGGTAGTGGCGGTTCGAAGGGCGCCGCCGACCCCGCTGCGCAGGAAAGCGGACCAGGATAGACGGGGTGTTTCGGGTGTCGTCATCACGATGTGCTCCGAGTGGAAACCTCGGAGGCAGGATAGCGCGAGGGACTGGTGCCTACGACGGTCCGACCGTGGCTATTGCCGCGCGCGTGGCGGAGCGTTTGTAGCGCCAATGCCGGTGAGGGCCGTTGGGAGTGAGGTCGCCTTTGCAGCCGATTCCCTGATCGATAGGGAGAGCACAAGGAACTGCGCGGGAATCGGGTGCTTTGGGGGAACGAACGTAGGGGGTCCCATACTTCGCGTAACGATGCGCGGAATTCGCGCCTAACTATTGGTTCCCGACCCCGAGGTTCGGCGAGCTCACCTGGGCCCGGCCGTAATAACTCCGAACTAGGAAATCATATTCGCCGATCGATAGGCCCATCTCTCTCGCATGACAAATAACAACACCGCCCCAATCGCGAGTCCGCTTGCAAAACCGGGCTCCGGCACATCAATCGTCGCACCGCTAAACGTCTCGAGGAGGGTGGAACCACTACCTGGCGAAGCAAACGGTCCGGATGGTGCTGCCGAAACTGATCAGGAATGAACAGTGAGGCTTTTTGCACCCGTTCCTGTTCAAGTTTCGTTGCAAAACGCATAGGTGACACCGGTCGTCCCCGGAGGCGTTGCGTGTTGAAGGACCCTCATGTTGGCATAAGTATTGCTCTAAGTCTGTTCTCGAAGGTGATTCGTACCCCGGTCTTTTGCGGCCACTCACTCAGGAAACAGGTAACCCAATGTCCGCTGGAAAATTCTCTCTCTCTCTGTTCGCATCCATTGCAGCTCTCGTGATACTCAGCGCCTCTCAAGCAGCCGCTCTAAATTCGATCGAATTGACTCCCGCAACTGGGACGGTGACTGCCGGGGATCAGGTCAATATTTCCCTGACCATGAACTTCGATGATGTCACGAGCGGCGGCGGGCTCGAGGTCTCCTACGACAGCCTTGGACTTTCCTTCGTGTCCTTCTCCTTCGATCCTGCTTACGGCGGATTCGCTGGATTCGAGATGGCGCCCGCGGATGGCGATTCGGCTAATCCCTTTTCGATCGGCTTCGGCTTCTTTGCGACGGCGCCTCCATTCGGTGTTTCTGGCCAGAAGGTGATCGGAACGCTTGTCTTCGAAGCTCTTGCGTCGGGAGCCGGTACAATCTCGACCATTTCAACGAGCGCCAGCAACTTAGTTCCAGGCCCTTTTTATGGTCCGGCCGATCTGTACAATCCGATGGTCGTCGAGTTCGGCTCGACGCAGGTGATGGTCGCAAGCCCCGCTCCTATTCCGGAGCCCTCCACCGCACTGCTTCTCCTGGTCGGACTGACGGGCTTGTCTGCCTTCCCGAACTGGGTGAATCGCTCCAAGAACGGCTGAGCCGAGATTGTCAGCGGATCAGTTGACGAGGGCCAGACGCCTTTGCGTCGTCGTCATTCGACTCAGGCGCCTATGCAGAGTCGTTCGATTCAGGCCCAGAATGTCGGCCGCAAAGGACTTGTTTCCGCCCGT
>Ga0209711_10005022_pt1 | contig 10423 bp, 8 predicted proteins | sample ArcticOcean_MG_C_7_FD_187441 | JGI IMG/M metagenome (GOLD analysis project Ga0209711, IMG submission 187441) | Marine microbial communities from western Arctic Ocean - ArcticOcean_MG_CB11_88 (SPAdes) (version 2) | ecosystem: Environmental > Aquatic > Marine > Oceanic | place: Arctic Ocean... | reverse complement strand
TGCGTGCAATTCGCTAAGGGTAGGTAATTTAAACTTACCTCCTCTTCCTCCTTTCAACTGACACAAAGTGGCAGTTTGCTCCGTACAAGTATCAATTATTTTAAAATCTTCAAGGGGGTTTTTACTAGTTTGTCTGTAAAACTCAGCCCCCATAATATTGAGGTCAAACTTGACATTGTGTCCTCCTACAAATTCACATTTTGAAAGTGCTATTTGAAATTTTTCTAAAACAGCATTAAGTTTCAATCCTTCTTCAGCTGCCAAAGCAGTAGAAATTCCATGAATTTTTTCAGCATCATAAGGAATCGTGTAACCGTCTGGGTGAATCAGATAGTCCTCATGATAAATACAGTTACCGTCTCCGTCATGTAATTGCCAGGCGATTTGAATACAGCGTGGCCAGTTTTCTCCATCAGTTAAAGGAGCTTTCCAGTTTTTAGGTAAACCAGTGGTTTCAGTGTCAAAAATTAAAAACATAAAGTATTTTAGAAATACTAATATAGTTTTAAAAACAGGCTTCTCCGAAAGATTTTTCTAGTATTTATCAACGTATGTTTTAAAAAAACATGCCGCAAAAAAAACTAAAAAAATCAACTGAAATTATATCTCCGCTATCTCTTTGATTTGATCAAGCATGATTTTTAAACCATTTCCCGAATGACACTTTCCGGCTTCATTTGCAAACCCTTCTTCTTGCTTCCATGTAAAGACGATCTGAACATTGTTCCTCTTTTCTAGTTTATACGTTGCTACAGCATAACTTTCTGGTTTATCTTTTATCCCAGAAAAACTACTCCAATAATTATACTTGAGGGTGTTATTTTTTTCAACCTCCAAAATGTTTCCTTTGTGTTGATAGGTTTGTCCCTCATTAATTCCCCTGAAACGAAATGGAACTAGCCACATTCCAATCGATAATTATTTCTGTGCCAAAAGATATGCTTTTATTTTCTCGGGGTCGGTCAGCGCTTCCCGCAAGCTTTCGGAACTTGGGTTCACTTTGACGCTATAAGAAACGACGAGGCTCATTTGAAGCGTAGGTTGAGTAGATTTCACTGAGGCGAGATTTATGGTTGTACTAAATAAAATAAATATCCTTGAACAAAGAAATCATTTTGGATTTCCTTTTCATTCAAGAAGCACTTATCTTTGAAAAAAAATACAATCGAACAACTGTTTGGTATTTTAAGTAAAAGCAAAAATCAAGAAGCGTTTGAAGAGGCACTAATTGGAGACGCATGCACTTATGTGAAAGGTTTGGTCGGATCAGGGTTGAGTTTTCATCTGGCGACTGCTTTTAAAAAGTTAAAAAAAACCACTCTTTTAATTCTTGAGAATTCTGAACAAGCAGCTTATTACTTAAACGACATGGAAGGGCTCTTGAAGAGTACGGAAGTGCTTTATTTTCCTGCCAGTTATCGTCAAGCTTATAATCCACAGGCCACGGATAATGCAAATGTCTTGCTGCGTTCTAAAGTTTTAAAAAAAATTAGTAATTCAAAAAAACCGCAACTAATCATTAGTTATCCTGATGCGATTTTTGAAAAAGTAATTTCTCAACAAACCTTAAAAAAGAAAACCCTTCAAGTGAATAAGGGAGATCTTTTAAATTTAGATTTCATCAACGAGACATTGTTTGAATATGGTTTTGATCGGGTCAACTTCGTCTCGCAACCTGGGGAGTTTTCAGTTAGAGGAGGAATTATTGATGTTTTTTCTTTTTCTCACCAGCACCCATATCGAATTGAGTTTTTCGGGGATGAAGTAGAGAGCTTGAGAAGCTTTGATGTCAACACACAGCTATCTATTGGGATTCTTGATAAATTAGATTTATTGCCCAATACTTCATTGATTTCCTTTACTGAAAAAAGAAAAACCTTAATTGAGTCCTTGCCAAAGCAAAGTTCATTGATTATCGATCAAGTGGATCTTTTTTTGGACCGCATGGATTTATTGTTTAAAAAATCCATAAAAGAATTTGAAAAAGTTGAATCGGAAATTCAATTCCCCCCTCAAACCCTATTTACCCCAAAGGCTGCAATGTCGGAATTGCTTAAAAACATTGGAATCATTATTCTCAGTAATTCAGAATATTTAAAACCCAACCGTACTTTATTAATCAAACAAAGCCCTCAACCTTCAATCAACAAACAGTTTGACCGTTTGATTAAAATTTTAAATAAAAATCATGAGCAGGGCTATTCAAATTGGATTTTCTGCACCAGTGAAGCGCAACGCAAGCGCTTGAACGACATCTTTCAGGAGATGCAAATTACGGTGCATTACAAAACCGAGGTTTGTCCGCTATATATTGGTTTTGAAGACTTAGAATCTAAGTTAGCATGTTTTACGGACCATCAAATTTTTGAGCGGTACCACAAATACAATCTTAAGTCAGCTGCTGCTAAAAAAGAAACTTTAACGCTTAAAGAACTCACCCATCTTAATGTTGGAGACTTTGTGACTCATATTGATCATGGAATCGGAAAATTTGGAGGGCTTAAAAAAATTGATGTTGAGGGAGTGCAACAAGAAGCCATTAAGTTGATCTATGGTGAAGGAGATATTCTGTATTTGAGTATTCATTCTTTGTACAAAATCGCAAAGTTTAATGGTAAAGATGGACATGCCCCCAAACTGTTTAAACTAGGGTCGAAAGCTTGGAAAGTCTTAAAGCAAAAAACAAAAAGTAAGGTTAAGGAAATTGCTTTTAATTTAATTCAACTCTATGCAAAACGTCAAAAAAAGATAGGGCATTCATATCCTCCAGACAGTTATTTACAGCTAGAACTGGAAGCTTCTTTTCTGTTTGAGGACACCCCCGACCAAAGCAAATCAACGGCTGATGTGAAAAGCGACATGGAAAGCGAACGACCTATGGACCGACTAATCTGTGGTGATGTGGGATTTGGAAAAACTGAGGTTGCCATTAGGGCAGCATTTAAAGCAGCGGATGACAGCAAGCAAGTAGCTGTTTTAGTTCCGACAACAATACTCGCCTTTCAACATTTTAATACTTTTTCAAAGCGTCTAAAAGAGTTACCTGTTAAAGTCGATTACATCAATCGATTCCGCTCGGCTAAGGATCGAAAAAGAATTCTCGGTGAACTGGAGGAAGGCAAAATTGATATTATTATTGGGACCCATCAGTTGGTCAATAAATCCGTTAAATTTAAAGATTTAGGACTTTTGATTGTGGATGAAGAACAAAAATTTGGTGTCGCTGTTAAAGAAAAACTAAGAGACATAAAAACCAATGTTGATGTTTTGACACTAACGGCTACCCCTATTCCGCGGACGCTTCAATTTAGTTTGATGGCTGCCAGAGACCTCTCCGTCATCGCTACGCCTCCACCCAACCGCTACCCCATTCAAAGTGAGATTGTTAGATTCAGTGAGACCTTGATAAGAGATGGTATCATCTATGAAATGCAAAGAGGCGGACAAGTATTCTTAATTCACAACCGAGTGGAAAACATTCTGGAAGTGGCGGGATTGGTTCAGAGATTGATTCCCGATGCAAGAATTGCTGTGGGTCACGGGCAGATGGACGGAAGTAAATTAGAAAAAACCTTGGTGGGTTTTATGGAAGGAAAATATGACATATTAATTGCAACTACCATCATCGAAAATGGTTTAGATGTTCCTAACGCCAATACGATATTCATCAATAATGCTCAAAGTTTTGGGTTGAGTGACCTGCACCAAATGCGCGGAAGAGTTGGGAGAAGTAATAAAAAAGCCTTCTGTTATTTTATAACCCCTCCGCTCAGTACAATGGCGACAGATGCCCAAAAAAGAATGAAAGCAATTGAACAGTTTTCTGAATTGGGTTCTGGAATTCAAATCGCGATGAAGGACCTTGAAATAAGAGGAGCGGGAGATATCCTAGGAGGAGAACAGAGTGGTTTTATTAACGAAATTGGCTTTGATACTTATCAAAAAATACTTCAAGAGGCCATTGACGAACTCAAGGAAAATGAATTTAAAGACCTGTTTCCTGCAGATGGAGACAGTAAACAAAAAACCTACGTAAGAGAAGTTCAAATCGACACAGATATTGAGATTTTATTTCCCGATGAATACATCAATATTGTTAGCGAAAGGCTAACGCTCTACAACGAACTTAGTAAGATTAAAGAAGAGGAAAAGCTAAAGAGATTTGAGAAAAATTTGGAGGATCGTTTTGGCGAAATTCCACCACAAGGGATTGAATTATTAAATACATTAAGATTGAAATGGTTGGCCTCTAAATTCGGTTTGGATCGTTTAATTGTCAAACAAAACAAATGCATTGGATATTTCATATCAGATCAACAAAGTGATTTTTTCCAAACCTCTGTTTTTGATCAAATTTTAAATGCTGTTCAGTCTGATTCTCAATCAATGAGCATTAAAGAAAAACAGACTCGAAACGGATTGAGATTGTTGTTTATAGTAGAAAACGTTTATTCAATAGAAAAACTACATCAAAAACTAGAGGCTATTCTTACACCCCTAGAGTGATTTTAAATTTTTAATTACCTCAAAAGCAACGTTGACCGATTCTTCATTCATCAGGATCGTAAACTCATTTGAGGTAGAAATAACTTCACTTATGTTAACACCCTCCCATGACAAACGTTGAAAGATAAAATAATATATCCCTGGAATTTTGACGTTTTCCGTAGGAAGCTTAACTGTAATTGCAGATAGGTTTTTAAGTTTATCAATACAGATCTCCTCCTTGAATACCTCCTCCACCAAATAAGAAATATCACTACTAACCACAATATTAGACTCACCCACTCCTCTTGAGGAGGTGTAAAAAACATCATTTCTATCCTTAATCTCTGTAAGAAATTTGGCTTGAGCAATCAACAAAGTATCCGTTAACTTAAAACAATAATCTGTCAGAGCTGAGCGAACAGTTATGTCTCCCAGATTTTTTAAAACACTTACAATTCGATGCGTTGAAAGAAACTCTTCATTATCAGAAATTCTTTTTAAAGCCATCACTATTGCGCCACTTCGGGCTGGTTTCTTTAGAGATTTCTCGATGTCTGGCTGGATTTGTCTGGCCAAAGAAGTCAGGTTAATAATACCCTGAGAGAGTGCTGAGGACAGATAGGGTTTTGTCTTAACGTATTCCGAAACTTGAGAAGCAATTGTTTTCAAAGTGATAAAATGTATTGTTATTAGAATACAAAATTAATAAAATAAAACAAATTGTTTAATTTACAACATTTAATTCAAAAGAATAGAATGCATTTTCTGTGTGATTTCGAGTCCAATGTTGTTCTACGACATAAGTGATCACGTCAAACCTGACTTCATAATTAAGTTCTTTGGTTTGAATAAAATCATCCGCAGCCAAAACTAGGAGTTTGATTTTTTTTGAAGAAACAGCGTCTTCTGGATTTCCAAAAATGCTGTCTGATCTGGCTTTTACCCCTACTACTACAAGAATGTTCTCCTTTAAAGCAATGATATCGATCTCTACTTTCAAATGGCTATAGTTCCTTGCTAGGGTTTTATATTCCCTTTTCACAAGATATTTAACGGCGTAGTTTTTGGATTCTATTCCGAAATCTTAAGATTTACTTATGGGGCAAGTATTTGCTTTAAGATAAAATTAAATTCTTTTTAGGGCAATAAAATCATTAATTTTGCAAAAAAAACATGTCACTAGTACCTAAAAGATATACGATAACTGCAGCGTTGCCTTACACCAATGGTCCAGTTCACATCGGTCACCTTGCGGGAGTTTATGTGCCTGCAGATATTTATACCCGCTTTCTAAGACTCAAAGGGAGAGACGTGGCTTTTATTTGTGGGAGTGACGAACATGGAGTCGCAATTTCGATAAAAGCAAAGAAAGAAGGTAAAACACCTCAAGAAATAATCGATAAATACGACAAAGTTATACGAGATGCGTTTGGTGAATTTGGAATAACTTTTGATAATTATTCTAGAACTTCAAGGGCCATTCACCATGAAACTGCAGCTGAAATTTTTAAAAATCTTAACGACAAAAACGAATTTATAATTCAAGAGACAAAACAGCTTTTTGATCCAGAAGCCAAGCAATTTCTTGCAGATCGTTTTGTGACTGGAACTTGTCCTGTCTGCCAAAATGCAGATGCTTATGGTGATCAATGTGAGTCTTGTGGAAGTTCTTTAAACGCAACTGATTTAATCAATCCCAAATCGACATTGTCTGGAAGTGTTCCTGAATTTAAGAAAACAAAACACTGGTTTTTACCCCTAGACAAACATGAAGATTTTATAAAAGAATGGATTCTTAAAGGTCACAAAGCAGATTGGAAACCCAATGTTTATGGCCAAGTAAAGTCATGGGTTGACAATGGTCTTCAGCCCAGAGCCGTAACTCGTGACTTGGACTGGGGAATTCCTGTTCCTGATGCAGACGCAGCGGGAAAAGTACTTTATGTTTGGTTTGACGCCCCCATTGGTTATATCTCTTCAACCAAAGAATGGGCAAAAAGTAAAAACATTGACTGGGAGCCTTATTGGAAATCTGAGGATACCAAATTGATTCATTTCATAGGTAAAGACAATATTGTATTTCATTGTATTATTTTCCCAATAATATTGAAAACCGCTGGAGAATTTATCTTACCCGAAAATGTTCCTGCCAATGAGTTTTTAAATTTAGAAGGGAAAAAAATCTCCACTTCAAAAAACTGGGCAGTCTGGTTGCACGAATACATTCAGGATTTTCCAAACAAACAAGATGTATTGAGGTACGTACTTACTGCAAATGCTCCTGAAACAAAAGACAACGATTTTACTTGGAAGGAGTTTCAAACAAGAAATAACAGTGAATTAGTTGCCATTTTTGGAAACTTCATAAATCGCGTTATGGTGTTGACTCACAAGTATTATGAAGGTAAAGTTCCTGCTGCTGGAAATCTGAATGAAATGGATCAGGCTACCTTAAATACAATGATTGCTTTTCCTGAAAAGTTGGAAACCGCCATTGAAAAATATCATTTTAGAGAATACAGCCAACAGCTAATAAATCTTGCCCGTCTGGGAAATAAATATTTGGCGGAACAAGAACCTTGGAAACTAATTAAAGAAGATCCTGAAAGAGTAAAAACCATTATGAATACTGCATTACAAATTGCAGCAAGTTTGGCAATATTATCTGAGCCATTGCTTCCGTTTACTTCAGATAAAATGAAAAAAATGTTTAATTTCAGTAACTCTTGGAATGAAGTCAGCGGTAATATCCTTACAGAAAGCCACCAACTCAATAGTGCTGAACTACTATTCGATAAAATTGAGGATGCTGAAATTGAAAAACAATTGGAAAAATTAAAGGCAAATAAAATGGAGGAGTCAAGTAAAAATGTTAAAGCAAAAGAAAATATAAGTTTTGATGATTTTTCTAAATTAGATTTAAGAACAGGAACCATTATAACTGCAGATAAAATGGCCAAAACAAAAAAGCTCTTGGTTCTTAAAGTTGCCCTAGAAAATGAAGAAAAAACCATTGTTTCTGGAATTGCTGAAAGCTACAACGCCGAGGATGTAATCGGTAAAAAAGTCACTGTTTTGACCAACCTTGAGCCAAGAAAAATCAGAGGTATTGAAAGCCAAGGGATGTTACTCATGGGAGAGGATAAGGACGGTCGTTTGATGTTTGTCTCACCTGAAGATCCAGATGCAGCAAATGGATTACCAATTAGTTAAGACTTTCTTTTGATTCCCATTGCATTCGATCCCATCTATGTTTTGCCATTGCCCGAGCGGCATAGGTTTCCAATGGAAAAGTATGACCTTTTACCAAAACAACTAATACATGAAGGAACCTGCGATGAAATTGATTTCTTCTCACCATCACCTGCAGCTGACCTTGTGGTCAAAGCAATTCATGAGCCAGAATATGTAGATCGACTCAAAGCCATGGATTTAAGTGCTTCGGAAATAAGAAAAAACGGATTTCCCATTTCTAATCAACTCGTAGAAAGAGAATTCATCATTGCAGGGGGCACCATTGAGGGTTGTTTAAAGGCCTACAGCACTGGAATTTCTTTTAACATTGCAGGGGGAACACATCACGCTTATCGGGATCATGGCGAAGCCTTTTGCCTGCTCAATGATCAAGCGATTGCAGCCCAATTTCTATTGGATCAAAAATTATCCAATAAAATACTCATCATTGATCTTGATGTTCATCAAGGGAATGGAACCGCCAAAATCTTTGAAGTGGAGGATCGCGTTTTTACTTTCTCAATGCATGGTGAAAAAAACTACCCTTTTAAGAAAGAAAAAAGTGATTTGGACATTGCACTTGAAGATCAAACAACAGATGATACTTTTTTGAAAATATTAGAAAAAACATTACCTGATCTTATTCATAAGACAAAACCTGATTTTATCTTTTACCTCTCAGGTGTAGACGTCTTAGCTACCGATCGACTAGGACGTTTAGGCATGACGCTCGAGGGTTGTAAAAAAAGAGACCAAATTGTTTTGACGTTTTGTAAAGAAAATGAAATTCCTGTGCAATGTAGCATGGGTGGTGGCTATTCAAAAGAGATAAAACTCATCATTGAAGCCCATGCCAATACTTATCGGGTTGCACAAAGTGTTTTTGGCTAATGCCAAGTCTGGCTTTTCATGTTAATTACAGCAATCACAATGTCTTTCCTGCTAAGTTGTCCAACTAATCTATTTTTGTCTACTACAGGATAACGCCTTCTGCTGGATTTAGAAAACATTGATGCTGCCTCAAAAATGCTAAAAGAAGCGTCGATGGTGTCCACTGGTGATGTCATAAAGTGATTAACTGTTTTGTCTAAAATGGGCATATTAAAATAACGACTTTCTGAAATCTCTTTCATACAATCCGCTTCTGAAATAACCCCAATAAGATTTCCCGCAGTGTCCACTACAGGACCTCCGGATATTCGATGCTTTATAAATAATTTCATCACATCATGAATACTTTGGTCTGGACTAAACAAAATCAAGTTTCGACACATGATATCGGAGACTAATATATTTTTAGTTTGGACTTTAGAAGCTTTAGCACGCTCCCCTTGAAAACTCTTTATTGGCATACATTTTGGTTTTTGTTTATCTTAAATATAGTAATTTTTATATTTCTATTTGATTTTGTGATTAATATTCGATAATGTTGCCAAATAATTAAGAATTAAACTCAATGGAAAAAATAGGAATTTTGGGATGTGGTTGGTTAGGACTGGCCCTCGCTAAAAAAGCGATTGAAAAAGGATATGGGGTCAACGCCACTACAACAACCCAATCGAAGAAACTAAAGTTGCAACTGACTCAAATAGCTCCTTTCTTGCTTGAGATTAATGAAAATGAAATAAAGGGGGAAGATCTTTTTTTTAAAGACGTTTCAACACTTATCATTTCAATTCCAACAGGTTTGAGGAAAAACCCCAATCGGAATTTTGATAAGATTATTGGTCAAGTTATTGCCAAAATCAAAGGTTTTAAAATTAAAAAAGTTGTCTTTTTAAGCAGTACTTCTGTTTATGGTTTTCAGGAAGAGGAAATTAACGAGAAAAGCCCAACATTGGGAGCGACAACCTCAGCAATTCAATTATTGATTAGCGAAAAAATACTGTTGGAATCAGAAGAATTTGAAACTTGTGTGATCAGATTGGGAGGACTCGTGGGACCTGAAAGACACCCCGTTTACTCTTTAAGCCTCAAAAAAAACATTCCCAATCCAGATTCCCCTGTCAATTTTATTCACCAAAGGGATGCAGTAGATATTATAATTAAATTAATAGAAACTTGGCAGCCAAACGAAATTTATAATGCAGTAACGCCTTTCCACCCTTCTAGAAAAAGTTATTATACTGAAATGGCAAGTATTGCAAACATAAGTCCACCTAATTTCCAACCAGAAGGTACTATCAGAGGGGAGGTCAGTTCGCAAAAAGCAAGGGATAAAATAGATTTTACTTTTTTGGTGGATAACTTGTTAATATTAAATTAACCACCGGTTCATTCTTAAAGAACTTAATCTCTATTTTAGAATAAAAATAAACCATTGTCTAGTAATACACTTTTTATTGCAACGCTTGAACAGATTCTCACCAATCTTAAGAATTCTAAGTTGGAGTATTTAAAGGCTTCTGACTGGCACAATGATTTAAATCACAAGCGATTTTTTAATCTTCAATCTACACTTAGAAACCGTTATTTTCAAGACATTATTGTAGTCTTAAGATTAAAAAAAGTGGAAATTGATGATCTAGTGATCAATCGATTAAACTTTGAACAAAGGTTGACCTCCTGTCTAGGGAAACCAAAGTTGAATGTTTTTGAAAATTGTTTTCAATTGGACAAAAAGCTACTCGAATTGTATGAAAAAGCTTTGGACTTAGACGATTCTTTTGAGATTATCAAAACTCATAAATTTAAATTTGAA
>Ga0209711_10005015_pt1 | contig 10435 bp, 11 predicted proteins | sample ArcticOcean_MG_C_7_FD_187441 | JGI IMG/M metagenome (GOLD analysis project Ga0209711, IMG submission 187441) | Marine microbial communities from western Arctic Ocean - ArcticOcean_MG_CB11_88 (SPAdes) (version 2) | ecosystem: Environmental > Aquatic > Marine > Oceanic | place: Arctic Ocean... | reverse complement strand
TGATAGCCCTGCGCGGATTTAAGTAGGCCCAGAACCTCCGCCTCACTCAGTACCCTTGCCACTTTACCTGGCGCGCCTACGACCAAGGAGTTGTCTGGGATAATCTTACCTTCGGTCACCAAAGCCCCTGCCGCGATCAAACAATTGCGGCCAATTTTAGCCCCATTCAAAACTATAGCCCCCATGCCGATCAGGCTTTGATCCCCAATCGTGCAGCCGTGCAGCATGGCCTGGTGGCCAATCGTGCAATTGGCACCAATGATCAGCGGAAAGCCTATATCAGTGTGCAAAACAGAGTTTTCTTGCACATTGGAGCCTGCGCCCACCTCAATAAGCTCATTGTCACCGCGCAATGTAGCACCAAACCAAACCGAAGCTGCTGATAACAACCGAACACGGCCAATCAGATTGGCATCTGCGGCTACCCAATAATCTCCGTCTGTAGGGAATTTGGGGGCGAGCCCATCCAACTCATAAATCATTTTTTTTCTCAAATTCTGATTGTAATGCCCGCACATGATCCAATAATCCGGGCTGCTGACTGCGCCTTAACCGTTCGGTTGCCAGAATCGATTTTAGTTTTTCCTCTGTGGCGTCAATGTCATCGTTTATCAACACATAATCATAACCTGACCAATGGCTGATCTCATCCCAGCTTTTCTGCATCCGCTTGGTGATAACCTCGGGAGTGTCTTGCCCCCTAACCTTTAATCGGCGCTCCAGCTCCATAATTGAAGGCGGAAGTATAAAAATTGATAGCACATGTTTTTGAAGCGCCGAGTTAGAAATTTGCTGTGCGCCTTGCCAATCAATATCAAATAACACGTCCTGACCCTTGCTGATAGCCGCCTCAACTGGTCTTTTTGGAGAGCCATAAAACTTGCCGAAAACATGGGCATGCTCCAGCATGTCACCGTCTGAAACCTGTTGTTTAAATTTATCTTCATCAGTAAAAAAATAATCTGTGCCTTCCTCTTCACCTTTCCGCATTTTACGGGTGGTAGAAGAGACTGAGAAGGCTAGCGACGCATCCCAGGTCATTAATCTGCGCGCCAAAGTTGATTTTCCAGCACCTGAAGGTGACGATAAAATAATCAACAAGCCGCGCCGCATAGGGTTACTCGACATTTTGCACCTGCTCTCGCATCTGATCAATTAATACTTTCATTTCAAGTCCTATCGCTGTGAGAGACTTTGAGTTGGACTTCGAGCAAAGCGTATTAGCCTCGCGGTTAAACTCTTGCATCAAAAAATCAAACTTGCGCCCTGCAGGTTCTTGCGAACTTAATAGAACATTTGCTGCGGCAATGTGAGCAGCTAATCGATCGATTTCTTCAGTGACGTCACTTTTGACTGCAATTATGGCCATTTCTTGCGCCAGCCGTTCGGGATCAATATCTTGCTTCAATCGGAATATAGCCGCCCTGAAGCTTGTCTCAAACTCAGTGGCTCGATCTTGAATGGCTTTAGCTGCCTGCGTCAACAGCTCCTCCATATTAACAACCCCACCGGCCAAGACCGCATACAAAGCTCGTCCTTCATCCTGCCGTGATTTTTGAAAGTGAGCAATAAGTTTCGGCAGCTCGGACACTACCATTTGCATTAGTTCTTTTTTTGCAACGTCTCCAGCTTCAAAATCCATAAATCCATTTTGGGCTGAGATATCAGACAATCCAATTGGAGCAAACTCAAGGCCTTTTTGTTTGGCAAGTTCTGACAAAGTAACTGCATTTTTCAAAATTTGCTCTAGCTTAACGGGATCAATCTGCCGCTGGATAGTTGTCTCTGAAAGCGATACTTTCAAACCAAATTGTAAAGATCCACGAGCTACTACTTCCGCAATCGTTTTGCGTACTTCTTGGTCCAGACCCATTAACCAATCGGGGACACGAGCTCGAATATCCAAACCCTTATTGTTGACCCCCCGCAATTCCATAGACCAATCATATGGACCTACTGAACCACTCATTGTGGCAATGCCCGTCATCGATGTTAACATGGCAACCCCACAAATAACTCTCCGGACTTTCTACGGCAATTTTTTCTTTAGTAAAATGTCAATTTTGACCATAATTATTAATTCTCAAACAAAATTCGGAAAAATATGTATCATACAGTTGACTACATTTAGTCAAGGCACTGAGATCGAGTTATAAATAGGTATTAGCCAAAATGACCATAATAATAACTACAAAATATTCAAAATCTCAATGCAGTCTGCCTAAACACACTATGTATAAGATGTCTGCGTATTCTAAACTAGGTGGTTTCAGAGTAGGTATTCGTGAGCAGATCAATATTTTTTCAATTCAGGCCATGTATCACTCAGCCGGTAACCCTCGGGCCAAGGGTCATCTGGATCTAGCATGTGTTGATGTGTACCTGTGATCCACGCACGCCCTGTAATTTCAGGTATAATAGCTTGAATTTCACCCAATGTTGTGGCCTCGGCAATCTTCCCATGAAATTCTGAGTTAATGATAGAGCGTGCTGTGAAGGTTTCGCCAACTAGCATCGCGCCCCTTGCATGCAAGAGGGCCATGCGCGCAGAAACTGCCGTTCCTGTTGGTGATCGATCAATCTTACCTGGCTGGATTGCTACAGCTGCGGACGTGGTAATATGGCTTCCTTCGCGCTTGATGGGACCTGCAAAAAGGCAAAATGAGAAGTGTTTCCAGTCGACATTAGTTGGATGGCTGAACGTCAGCTGTTTGTTGGCCGCGTTGGTGATAGTAACACCTAAATCCGCCAGCGACTTTGCCTCAGACCCATTTAATTCAAATCCAAGGGATGCGGCATCCACCACAACGAAGCTGTCACCACCAAAGGCGGTATCCACGGTGATCTGACCAATCCCTGGCACCTCCAACTTTGCACTTAACTCACCCGCAAAAGATGGCAGGTTGCGCACTGTTATTCTTTCTGCTTTCCCGTTCCTGCACTCGGCTATCACCCGCACTAAACCGCCAGGTGCCTCAAGCGTCATCTCCGTAATTGGCTCGACCATTGGAATAATTCCACTGTCCAACAGCACCGTTGCTACACAGATTGAGTTAGAGCCAGACATGGGCGGAGTGTCTTCTGGTTCCATTATTATCCAGCCCATTTGGGCGTCGGGATGTATGGGCGGTACCAGCAAGTTTACGTGTCGGAAGACCCCCCCTCGTGGCTCGTTAAGCATGAAATTGCGCAAGGTCTTATCATTAGCAACCCATGTCCGCTGATCCCACAGTGTTTCGCCGGGTGGCGGAGCCACCCCACCGACGATAACGTCGCCGACTTCTCCCTCAGCGTGGCAAGACACAACGTGAATGGTTTTTGTGCTTCGCATCTTAGATATCCTTTAGGTGTGGTTCCAGTTGTCGGGATCATCTGAGTTGTTTGGGGAAAGACCCAAAATGTCACCTTGGGTGGAGCAACCCAAACCGAGAACCGTGCGATTGGCGTAGCTAAAATAGGCGCTGACTTGATTAATTTCCAGGATCTCACCATCCGTATAGCCAGCATTACGTAACTCTATAACGTGTTTTTCGGTTAGACCTGCTGGGTCACGGGTAAGAACCCGGACATAGTCCATCGCAAGTTTTTGGGCCGCATTTAATGGTGCTAATTCAGGGTCACGTGCTTCGATCGCAACGCGGATTGCATCAGCACGTGGGGCATCCTCCAACAGTCTTTTCATACCAGAAAAGTGGTGTTCTACACAATAAATACATTCGTTTAATGAGCTGACCCATACCCCTAGAGCTTCCAAAAACCACTTGGGTATTGTATTGCCAGAATGGTGTAGCACATACTTATAAATAGCCATGTGCCCTTCCATTGAATGGGGGCGCAGTGAGTGCATCATCATAATGTTATCAACGTTATTATCTGGGCCTTTGACCCTGTCATAGAGCGCCTTCAATTTTCCGGTCGCGGCTTCATAGGGAACAGTTTTTATCCAAGTCATTAGGTTTCCTCTCTAAGCAATTGATAGCACTAACCAATCCAATCTGTGAAGTCTCAATTATCTGGTATGGCGTTGCTAATTGTGTATGCGCGTCCATTCTCAATTTTTTAGGTATTAAAGTATTAAAGGTATGCATGGTTTTTCCATATTATTCTTATGAATAACCCGTTAGCAATTTATGACCAGAGACAATTCGTAAGCTAAAAGCTTTACTTAAGAACTCAAAGCATTTGCCCGCAGCCAACCAATCATTTCTCCCACAACACTCAACTTAACGGAACAAACGAGTTATGGTGAGCAGCTTTTGACAGCCATCCACCGTTTGCTTTACTATCAAACAGGCAAACATGAACGCGCTGTAAGGCGTGTAGAGCTGGAAACTAAATATCTCTTCTTATTTTATAGCTAGAGTGCCTAGCTATTCCTTATCGGTGTTTTTAGCCATCTAAGCCGTCTTGGGCGCCTTAACCAAATGAAAAAGTGGCGCCTGCCGAAGCAAACGCCACTATTTGAAGGTGAATAGCTTTGACTAACTAGCTATACGTGCCGCACGCGTTTTATTCGTTTGACTAAGTTCTTCAGATACCAAGAATGCCAATTCTAAAGATTGTGACGCGTTAAGCCGAGGGTCACATGCCGTGTGATAGCGATCTGACAAGTTCTCATCGGTCACTGCCCGCACGCCGCCGGTACATTCGGTAACATCTTGGCCCGTCATCTCAAAATGTACACCACCAGGAACTGTATTCTCTGAGCGGTGAATGGCAAAAAACTCCTGCACCTCGCGCAATACACTTTCGAATGGCCGTGTTTTATAGCCTGATATGGCTTTGATGGTGTTGCCATGCATAGCATCGCATGTCCAAACTACATTGGAGCCCTCTTCTTTTACAGCTTTTATCAACCGTGGGAGATGATCCGCAACGGATCCTGCACCAAAGCGCGCAATCAAAGTAAGGCGACCTGCCTCATTTTCGGGGTTTAATTTAGCCATCAAAACTTTGAGGTCTTCAACCGTGGTTGTTGGGCCACATTTCAATCCAATTGGATTTTGAACGCCTCTACAAAATTCGACATGTGCGCCATCAGGCTGTCGGGTACGATCCCCAATCCAAATAAAATGTCCCGAGCCGGCAACATATTTGCCCGAGGTACTGTCCACGCGACACAAAGCTTCTTCGTATTCTAGTAGGAGAGCTTCATGGGATGTGTAGAAGTCAACCGTGCTCAACTCTGCGTTCTTATCAGAGGTTAGGCCAGCGGCTTGCATGAAATCTAACGCGTCAGAAATGCGATTAGCCATATCGCGGTAGGAGGATGCTTTTTCTGACTCGGTAAAGCCTAATGTCCATGAATGTACTTGATGGATATCTGCAAACCCACCTTTAGAGAATGCCCTCAAAAGGTTTAGTGTTGCTGCGGCCTGCGTATAGGCCTGCAGCATCTTCTGAGGATTCGGACTACGCGCCTCACTGGTAAAATCCAAATCATTGATAATGTCGCCCCGATAGCTGGGCAACTCAATACCATTTTTAATCTCCGTTGGTGCTGAACGAGGCTTGGCAAATTGTCCCGCCATTCGGCCAACTTTTACAACTGGAACCTTAGCTCCATAAGTCAAAACCATTGCCATTTGCAGCATAACTTTAAATGTATCTCGGATATTGTCAGCCGAAAATTCCTGGAAACTTTCTGCACAATCTCCACCCTGGAGTAAAAACGCATCCCCTCGGCTAACGGCGGCAAGCTGCTGCCTTAATGAACGTGCTTCGCCGGCAAACACCAGGGGCGGATAGCGCCCCAACTGTTGCTCAGCGGCGACGAGGGTGGCCTGATCAGTATATTCGGGCATTTGAACTCTAGGTTTTTTGCGCCAATCAGATTTTTGCCAGCTGGTCATATTGAAGTGCTCCGGGTTGAGTTAGCCATGTCTTTTTAGATATTATAGCGATTTTGATTGATAAACCACCGTAAAAAATGTGTCATTATTTTAGGGCTCTTGACGCGCCAAGGCTTCAGGGCCAAATGGTACTATCATTACCCTATTTTTGGGGCTTTTTAGAAAGTTTTCCGATGGCTGTTTCTGATCAATTAGTCATAGTCCAAGACCCCCCCGCAAAACCTCGACGTTTTGTGTTCGTATTGTTGGAAGAGTTCACAATGCTGTGCTTCTCTGCGGCTGTGGAATCGCTGCGTATAGCAAATAGAATGTCTGGGCGTGACCTCTATAATTGGACTTTAATGTCAGAAACAGGCGGACCTGTTACCTGCTCAGGTGGTATTGAGTTCGTGGTTCATAGTGAATTGATTGAACTTTTACGGGACGACACCCTGATGATCTGCGGTGGTATCAACATTCAGAATAGCACTACTAAGCGATTATTAAATTGGGTGCGGCGCGAAGAACGCCGTGGGCCAATAATCGGTGGCCTATGTACAGCTGGGTACACGTTAGCCAAAGCGGGTCTTCTAGATGGAAAACGCGCAACAATTCATTGGGAAAACCAAGATAGCTTCTCAGAAGAGTTTGAGGATGTAGAACTTACCAAATCCGTGTTTGTCGTAGACGGAAACAGAATTACTACTGCTGGTGGCACTTCATCTATTGATCTTATGCTGAAATTGATTGCCCAAGATCATGGTGAAGATCTAGCCAATGCGGTGGCGGATCAGTTGATTTATTCCTCTATTCGTACAGATCAAGACACGCAGCGGTTATCTATACCAACGCGTATCGGCGTCCGACACCCAAAGCTTAGTCTAGTGATTCAGAAAATGGAACAAAACATAGAAGAACCAATCAGCCCATCAATCTTGGCGCGTGAGGTGGGCATGTCAACTCGGCAATTAGAGAGACTTTTCCGCCGTTATTTGAACCGGTCACCAAAGCGTTACTATATGGAGCTTAGATTACAAAAGGCCCGTAACCTATTGATGCAAACTGGTATGTCTGTCATTAATGTGGCTCTAGCATGTGGTTTCGCGTCTCCATCACATTTTTCAAAATGTTATCGGGCACATTATGACACCACGCCCTATCGTGAGCGCGGCGCACAGGCGTCTCGACTGCCTAGTTGAGGTGAGATTATTGTATTTGATTTGGTGATTGAGAAACGCGCTATAAAATTAGCTTCCTTTTTTGGTAAACCTTTTATATCGTTCATTACGGATAAATTTTTCTACATGGGAGAATACAATGAGAAAATTGCTTTTGGCGACGACTGCCGTCGCTCTTACTGCTGGCTTCGCATCCGCAGAAGAAATAAAAATGGGCGTGATTATCGGTTTCACGGGCCCAATTGAATCGCTTACGCCGGATATGGCGGATGGTGCTGAATTAGCGATGGCTGAAGCAAACGCCAGCGGCGCCCTTTTAGATGGGTCTACGGTAACATCTGTTCGCGCTGACTCTACCTGTATCGATGCTGGTGCAGCTACAGCTGCAGCAGAACGTCTCATCACATCTGATGGGGTTAAAGGTATCATGGGCGCTGACTGTTCAGGCGTAACCAGTGCTATTTTGTCAAATGTCGCTTTGGCTAACGGCATGGTGATGATTTCACCATCTGCTACATCGCCAGCACTATCTACTGCCGAAGATAATGGCTTATTTTTTAGGACAGCCCCATCTGATGCACGACAGGGTGTAGTAATGACTGAAGTTCTTATGGAAGAAGGAATTAAAGAAGTAGCCGTTACTTATACAAATAACGATTACGGCAAAGGTTTGGCAGATAGTTTTCAGGCAGCATTTGAATCGGCTGGTGGGACTGTAACAATTAATGCTGCTCACGAGGATGGCAAAGCAGATTATTCTGCTGAGGTTGGTGCTCTAGCCGCTGCCGGTGGTGATCGCTTGGTCGTTGCAGGTTATGTGGACCAAGGCGGATCAGGAATTGTTCGTGCGGCTCTAGATTCCGGAGCTTTTGACACGTTTCACTTCCCAGATGGCATGATTTCGGCAAAACTGGTCGAGAATTTTGGATCTGAAATTGATGGCTCTACTGGTCAGGTTCCTGGTACTAACAGTGCGGGTGCTGGTATTTATGCTGCTATGGCGACTGCAGCAGGGTTTGATGGTACATCACCGTTTTCTGCGGAATCATATGATGCAGCAGCTTTGATTATGTTAGCAATGCAGGCTGCTGGTTCTTCAGACCCAGCTGTATACAAAGACCACGTAATGAGTGTCTCAAATGCTCCTGGACTTACAGTTCTGCCTGGCCAATTAGGTCTTGCTCTTCAAGCGTTGGCCGCTGGCGTTGCAATTGATTATGATGGCGCAACTGCTGTAGAACTAATTGGTGGCGGCGAGTCTGCTGGTAACTATCGCCAGGTTGGGTATGCAGATGGCGCTGAAGTAACAGTAAAATTCCGCTAAATTATAAAAATTAACCGAACAGCCCCGTTTTTTATGGGGCTGTTTGTCTATTAGAATTACGGAGAGTTGGCATGATAAAGGTTCAAAACCTGCATCGCCATTTCGGCGGTTTTCGCGCCGTAGATGGATCTTCTTTGGAAATACGTGAGGGATCTATCACCGGTTTAGTTGGCCCAAATGGTGCTGGCAAAACAACATTATTTAACGTCATAGCTGGTGTCCTGCAACCTACTTCAGGCAGTGTCACAATGGCAGGTGAAAATATCACTGGCATGCCACCACATGCATTATTTCATAAGGGTCTTCTGCGTACCTTCCAAATAGCACATGAGTTTGGCACGATGAGCGTTCGGGAAAATCTTATGATGGTTCCTGGAAGCCAATCTGGAGAAACCCTTTGGAATACTTGGTTTGGAAGAAAACGTATTGCCGGTGAGGAAAAGACGCTACTCGCAAAGGCTGATGAAGTTCTAGAGTTTTTAACTATTGATCACTTACGTGACGAAAAAGCGGGCAACCTGTCTGGTGGGCAGAAAAAGCTTCTCGAGCTTGGTCGCACCATGATGGTTGATGCACGGATCGTATTTTTAGACGAAGTTGGCGCTGGAGTAAACCGGACACTACTTAACACAATTGGTGACGCTATCTTACGTCTAAACCGCGAACGCGGTTATACATTTTGCATGATAGAACATGACATGGAATTTATAGGCCGTCTCTGTGAGACAGTTATAGTTATGGCCGAAGGTAAAGTGCTGGCGCAGGGCACAATCGACGAAATCAAAACCAATGATCAGGTTATTGAGGCTTATCTGGGTACCGGATTAAAAAATAAAGGGGCGGCATGATGGTTGAGCCGTTTTTGATTGGTGAAGGTATGACTGGGGGCTACGGCACTGGTGCAGATATCTTGCATGACTGCACAATTGCAGTGAACCCCGGAGAGATTGCAGTGATTGTCGGGCCCAACGGCGCAGGTAAGTCTACTGCGATGAAGGCGATCTTTGGAATGCTGAACATCCATAAAGGTACCGTTCGTTTGGCTGGTGAAGATATCACGAGCATGTCGCCGCAAGATAGGGTTGCTAAAGGTATGGCCTTCGTACCTCAAACCTCAAATATTTTCACCTCACTCACAGTTGAAGAAAACCTCGAGATGGGCGCTTTCTTGCGACGCGACGACATACAAATCACCATGGATCAAATTTTTGATCTATTCCCGATCCTGCGCGATAAACGAAAACAAGCTGCGGGTGAACTATCCGGAGGTCAACGGCAGCAGGTGGCTGTTGGGCGCGCCCTAATGACCCAACCAAAGGTTTTGATGCTGGATGAGCCTACTGCGGGTGTCTCACCAATCGTTATGGACGAGTTGTTTGATCGGATAATAGAAGTAGCCAAAACCGGGATTTCGATACTGATGGTAGAGCAAAATGCTAGACAAGCTTTGGCCATTGCTGACAAAGGCTATGTCCTGGTCCAAGGCCGTAATCGTTTCACAGATACAGGGGCCGTTCTTTTAGCCGATCCTGATGTACGTAAATCGTTCTTGGGAGGCTAGATATGACCGAAGTTCTAAATGCAATCGTCGTATTATCTAACTACGTATTGATCCCAGCAATAGCCTATGGAAGCCAGTTAGCTCTTGGAGCGCTTGGCGTTACGTTGATATATGGAATCTTACGATTTTCCAATTTTGCACATGGTGACACCATGGCTTTCGGCGCAATGGTCACTATCTTAGTCACATGGTTGTTCCAAAGTTGGGGCATCTCTCTTGGGCCCTTGCCTACTGCATTACTCGCTATTCCCTTTGGAATAGCGGCTACGGCAATGCTCTTATTGGCTACCGACAGGTTGGTCTACAGGTTCTACCGACAACAAAAAGCAGCTCCAGTAATTTTGGTGATTGTGTCTATGGGCGTGATGTTTGTTATGAATGGATTGGTCCGGTTCATTATTGGCCCCAATGATCAACGCTTCACCGATGGAGAACGGTTCATTATATCAGCCAAAGACTTTAAAATAATGACTGGATTAAAAGAAGGACTGGCCTTCAAAACCACTCAGGGGATCACTATAGTAACAGCTGTGATTGTAGT
>Ga0209711_10005014_pt1 | contig 10435 bp, 11 predicted proteins | sample ArcticOcean_MG_C_7_FD_187441 | JGI IMG/M metagenome (GOLD analysis project Ga0209711, IMG submission 187441) | Marine microbial communities from western Arctic Ocean - ArcticOcean_MG_CB11_88 (SPAdes) (version 2) | ecosystem: Environmental > Aquatic > Marine > Oceanic | place: Arctic Ocean... | reverse complement strand
TTTTAAATCTTGTGATGGTCCTTCACCGCGAAACATATCTTTTGTAAGTGCAAGTATCCTTTTCCTGTAAAATTTTATATCAGACAAATCTACCTCCGTCCTTACTTTGACCTTCCTCGCTAATTCTGACTGATATAATGGATTCGTCAAGTATGCTAGAGTTATATTGTTGTTATACACGTTTGATGAAATATCCATTAGATTATCATATTAAAAATAAATGAAAATCTAAACATTTTTAAGTTGTTGGCGAGTACAATTGTCAAAAATATTACCACCAAGATTACAGACATTAGGATTGAAAGGTGCTAGTTCGGACTCAACAAATAGCCCTGGGAAGGGTTGTGCTTCAGGCCTTCCAGTCACTTGCACCTGGTACATATCACTTGTCGTGCTTGGCACATAGTTGGGTTGTTCACATTTTTGCAATGCAAAAAACTGGTTGCGGAGCTGCGATTCTTTGTTTATACTAGAAGCAAATCCACTCCAAGGTGCTTGTGCTGAGCCAGGATTGAATGTTGTCGCGACGTTGTATGTAGGCTCTTTCTTTATTGGAACGGTGGGTTTAGGTCTGCGATCGAATATAGGCATCATGGCATATTTTGTTGACACAGGTCGGATGCTAAATTGTGGCTGAAGCTGTGATGATGGAATATTTCGTTCAGCTATTCGTTGACTTAATTGTTCTGTTCTCTCCATTCCACAATAATAGACTCCATTTACAACTCCATATAATTGACTCATCTTGTAATATATCAAGACAATATAATAATAAAATTACCTAAAGTCTAATTTAAAGTATAGATTAAATACATATGTGCGGTATTTTTGCTCTATTGAATAACTCCAGTCTAATAAGTAAAAAGAAAATTAGTAATAATTTCGGAAAGGGAAGCAAAAGAGGTCCTGAAATGTCAGCGTATGTAAGTCTAGGTAATTTAGTTGAGATGGGATTTCATCGCCTTGCCATTAACGGTATTGATTCAACATCCGGACAACCCATGACTATAGACGGAATAACTCTTATATGCAACGGAGAAATATACAACTACAAGGAACTATATAAAATCATCGATACAGAACCAAAAACAAATTCTGATTGTGAGATTATTATTCATTTATATAGGAAACATGGGATTGAGTATACACTTAACCTTCTTGATGGAGTATTTGGATTCGTACTATATGATACCCGTGAACCGGAATCAGTGGTACATATCGCACGCGATCCTTATGGAGTCCGACCCCTATATATACTTCAGTGTGATTCTGCTTCTGAACCTGTCGTAGCATTAGCATCTGAATTGAAAGCACTTCATGGATTAACTGATTATAATAGCGAAATAAAGCACGTTACTCCAGGAACCTATTCTTCTTTTACTCGACCGGATACCGCTCATTTGAAATTGGAAACGGGTGAATATTGGAAGCAAAGTATACAAGAAACAAAATATACACAATTATGGGGGAGTACGTCTATGGTGACCGCGAATCCATCTGTTACCGAAACATGGGAAGTTCATCTGTCGATATGCCAGCATCTTAATAATGCCGTAAAGAAGCGAGTCTGTGGAACCAGCGACAGACCCATCGCGTGTCTCCTTTCTGGTGGTCTAGATAGCAGTTTGATTACCGCACTTGTTAGCAAATATTACGATGGAGTTCTTGAAACATACAGTATAGGTATGGAGGGTTCAAAAGATTTAATTAATGCTAAACTCGTCGCTGAACATCTGGGAACGAAACATACTCAAATTGAAATGACGGCTGAAGACTTTTTTGCTGCTATTCCTGAAGTGATAGAAACTATTGAAAGTTATGATACCACCACAGTTCGGGCAAGTGTTGGAAATTATCTAATAGGGAAATATATCGCAGAGCATAGTAACGCAAAGGTCATTTTTAATGGAGACGGGAGTGACGAACTCACCGGAGGATATTTATACTTTCTCGAATCTCCAGATGATTTCGAATTTGATAAAGAATGTAGACGACTTCTGAAGGATATACATGCGTTTGATGTCCTTAGGTCAGATAAGTGTATCTCATCGCATGGACTTGAACCTCGTACACCTTTCCTGGATAGGACTTGGGTCCAATTCTATATGGAGATCCCTTTATCAATTAGAAATCCTATGTCATCACATATGCTTTCATCATATTCCAAATCAGATGAGAAGGTTGCGGAAAAATACCTTTTACGTAAAGCTTTTTCTGTGATAGAACCCGAACTACTCCCTTCGAATATCCTATGGAGAACGAAGGAAGCATTTAGTGATGGGGTGAGCGGTCAAGATAAATCATGGTTTGAGATCATTAATGAAAAGCTCGCTTCCATAGAAATTTTATGGAATAGGGGCAACGTTCCTTCGGAGCTTTACGATATTAATCCTGCGACAACCAAGGAACAGATGTACTATAGAGGAATATATGAAAAGGTTTATCCAGATACGGCTGCGATTGTTCCATATTTCTGGATGCCGCGTTTTGTCGATGCGACCGATTCAAGCGCTCGCACACTATCTATTTATTCCAAAATTAATAAAATCTCTGTAAAAGAAAAAAATGAGTAATATTTATGATGACATATTATATACATGTTATCATCTTTCGCAAGCACTTCTTGGCATCATCACTTCTTTATCTATGGAATGTATTTGTCCTATATACTTTTTGCCATAACCTTGACTGGGGTGCTCTACATAGACCCTGTGTATCTCTCAACTTTAAGGGAAGTTCTCAAATATTATGTCTGTATTGTATTGCTATTACGTTTTAATCCTTTCGTCAAAAGTTCCAATAAAGCGTCTGATATAGAATTCAACAGACGTATAGCATTCTCCGCAGGTGTGTTTTTGTTATTTACGACTGCCGCAACAAGTGTTGTGGAGAGCTATTTAAATAACGTTTTTACACCACAAAACAATTAAAACGTCGAACTTACGATATTAAAATGACTTATAGATATTTCAATATACCGTTCATATGACGTCATACGCGCTAGGTGCTATAGATAAAAAAACGAAAGAGTATGTGTATCCAAAGATTGCGAATAAAAAAGACGACTATATTTGCCCCGAGTGTGATAAGGATTTGACTTTATGCAAGGGAAAAAAAGTCCGTCCTTATTTTAGACACAAACATGATGATGATGTTCCTTGCAATTACTATGACTCACCAAATGAAGGTCAAATTCATAAGGATGCAAAAATGATACTCAAAACATTATTAGAGAGAAAAGTAGCATTATCATTTATACGAAAATGCTGTGAATGTGATAAAAAAGACGAATACGAAATACAAGAAATCACCGAAACATCAAGAATTGAACTGGAGTATAATTTTTCGCATAATGAGAAAAAGTATATAGCGGATGTTGCGTATATTGATGAAAACGAAATAGTCAATTTATTTGAGATTTGTAATACGCATAGAACTAATAGTCAAGATAGACCAGAACCATGGTTTGAACTTGATGCAAAAGAGTTAGTATCCAGCACTAATAAACTAGAAAAGAACTCACTACAGATAGAATGTATCAGATGTGAGAAATGTGAAGAATGTTCTAAGAAGGAAAAAAGTAAAATCGACAAGAAAAATAGGGCAGTAAGTAGATTGTATGAATGGCTTGAAGATGGTGAAGAGATACAGCCATTCGTTAATTGTTATGAGTCTGCTGTGCCCTCAATTGGGCTCAATGAAAGATATCAGTCCGGCACAGACGAACCAATATACGATTACGATTTGATTATATATTATTCTGAACCGGAATTTACATATGATAGATGTGAAAAATATTTAGTTAATTTAACATATAACGGCGATTGTGAGACGTATAATAATTGTAGCCAAGGGATGAAGACAAAATACAAAACCCTCGATGATGGTTGCTGTATAGTTCATATAGATATTGAATGGATACTAGCCCAAAGTACAAAGCCAAATAAAATAAAATATATCATAAAATGGGAGTTAGATACATTTTTTAACGAGCATCCTCATCGTAAACGATGTTGCGAGTGCCGCTCAAAGACCACGTGTACGTATTTAACACAACAAACAGGTAAGAATGACAAACGTTTTGTTCTGTGTCTTGATTGCGATACGTGGAGGGATTATGAAACTGGCTCGATCAGTGCGGCACAGAGATGGCTAGGGGGTTCGGAAACTGCTTGGGATCGTGCGCAAGCTCGATGCGGCTGGTCCTGAACCGTTTGCGTCACTCTATTATTATGATGTCTTGTTGGATTATTTTCGCTTAAATATTGACTGCGTTACTAATACATATACGCTTGTCTGGCACAGTTTCAACAGGTATTATCGTCATAGATTTAAATAATATCTATATATAACTACGCATGTATCTTATAAGATCTCGTGTTCCACACAAAAACCCAAAAATAGATACCAGATATTTCTTTGAAGATAGTAGCAGGCTACCCAGACAAGGTTGGTTATTTCCGTGTTTCGGGTGTGGCTCACTAACTTCGACTCATACCGATATTATCACTTATTCTGACACAGAGATCAGAAGATATGATATTGTTCTGAGGAAACTCACAGGATACGAGATTCCCTTCTGCAAGAAATGCTGGCGTCACAGACCAAGATGGTTGAGTCAGCGAATAATGTTCCTGCGTTCTAAAATTCAATTGTGATATAAAGCTTTTATTGATTTAAAAGGTGTAAATAAATAAAAGTATAATATATAATGTCAGTAAAAGTACCTTTATTAGGTATTGTAGTTCATGAAGATGACGCATATCCAACGAAAATGACTACATCCAAAGTGATATTGGCACCATCCGCGACGGTACCCCGTCAATATGTCCGACAGCGTGTTGCCGCCAGAAGATGTTGTATAGTAAATAGATGGTTCTGCTTGTTTTTCTTTGTTCTCATAAGTTCAGGTATTATTTTTAGACCAAAATCTCTGAAACCAACAATTACATCAAGTGATATATACTTTACAAATAGAACCTTCGCAACGGATAAGACGTTGGATGTATGGAACCCAAATTACTATAGTGTTGAGATGAAAAATCCAATTCTAGAACAGTGGTTTTTGAGTTGCGATTGTGACGACGTTTGCGGGTGGGAACTATTTGGAAAATACGAGTATAATGGGAGCATCAATATAAAAAGTAGGACGAACAAGCAGATAACTACCACATCAATAGAAGGTCCTACGTCTGAAGCATTAAGCTATTATGCCAAGAGATGTCTTGGAGATAACTTATTTATTAAATTCACGAGTTCGTGGAAAGCAAATGGAGGACAAAAATGGAAATGGTATGGACCAGAATATAGAATAGATTGTAGTTAGCGTTTCCGTCGTGTTCCAGATTTTAACCTACTTGTTTTCTTACGAGTAGTATTGTTTTTAGTTCGTTTAAAAAATTCTTCAAGATGAATTATAATTTTTTTGCTGACTATATTATCAACATCAGTTTCAACAGGACTTTTCTTTACGACAGGATAATTATACCTTTTCATATCAGAGACTATCTTTCTTATGAAATCTTCTTTGTCAATAGACAAATCTTTTTTGTGATAGTATCTATCAGCCATTTCTTCGAAAGGCATACTGAATGTGTAAGGTTTTACATTTATGTAGTATACGTTGTCATGTTCCATAAGAGGATGATATTGGTCGTCGAGGAAACATATCTCCGTATTTTTAGGTATATGCGTACATCTAATTAGGTCCTCTACACTTTTGTCGTGTCGGGTTCTCGAGATTTCCACTATTTCTCCTCTAATCTTAAATGCTGCTATTATCTGGTCGAAAATTTTCGCACCTATAAGGTGATCGAAATATAAACTTATCTTTTGGGCCCAGCTACGAGGCCCCTGGTTATTTGTGTATATCATTATCTTGTGACATGATTTGTCCTTTTTTTTGTCTACGAGATAATCTAGAATATTGAGGATATTTGGCCTCAAAAATTCTGGGAAAGTATTCACTACTTCAAAAAATTCTTCATTTGATAACTTTTTGTTGTAGAATTTCTGTAATGAATCCCAAAATATACCAAGCTCTATGAAGCAACCTAATGTCTCATCAAGATCAAATACCACAATTTTATGAACGCCTGTAGCTTTTGGCATATTATCTAGAGAGAATTTATTTTGAAAAATATAGTAGCAAGTTGAAAGCAATTTCAAAATAAGTATGGACACAAAGTTTCCTTATATTTTTCTTATATTTTTCTATTGTGTCAGATGTTAATAAATAAATAAATAACTATTAAATAACTATTAAATTACAAAAAAACCTCAGATATATATATCATAGTAAATGAGGTTGAAAAACAGCGACTACGTCACCATTCTTAAATATTATGATATTGATGTAAAAGGTATGGAGAAAAAAGATTTGAAGCGTAAAGCTGAAGATCTTTTAGCAAATAAGCTATGTCGATGTATTAAGAAGGTTGATAACAAAGACCAACCAGAATCGAAAGCTATAGCGATATGTAAGAGTAGTGTTCTATTTAAGAAAGGTCTAAGGAATTATGGATTTAAATGTAAGTCGAAGGCACAGTTCATACCAAAAAGAGGTACTTCCAAGAATTTAATTAAGTTCGAACTAGAAACACGAAAGCGAAAAAAAATACGAAAACGGAAAAAAACACGAAAGCGAAAAATCACTATTCATTGAGATGATCCATTACTGATAGTAGAACATTCTCTTGATCCGTAAGTTTCTGAAATATTAGGTTTTCGGACATCAAAAGTTGGCAAAAACGATGCATATTGTTTCTACATACAATATGGATTCCATTATTTTTGACTTGAATATCGCAAATTATACCTCCATTCGTTAGTTTAATTTTATCTGGATTTTTAAGAGAGATCCATCGTATGTAACTACCGAACTGAATATCAGGCATTTCATCAACATATCGGTAGTTTTTTAATTTCTTATGAAGTTTTTTAAGCTCTCCTCTTTCCAGTCCTAATTTCTGAAGCATATCATTTTTTATACGAGCCATCTTTGCATGAGTAAGTTTGAGAATCCCTTCATTTTCTTCATTATCCAAAGCTTTCATAAGCTGGTCGATATCTAATTCAGATGCCATTATACTACTATATCTAGTTATATTTATTTGAATTAGTCCACAATAACCTTTATGTTCTCTGTGTCTTCTATGAGTTCTATTCCTACAATATCTCCTTCGTGTTCTGTTATTTCTTCATTTGGATTATCATCATTTTTCTTATGATCCATGTCAATAACATTGTATGTCTTAGGACCACTCAGGTATGCGCTGTACGCACGCTCCTTAGACAGCGAGGTAGAAGCTGCACCATAAGTTGTTGTCAGCTTTGTTGCGATCAACACCACATAACTCGCCATGGCAAGGTAAGCGGATGTCCCTGCACCGAACTTCGCAACGTCGACCGCGGAGACCGTTATATTCACAACCTGAACCCCAGCGCATAAAATTGTGAGTCTCTTATACTGAGTATTGAGTTCCGACATTTTCTTTTTAATTTTTGGATAATTTTCAATTTCAACATCTAAATATTCTATAGGCTTTTGAGGATTTATATCGAGATAGGAGATACACCAATTTTCTCGTTTGATTTCACTATAATACATCATAAGGAACACTCCGAAACTTATAGTATTAATGACAAGCACAGAAGAGCGGTATGAATTACCGCTATTCATATTTTCCATAATAGTGCATGTATTGTTTCCGCAAGAATGTGGAACGAATATTGTCAGGAATGTGCCCATTAGAATTTTATAAAACTCCAACAAGAAGATTAATGAGCCATTTATTCGCTGTTTTGTGTCTACTAACATTGTTATAGAATATCAGAATATTTAAATATGCTTTATAAGTCAGCTAAGCTGTGGCAAAAGTTGGGTTTATTCATTTCCAACGATATCATTTACAACTGTGTAGGCACATAATATTACCTAAAACAAACTTGAAATTTATGTAGGTAAATTTAATTTTCTTAAATTTTTAAAGAATTCTCAAATCGATTTTTCGAAAATGGACATTTTAAAATGTCCAAAATGAGAAAATGAAATTGAGAATTGATAAAAAAATAAAAAAAAAATTGGGTTTAGATGATAATGGTCTAAAATAAAATATGAAAAAAAACCGTTTGTTATGATCTACTTTTTAATTTAAAAAGCTTAAGCATATTTTCCGTTGCCTATATATAGCAACCAAAAATATGCTAAATATTCACCAAAAATACCAGTGTAACAAATGCGACTATGTATGCAGCAAAAAACATTTATGGACGCAACATCTTTCAACCCTAAAACACAAACGGCAACGCCCGGCAACCAAATTCGTGTGTAAAATATGCGGAAAAATTTATAAACAACGCTCAGGATTGTGGAGGCACAAAAAGAAATGTTCTTTTGACGAATATGATTATGTAGAGAACGATAATAATGTAGTTATTCAAGAAGGATCTAATAAATTGGAAAAGGAGAATACGGAATTGAAAACTTTAATGACACATTTGATAACTGGACTGAATAAAGACGCAAATATGAAGAATGAGATGATGGGACAATTGAAAGAACAGAGCAAGATAATCCAGGATATGATTCCACGATTGGGTAATAACAATAACAATCGATTCAATATCAACTTATTTTTAAACGAGCAATGTAAAGATGCGATAAATATGTCGGACTTTATTGAATCTCTACAAATACAATTAGAGGATTTGCACTATACAAAAAATAATGGTCTTATAGAAGGCATAAGTTCCATTTTCGTAAATGGGTTAAAACAACTCGATACATTCAAGCGTCCAATTCATTGCACCGATATTAAGAGGGAAACGTTGTATATCAAAGATAACAACGAGTGGGATAGAGAAAATGGAAAAGAACTGCTTCGGACAGCTATAAGCGATGTAGCGAATAAAGAAAGAAAGGCAATACTCGAATGGGAATCAGAAAACCCTGATTGGGGTGAAACAGAACATGGAAAAGACGATTACATTCATCTCATAAAATCTGTCATGGCAGACATTTCACAACCTCCCGATGAAAATAAAATTATCAAGACAATCGCAAAAGAGACAATCATAGATAAGGATACCATTATCGAAAAGTAGTTTTTGAAAAAATTGATTTAGTCAGCGTTCAGGAGAGATAACCAGAAAAATGGACTCGACTATGATTCAAGAAAATGTTACACGAGAGAGTATTCGCCGCGAAAATGTAAGAAATTGTATAATAATCTTTGTGGCAGGAATCGGCGTTGTATTAGGGTTGGGACTGATTGGAGTGTTTTTCACATACATGATACACTCATATGAATTGAAGAATTTCGCACCGGCCCTCGTATTTACGCTGGCCATTGTAGTTATCTTCGCATGGGTTTTGGTTCAAACATACTATTCTAGAACTCCCCTTGAAGAACGTCCATGCGGATGTCTAAGTTATCCTATTTCCGGTGGAACTCCCATTATGGACCCACTTATAGATAATATTAAAGGAGCAAATGTTGATGATACTGAATCCGAGGATTTGTAATTATAAGTCATTTATATACTTGCAGTGTTTTTTTTACAAAAATTGATTTGTATATACCTCACAATATAGTGATAATATACAATTATGAATTCACCATATAACACTAGAAATTATATGGCGAATATATTCCCGTGCCTGGAAACGTCGGCTGTCTGCTTCGCAATGTTGTTTATGATTGGGATCGTTGGTGGAGCCATCACGTTCTCAGTCTATTCGGTGATTGCACTGATCAACAATTCAAATAATTCTATACAGGATGTGTGCTCTGGTTCCAATCTCTGGTCTTTCCTGCTCGTTACACTTATCGCAGGTTTCTTGCAGAGCTCTCAGTCAGCAAGCAGCGCGGCAAGCGAGAGCAGGGGAGCGAAGATGATGTCAGTATTATGTGTCGTGGTAGTTCAGATCGGATTTATGGTCTGGGCTGGATTCGAGCTATGGGCGAATAGATGTGCGGCAAATAATCTTTCGGATAATCTTATATACAAGATGGTTCACACATGGTTCTTCATCGCGGCAACAGCATTCGGTCTTGTAATTATTATTGTAATTGGTGCGGGTTGTATGGAAATTCGTGAGTCCAACGCCGCGAGGGGGCGATGGTTTGCTGACGAAGGCAGTTTTGATTCCAGGTCTAGGGTGGTAAGTGCCGATAACATCGACATCGATTATGTGCGCAAAATGTGATTTGTAACTGTTCCAAAATTATTCCAACGTATATTTTTTATTTGTAACCAGGTAAATACTATCATATTTATTACGTTTTAGTGAAGATTTCAGCATATAAAATATGTGTTAGTTCCTTGTAATTATAATCTATCAATATTTATATTATGAGTAATAGTGCGCCCTTCTATAACCTTCACAACAGTAATCAATTAATAAAGAATGAACAAAATTATGTTCTTGATA